>Ga0308174_10000124_pt1 | contig 31699 bp, 32 predicted proteins | sample PhyPR2_FD_203894 | JGI IMG/M metagenome (GOLD analysis project Ga0308174, IMG submission 203894) | Soil microbial communities from UC Gill Tract Community Farm, Albany, California, United States - DLSLS.P.R2 | ecosystem: Environmental > Terrestrial > Soil > Agricultural land | place: USA... | reverse complement strand
TGGCTGGATAGGAATTTTCCTATTGCAGATAGGGAACAGATAGTGAACAGTGAATTACGGAGTCGCTGTTATGCTCATGATCGATCCTTCTCTGCTGATCGCCCTCGCCGCTCTCATCAGCAGCCTGTCCGCGCTTGTGTGGAGCGTTCGCCGGAAGCCCTGAGCCTCTTGCGCCCGCGAGTGGCGTTGCTACCTCTGCTCAGAGGCTCAAGCATGTCGAGCGGTGGACCGAATATTTCTTCATGAGAGGCTCCTCCGCCGCCGCGTCGATTGGCCTCATGTTCGTGGTCGTCACCCTCGCCTCCGGCCGGGGCGCGCCCTGGAGCGCTCCGACGACATACCCGACAACATTTCCGTCGCGATCCGCAACGAGCACGACCGCTTCCTCCCTGGAGAGCTGACTTGCCCGGAAGCGCCCGTAGGCAGCAGTGATGTCGCCCGTCCGCATCAGCGAACGCTCGCCGTCGAATTCGTGATGTTCGGCAACCAGCAAGCGCCCAAGCCGGCCCAGCGCCTCCTCATCGCCGGGTGTCGCGGGGCGCAACTTCACCAAGTCGGTCATTCGTGACGCCCTTGCAGTCTCGGGACTGCCCTGCAATGTCTTAGCTCTAGACACCACCTTCCGCGCCGAAACCACGGAACCGTACGTTCGTTATGGCTTGGGACCCGCCTCTCTAGACGGCAATCTCAGGGGCGGGTCTCAAGCCTAGGCGGCCCGGGGGGAATCTCCTTCCCGCCGGGCCTTCCTTCATCCCGCCGTCGCCAACTGACCTTCGACCAGATTAACCGCCTTCGCGATCGACGCCTCCACGTCGAGCTCGCTGGTGTCGAGAAGTATCGCATCCACGGCCTGCTTGAGCGGCGCCGTATCACGGCTGGAATCGCGCTCATCGCGTGCCCGAATGTCGAGAAGAACGTCCTCGTAATGGCCGGGCATGCCGCGTTCGAGGAGTTCGCGCACACGGCGCTGGGCCCGGACCTCGGCGGATGCGGTGACGAACAGTTTCACCTGCGCCTCCGGCGCGATCACCGTACCGATGTCACGGCCGTCTAGCACGGCGCCGCCTGGCTGCCCGGCGAACTCCTGCTGCCGCTCGAGCAGAGCCGCACGCACGGATGGATAGGCCGAAATTGCCGAAGCGATCCTCGAGACTGGCTCGCTCCTAAGTTCCTCATCGTCGGGATCGAAGCCGAAATCGCTGCATGCCCGCAGTGCTTCGAACTCGCTCGAGGGGTCGCCACCCCAGCGCCAAAGGGTCAGCGCGACCGCACGGTAAAGCAGGCCCGTATCCAGGTGCGGAAGCCCGTAATGCCCGGCCAGAGCGCGCGCGATCGTACCCTTACCGCTGGCAGCGGGACCGTCGACGGCGATCACAATCGCGCGGCTTTCGCTAAGCTCTCTACTCATGGCGGTTGGCGCGCTTTGACAGGGGCCCATGCCTATGGCAAGGCGCGCCCCCGAACGCCGCCCGATTGCCGGAGCGGCCCGCCGTTTCAACACTGGAGACCTCTCTCATGGTGAAGCCCGAATGGGGCACCAAGCGCACTTGCCCCAAGTGCTCAACCCGCTTCTATGACCTCGGTGTCGAGGATCCGGTGCACTGCATCAATTGCGGCACCGACTTCATGCCCGAACCGGTTCTGAAATCGAAGCAGCCGCTCGCGTTTGAGGTAGCGCCCGCGGTGCAAAAGGAACCCGCCGGTGACGACGAGCTCGCGGCCGAGGATCTGGCGATCGACGAAGACGCGGAAGTCAGCGCCGACGAGGAAGTCGATCTCGAGACGGGTGACGACGATCTCGGCGTCGAGACCGCCGGCGAAGACGACGACAGCTAAGAATTCCCCGTCGAAGTGTTACTTTGACGGCCTGAAAAGTTTGGAAATCGCCCAGGCGATGACTAATTTCCCCTTTTCCAGCGGGAACAAGTTCGCCTAAGGCGCTGAAGAACGTGGGGCCGTAGCTCAGCTGGGAGAGCGTCGCAATGGCATTGCGAAGGTCAGGGGTTCGATCCCCCTCGGCTCCACCACTCCTCATCAATCAAGAGCGTTGATTGGCAGCGTGCAGGCGAATCTTGCGCCATTGCAACATCGGCATTTGCCCGACAGTCGACCACGACAGCCCGGATCAGTTCGGCCTCTCGACGCTCAGCATCCAAAGAGAAGGGGCGGCGCCCGTTAGGCCCCGCCCCTGTTCGACACGCTGACTAAGTGGCAGTCGTTTACCGTCCGCGTTCTGGCGCAGGCGCAGGCGGCGGCGGAGGAGGCGGTGGTGCCGGGCAGGCATCCGTTGCCAAGATTACCGAGCCGTCCGGGCAGGTCTGCGTCGCCGGAGGAGGAGGAGGCGGCGGAGGCGGTGGCGGTGGCGGTGGCGGTGGCGGTGGCGGCGCACCGAACGAATAGCTGACGCCGGCGGAGAAGCCGTGTTGCTTGAGGTCCTTTCTCCAAGTGCCCTGGTAACCAGCATAGAGCGCCAGCTGCGGATTTGCCTGGAAGTTGATGCCGAGATCCGCATCGAACCCGCTGCGGCGCGCCTGAACCGCTTCGACAGTGAACGCCGTCGCCGGGTTCCCGTTGAAAATCGCGTCGATGTTGTTCTCGTCGTTGTTGAAGTCGTAACGGTACATCAACCGAGCGTAGGGCGAGATCGAGGTGTGCGGGTTCGACTTGAGATCGAAGCCGATCAAACCGTCGAACCGCTTCGCGCTGATCTCGTTTACCGTCAGGTTCGCGGCGCCCGCTCCGGTTTCCGTGAATGAATTCAGGTGACCGCTCGTCCAGTCTACCCCGATGAACGGCCTGAACTTCATTCCGCCAAGATCGAAGTCGTAGCCGCCGGTCGCGACAGCCTTCCACATGTGACCGGTGGTGTCGGCGCTCGCATCACGCACAACCGTGGCGACGTTGATCGAGCGCGATGCGTTCATGCTGCCGTGGATGTAGTCGACTTGGAGATCGGCGCTCCAAGGGCCGCCCTGCCAGCCGCCATAAAGACCAGCCTGCCAACTCTTGTTGTCGCCATTGCTGTTGCCAAGTTGATAATCGACCTTGTCTTTCGACCATCCGAGAGCACCGCCGACGTAGAAATCGGTCCACCGATAGGTGGCGCCGCCGGCGATGCCCCAGATGTCGATGTCCGAGCTATAGCGGAATGAATCACTGCCGCCCTTGCCCCAGCCGCCGTAGCCACGCATCCAGAGGTCGAAGCCCGGAAGCACGTTCGGATTCTCATGAGTCTGCAGATGGATCTGGCGGGAGAAGAGCTCGCCTTGGTTCAAAAGCGCGCGGGCGTAAGCACCGTACGGCTCCGGGCTGGCTTCGTCGAAGAACAACTGAGCCTCGCCAGCGGTCATCACGTCCACCGCGGAAACAAGCGCTGCCGCGTCACCGGTAGCGCCGCTGACAAGTCCCTGGAACCCGTTCGCCGTCGCGATCTGGTTAGGCGTGGCGCCAGTCCCGATACCCACCGAGTAAGCGGTCCTGGCGACGGTAAGGCGATAGACCTGCGTCGTTCCGGCAATCGTCACGATGCCCGTATTCGCAAGCGAGATGAACGGCGACAGGGTCGTGCCCGTTACCGTTGCGAAGTTGCCGGTGATACCTCCTGTCGCCTGGACCACGTCGTAAGCGGCGCCATTGACGTACGGCCCGAGCGGAGACGCGAGGCCGTTCGACAGCGATACCGCGAGCGTTCCGGCCAGAGCGGCGGTACCCGGCGTACCGGTGACCGAAAGCTGGTCGTACGCGACGCCAGCAACCGGTGTCGCAGCTGGAGTTACCTGGATCGCAAGCGTTCCAGCAGCAGTCTGCGCGTAGGAGCCCGTTACGTGGAAGATACCGATATTGTCGTTACCGGGGCTTAGCGTGCCGCTGTTGGTGAGCGCACCCGTTACCGTGCCGGTTCCCGATAGAGCGCCGGCGTTAACGACATTACCTGTGACCGTTCCATTGATAATCGTGGTCGCGGTGGCTGCCGAAGTCACGTCGCCAGTCAGGGAGCCGGCGGTCAGCACGTTCAGCGTCGCGCCGCCAGCTACCGTATTCATTGGGCTCGTCAGCGATCCGCCGACGGCCACAGTGCCTGCATTGACTGCCATGCCCGTGGTGAGCGTGTCCGTGCCCGTCAGGTTAAAGGTGCCGGTGCCAACCTTGACGAGCGAGTCGATCGCCATGTCGCCCGAGTAGGTCGTGGTCGAGTTATTGCCGCCGGTCGTCAGCTGGAACGCGCCATTGACGGCACCATTGCCGGCGAGGCTACCGATCGTCTCGTTAGCATTCAGCTGCAGCGCGCCAGGATCATTCACGGTGACCGCCGAAGAGTCGCCGATGCCGGTCGGACCAACCGCAAGGATACCGTCGTTGATGAAAGTGGCACCGGAGTAGGTGTTATCGCCCGTCAGCGTGGTGGTACCAACTCCGATCTTGGTAAGATCTCCCGTGCCACTGATGTCGCCGGCGAAGGTGCCCCCGATCGAATCATCAAAGATCAGATGTGCGTTATCGACGATATCGCTGGTGTTGTTGATTGCCGCATCCTGCAGCACCAATGTCCCCGCGGAGATCGTCGTCAAACCTGAGTAAGTGTTCGCGCCGCTCAGGATCAGGCTCGCCGTGCCGGCCTTGGTGAGACCGCCCGCGCCCGAAAGGACGCCACTCAGAGTCAGATCGCCGCCCGTGTCGAACGTGCCTCCGCCTGCACCGAGCGTGACGTCGTTGGTAACCGTCGCCGCGCCTGTCGTTTGCAGCGTGCCCGCGTCCATATTGATGCCGCCGGTGAACATGTCGTTCGAATCGCCGATCGCCACCGTGCCGCCGTTATTGATGTCGAGCACCGTTCCGGCGTTGGTGTACCCGGTGTTGTCGCCACTCAGCGTTAGCGTGCCGGAACCCGATTTGTTGACCATGCCCGTCCCGGCCAGATCGCTAATTGCATCGGTGCCAGTGCCGAGATCAACATCGCCGGTGACTGTGCCGCCTGCATTAGCAAGCGTGTCGTTGCCCGCTCCCGTAGTGACGTTGCCGGTAACCGTGCCGCTATTATCGATTGTGTTGTTGCCGTCGCCGAGGGCGACGTCGCCGGTGAGGGTTCCGCTGTTGTTGAGAGAATCGTTACCGCTCCCAGTTGTCAAATTGCCGGCCAGCGTGCCGCTATTGTCGACCGAGTTGTTGCCGTCCCCGAGGAGGACGTCGCCATTGAGCGTCCCGCTGTTGTTCAGCGTATCGTCGCCGCTGCCAGCGGTCAGATTGCCATTCAGAGTCCCGCTATTGTCGAGTGAATTGTCGCCGTCGCCGAGCGCGACGTCGCCGTTGAGCGTTCCGGTGTTGGTAACCGTGTCGTCGCCCGCTCCTGCGGTCACATTGCCGTTGAGCGTTCCATCATTCGAAAGCGTGTTGTCGCCCTCTCCGAAATCGACGTCGCCCGTGTAGGTCGTGCCGGTTCCGATCGTGAACATATCATCGCCCGCACCGAACACGATTCCCCCCGCAACCGTGCCGCCGTTGAGGATGCTGATCGAATCATTGAGACCGGATCCGGTGATAATCCCGCCGATCGTGCCGCCGTCGTTGACGACCGTGAGCGGCCCGGCCGACGTAATGTCTCCGGTGATGACTGTGCCTGCACCGTTATTATTGACAGTCAGCGCGCCGGCCGACGTAATGTCGCCATTCAGCGTGGCGGTGCCACCCAGGTTGTTGAACGTGTTGACCTGGGTATCGGTCGTGCTGCCGAAGACGACGTCGCCGTTGATGAGACCATTGTTCGCGGCGCTGTTGTTGACCGTACTTCCGCCGCCGAGCGAAATCGCCGTCGCCGAGGAGTCGATGATCGCTTCGTTGTTGACGACGCTATCTGTCCCCGCCTGAAGCAGCGGACTGGGTGTGGCGGCGCCGGTGCCTACTGTAGTCGAGGGCTCGACCTGAATGGTCACAGCATTCGTGGTCGTTTGATATCCATCTGGATCCGCAGTGTTGCAAATTACGGTGGTTCCCGCCGCATCGGGGAGGCAATCCGCATACGCTGCCGTGGGTAGAATGAAGGCTCCAGTGCCTGCGAGCACCGTTCCGAGCATAAGGCACTGCTTCGCCGTCAGTTTCGTCAACATCATCAACCCCCGTTAAAGGACAGGCCAAGCCTAGATGTTGCGATTCGGCGCTGGCATCGGGGTTATTGCTGAGATTGGCGTAGCGCCGATGCAACAGCGCCCATCTTCATCTCATCCGAAGGTGAAGGCGAAGGCATCCACGCCGGGGTCGAGGAGTTCGATCGTAAAGGTGCGATCTTTAACAGCGCCCTTCTGCCGAACGAGCTGGTAGAGTCGCTGCTCCGTCACCGTGCCCACGCCGTCGCCGTTGATGTCGACGCCGGCGTCTGGGCCCGGCGCCTTTCCATCGAGCGTCACGCGAAACCGGATCGAGCGTCCGGTGCCGGATCCGAGCACGAGATGCAGGTCACGCGAGTGGAAGCGGAAGCTGATCTTTGCACTCGCCGAAAGCGAACGAGCGCTCTGCCGGCCGTCACGCCATTGCCCTTCAAGCGACCAGTCGTTTAGTGACAACGGCGCTCCGGCGTAGCTCTTAGCCTTGTCCTGCAGGAGGCCGCCGGGCGAAACGAAGCGATCCGCTCGTGCATAGCCAACGTAAGTCTCGGGCGAGCCAATCTGTTCGGCCGCCGCGGCCGCCTGCGCGCCGGTGGCGGTCACCTGCTGCATCGGCTGCCCCGCGGGAGCGTGCCCCGCTTCAGCAAGCAGCTGGCGGATTACCCGTTCCGAACCGTCGTAATCGCCTTCGCCGAAATGGTGGTAGCGGACCCGGCCCTGGGCATCGACGAAGTAATGGGCAGGCCAATAATTGTTCTGAAAGGCACGCCAGAGCACGTAATTGTTGTCGACCGCGACAGGGTAGCGGATGCCGAGATCCTTCACGGACCGCTCCACGTTCGCCGGCTCGCGCTCGAACGCAAATTCAGGCGCATGCACGCCGATCACGACGAGCCCGTCCTTGCGATATCGCTCATCCCATGCCTTCACGTAGGGGATCGAACGTAGGCAGTTGATGCAGCTGTAGGTCCAGAAGTCGATGACCACGACCTTGCCCCGGAGCTGCTCGCGGGTCAGCTCCGCACTGTTGAACCACGGACCGAGGCCGGTAAGCGGCGGAAGCTCGCCTTCGACCGGAAGAACCAGGTCGCCCATATTGTTCGTTCGGGTGGCGGTCTCACCCATCTTCTGGCTGGCGCCGAGCTTGCGTGCGAGGCCGGTTTCAAGCCGCGCCGTCTGCGCACTCGAGAATGACGAAAGGACGCGTGTGTCGAGACCGAGCGCGATTGCCGCCACGCCGAGCAAGACCAGAACGCCCAGCACCTGGCGAATGCGTTCGCTCGCCCCCAAAGACTTTTTCATGCGCGCGAACACCTTGCCGCCAACCAGCAGCGCGAGACCAAGCGACGTCGCTGCTCCCAGTGCATAAGCAAGCAGCAACAAGGTCGTGTTGAGGCTCGCGCCATTCAGCGCGGCTGCAGTGAAGATGATCCCGAGAATAGGGCCCGCGCAGGGTGCCCAGAGCAGGCCCGTTGCGATGCCGAGCACCAGCGCAGACCAGACGCTGTCGCCCTGCCCCTCGCGTTCGGTCATCCGCGATCCAAGCGCCACGATGGGCCGCGTCAGCCGATCTGAAATGCTCGGGAATACGAGCGCGATGCCGAACAAGGCGAGCAGCACGAGCGCCGCCCACCGGCCGACCTCGTTCGCCCGTACTGCCCAACCGCCCCCAACGGCCGCCAGTGTGGCAACGATTGCGAAGGTCGCGGCCATCCCCACGAGCATCGGCAGGGTGCTGCGCATGAAGCTCCGGTCCGCGCGCGCAAAGACGAACGGCAACACCGGCAGGATGCACGGGCTGAGAATTGTCAGGATGCCGCCGAAATAGGCGAGCAGGAAGATCAGCATGGGGGAGCTTCCGTATCGACGCCCCGCAAACGTGGAGCAGTTACGTACGCGTTACAATCAGCTTGCTTGCCCGTAGCTGACTCATCCGTTTCGGAATGCGCAAGGCGGCATTACGGATGCAATTGTCGAAGCCGATCCAGTCGACTCGATACCGTCCACGCGCGGCGTTGCGATTGCACAGCTGGATCTTCCAGTTCGCTGGCCGTTGCGTCCTCACGTAAAAGAGTGCCCGACGCATGGCGTGCTGTTGCTGGTCGATGCATCTTTGCCGCCACTGACAATTGATGCCGATATTCAGGGTGACGGAGTCGTGCAGCGGTGCGCGCGGCTGCGCACCCGCCGGAGCGGCGGCCCATACGGCCAGCGCTAAAACGATCGCCCTCCTCACCGCGCAGGAACATGACACTCGAGACAAAGCACCGCAATCGGCGGAATGCTGTTTCAGCACGCTGTGTGGCGTTTCCGCATCGGCAGGCAAAAAGAAAGCGGCGACGCCTTAGCGCCGCCGCTCGCCTCTACACCCCTCGTCCTTAGTTGAGCGAGTTCGACACGTTGTTGAACGTGGTGTTCAGCTTGTTGCCGATACCCTGCATCGCGCCGATGGCAGCAACGGCAATGAGCGCTGCGATCAGGCCATATTCAATGGCAGTCGCGCCCTCTTCGTTCTTAAACAGCTTCACAAATTTGGCCATCTCTGGTCTCCCGCTAGGCGACATACGCCACCCGCCCGCGCGAACAGCGCCGCGTAGGACGGCCCGAATCTCTGATTTTGAGGTTTAGAATTTCTTAAAGCGGCGGATTACAAATCATTCACCGGTTAAACGATTGGTGTTTACCAATTAAAGTCCGAACAAGCCCTCAAGATCCTTGCGCACCGCACGCAGTCGCTTCGTAGCGTTGCTCCATTCCGGCGGCAGCGGGCTCTTGATATCCTCTCTGTCGTGCGATTGCCGCTCGGGTACCCGGAACTCGTCTGGAAGCGGCGGTCCCCGGTAACCGTCGATGGCTAGGGCCGACGTCATGAAACTCCGCCAGATGTCGGCGGGCACAGTCCCCCCACTAATCTTTCCGAGCGAGCCATTGTCGTCGCGGCCGACCCAGATGCCCACCACGAGATTGCCGGCAAAGCCCACGAAGAGAGCGTCGCGGTTCTCCTGGGTGGTGCCTGTCTTGCCGAACGTCGGGATCGCCAGCGCTGCCCGCTTGCCGGTCCCCTTGTTCGCGGCTGCGTAGAGCAGGTCGAGCATTGGCCCTCGATCGCGCCGCGGATCGAGCGACCCGTCACGACGGAAGAAGGCGGCCAGTCCTTCGGGAGCCTGTTGCTCGGGAAGGCCGCGGGCGCGGATCGGATAATGGCCGCTCGCTACCGTCGCGTAGGCCGAAGTCAGTTCGAGCAGGCTCACGCCAGCCGTGCCAAGCGCAAGGCTCGGCCTGTCCGGCAGCGGCGTGGTAATGCCGAGATCGCGTGCCGCGCGGATGACGTTGCTGCGTCCAACTTGTTCGGAGAGGCGCACCGTGGCTGCGTTGCTCGATCGGGCGAATGCCTCGCGCAGCGTGATCGGTCCGCGATACACCCGGTCGCTGTTCACCGGCGTCCAGCCACCGATCGTGATTGGTTTGTCCTCGATGATGCTGTCCGGCTCCCACCCGGCGCGGAGCGCCGCCAGATAAACGAACAGCTTGAACGCAGAGCCCGGCTGGCGCTGCGCCTGGGTTGCGCGATTGAAAGGCGAATCCTTGTAGCTTTTGCCGCCGACCATCGCGACCACGCGGCCGTCGGGACGCATGGCGACAAGTGCTGCCTGGGCTCCGCCGAGGGGTGTGTTCGCGATCGCCCGAACCGCCGCCCGCTGCAGGTCGGCGTCCAAAGTCGTTCGTACTTTGACCTGTCCGAAATCGGTCTCGAACGCGTTCTGCGCATAAGGGGCGACCCAATCGGCGAAATAAGTGCCCGTCGGTACCCTGGAGCTGACGACGACGGGGCGCGCGGGATAGGTTGATTGAGCGCGCGCGGCGCTGATGACGCCGGTGTCCGCCATCGCTTGAAGAACAAGTCGGCTGCGCTTCTGAGCGGCGGCAAGGTTGTGCGTCGGCGCCAACCGGGACGGCGCCTGCACCAGGCCCGCAAGCATTGCCGACTGGGACAACGAAAGCCGCTCTGGATCGCGATTGAAATAATGGTGGGCCGCCGCTCGGAGCCCGTAAACGCCATCGCCGAAATAAACACTCGAAAGATAGCGCGAGAGGATCTCCTGCTTCGTCAGCCAGGCCTCAAGCCAGAAGGCGATGATGACTTCCTGCGCCTTCCGCTTCATCGTTCGATTGTTTGAAAGGAAGCTTGTTTTCGCGAGTTGCTGCGTGATCGTCGAACCGCCCTGCCGCACGCCGCCGCCATGCAGGTTGGCAACCATCGCTCGCCCAATGCCCCGCAGGTCGATGCCCCAGTGGCGGTAGAAACGCCGATCCTCGATTGCGACGAACGCAGCCGGCGTCTGCGGGTTGAGCTTGGTGACATCGACCGGCGCTTCCTTGAGCGCCCCCCGCAGGGCAATCGGTCCTCCTTCGCTGCTCAGCATCAGCAGCGCGGGATTCGCGAGCGGCTCGAGCGCGCGTGACAATGGTGCTGTGATCACCAGCCAAACCACGGTAGTGAAGAGCAAGCCGAAGGTAGCATAGAGCACGACCGGCCAGCGCCGGCGTTTGCGCGGCTTCTCCGTCTGCTGCTGCTCAGGAGCATCGAGATGCACCGGTTCAGGAGCGAAGGGGTCGGGAAGCTCCTCCAACGGCACGCCGCCACGGCTCCAGATGTCATCCCTCGCTACCACTCTTAGAACTGTCGCCTCTCGCTCGCCGGAGTCGCCCCAACTGCCTTACCCTAGTAAGACACTTGATCACTTATATCCAGACGCTTGCTGAACGCATCGTTGCAGCTAAACCAAAGCCATGCGGCGCTTGCTGGCACTGCTTCTGATCCCGGCGCTTGCGCTGATCCCTTCTGCATGCCGCAAGGAACCGGAAGGGACGGTCAAGGTGATCGCCATCGGCGGCGAGCCGAAGATGCGCGATCCGGCCAGTGGTCCGCTCGCGACACCTGATGCCGTCCTGCTCATGAATGTGGGTCAGGGTCTGGTGCGCTTCGACGCTTCCGGAAACATCGTCGGGGGGCTCGCCGAGCGATGGAACCTCAGCGATGATGGCGTCAGCTACATCTTCCGGCTCGCTTCCGCCGAATGGCCGGACGGCAAGAAGATCACCGCAGAGCAGGTTGCAAAGATCCTGCAGCGCAACCTCGCCCCACGTTCGCGGAGCCCGATCAAGGACACGCTGGGCGCCATCGACGACATTGTTGCGATGACGGACCGAGTGATCGAGATCCGCCTCACTGCACCCCGCCCAAGCTTGCTGGCGTTGCTCGCGCAGCCTGAGATGGGAGTTGTGCGAGGCCGCTACGGGACCGGTCCGTTCAGCGCCGCACCTGACGCGAAAGAGCCCGGCTGGCTTCGCCTCACCCGGAAGATCGCGGCTAGCGACGACGAAGAAACCCAGAAAGAAGAGGTGCTACTGACTGGAACGAGCGCGGCGGACGCGGTGAAGAGCTTCGTGTCGGGAAGAGTCGACTTGGTACTGGGTGGCACGTTCGCGGATCTGCCGGTCGCTGAGCGGGTGCAATTGCCGCGCAATAGCATGCACTTCGATTCTGCCTCCGGCCTCTTCGGCCTCATGCCTCTGAAGCCGAATGGCGCCCTCGACAATGCTGAGGTGCGACGGTTGTTGAGCCAGGCCATCGATCGCGCAGGCATTATCTCCTCGCTCGGCGTGCCTGGTCTCGCCCCGCGAGCAACCGTTCTCGAAGCCGGTCTCGACGGTATGGCTCCGCCCACACCTCCGGCATGGCTAGGGACGCCGATCGACCAACGCCGGACAGCGATGACGCCCGAAGCTGCGCGCCTGTTCGGGAAAATGCCAAAGCCCGAGATTCGGATCCTGTTGCCGCAAGGGCCGGGCGCCGATCTGGTCCTTCGTCAACTGGCCACCGACTGGGGAGCACTCGGTTTCGCCGTTACCCGCGCCAGCGGCGAGGACGACGCTGATTTCCGGCTGATCGACGAGGTCGCGCCCTCCTCTTCCGCGGCATGGTTCGTGCGCCACTTCCGCTGCGGCGCCGCGCCGATCTGCGATCCCGATGCCGACCAGCTCATGGAGGCTGCCCGCCAGACCCTCATTCCGCAGCAGCGTGTCGCCCTGCTCCAACAGGCGGCAGCGAAGATCGACGACGGCGAGCTGTTCATTCCCATCGCCGCGCCGATCCGCTGGTCGCTAGTTTCCGGGCGCATCCAGGGATTCAACGGGAACCGCTACGCTGTTCACACGCTCACAGACCTGGAGCAACGGCCCGCTAACGGAGACTGACGCAAGGTGGAGACCACGAAACAGCATAAGCTGTCCCTGCCGCACCTCGGCACCGACCCCGCATCCGTGCGCCAGCGAGTTGAGTCCATGGAGAAGCTGCTGGAGCGGCTGGTAGTGATCCCGGGAACGAAGCAGACATTCGGTCTCGATGTCGTTCTGGACCTCGTTCCGGTCGTCGGCGATATCGCAGCGGCCGCGCTAGGCGCTTACATCGTTTGGGAAGCCAAAAACCTCGGCATGTCGAAATGGCAGATGACGCGCATGACGAGCAATGTCGGAGTGAACTGGCTGCTGGGCTTGTTTTCGGTGGTGCCAGTTGTCGGTGTGCTCCCCACTCTCTTTTACCGATCGAACAGCAAGAACCTTAAGATCATTAAGAAGCACCTCGACAAGCATCATGCGACGACCGGCGTCATCGAAGGCGAAGTCACCCGCCGTCAGTAGCGACCGCGGGGAACAATCCAGTCGTGGTCCCAATCCACCTCGTCGCGGATCGGCCGGCCGTAGCGGTCCGTGCTCGGCCGGAACCGGAAACGCTGCTCGATCAGCCGGCACGTCAGTGCATCGAGCTCGGGTACCCTGCTTGAGCGGGTCACGTGACAGCCGGTCACGCGACCGTTCGTCTCCACCGTGAAGGTGACGCTTACCCGCCCGCCGATGCCCTCTCGGCCCAGCTCGCGGGGGTAGTCCGAAGCGAGTATCTCCCCTGCAGTATGTTCGAGGTCGGTCCCGCCGCCATCGTCGTCACCATAGCCCTGCCCGCCTGCCCCCCCGCCGGCGCCGCTTCCAAGTGCAGGGCCGGTCCCCGTTCCTCCGCCTGAAGGGGCGACGGTCGGCTGCACGGCGACAATCGGCGTGACGGACGGCGGCGCATGTGCGGGTTCTGCCCCTGGCGAACCGCCGATCGGCTTCGGCTCGGCTTTCGGCGCCGCAGAAGAAGAAGGATGCGCCCGCACAGGCCTAGGCACTGGCGGCGGCGGAACTGCAGGCGGCGTCCGCGGCAGGGCAATCTCGATCAGGTGCTGAACCACGTCGGCTGAGCTGGCAACGCGCACGCGCAGACCGGTGAGCAAGGCGAAGCCCAGCAACAGCTGAACGCCAACGACCGCGGCGAGCGCCAGTGCGCGCTCCCGCGATCGAATGGTTCTTCGATGCTCAACGTAAGCGGGCACCGGCCGCCCGCAATCTGCTTAGCGGTAGTAGCAGCGCCTGGGGGCACTCATACTACGGTCGACCGCGCCTCCGGCTACGACACCGCCAACCGCGCCTGCTGCAGTGCCGAGAAGGCCGTGGCCGAGCAGACTATGCCCGACGAGCGCGCCGGCGACGCCGCCAACGACCTTGCCGGTCGCAGCCGACGAATGGCGGCAATATTTATAATGATAGCGGCTGCTGCTGTAATAGTGACGGTGGCGCGTACGGGCGTCCGCGGGAACCGAAATCGCAGTCGCCGCCGTTGCCGCGAGAGCGGCTGCAGTGGTGAACTTCTTCAGGGTCTTCATGTTACTCGTTCTCCCGTTTCGCTAATCAAACGAGCGTCGCCTGTTCATGTTTCCACACGCAATGCGGTAACGGCGAAACGTTAGGTAACAGAGACCAATCCAAGCTGAACTTGCGGGCTGATGAACGTCCTCGAAAGCGATGCGACAGTATTGGCCGCATCGCCTTCAAATTGGGCCCTCAAGGCACCAGCCGGCCGTCGATATTGCCCGCCGTCGCATACCGACAGACGAGATAATCGGTCCGTGCGGTCGAGACGAGCGCACAGCCAACGCGCGTCGTCGCCGGCCAGATCATCTGCGTATAGTGACCAACGTCTTCCCAGTTCCCGGTCGTGCTGTTGTGGGGGAAGATGCCGGGCCTGAAGAAGCGCTTCTCGGACGCCCAGCCGCCGACCATCGTCTCGAAGCTGAAAGCGGCGTGCGAGCCCATCCAGAGGTTCTCGCCAATGCCCCGGCGCGCCTGCCGGTTCGAGTGCTGGAAGACCCCCGTAACCGCCATCTGCTGCGCATAGACCGCAGCGCCCACCCCAAGACCATTGTCCCAGACGAGCGGCGGCATTCCGGCCCGAGCGCGCTCCGCATTATGGGCGGCGAGGATACGCGCCGGAAATTCGCTCGGTTGAATAGTCGCCGCCGTTGAAGCGTTTGCAATGCAAGCAGCCGACAGCGCGGCGAACGCCGTCTTACGCAACACGGAAATGATGCCTTCCCGGGATTTCCACATGCTCGCGCCGCACCTCGATCGCGCGGCTCAGCACCCACTTCGGCGGCCGATAGCTCGGCAGCCCTTGAGAAAGGCTGAACACGCCGCCAGGAAATGCCCCCAAGAGGGTTACTTAACAGTTATCGAATGTCCCTTTGAGAACGGACCTTTTCCTGCTTTAAGCGCCGGTCAACGATTCGGGAGCAGAATGAATGCGTAAGTTCTTGGCCGCGCTGGCGATTATGGGCGCGACGAGCATGCCGGCAGTCGCTCAGACGACGACTCCGTCCACCACCACGCCGGCGACCACGAACCAGGTGCAGCCCGCCAAGCCGCAGATGATCAAGAAGCGCGTCTGCGAGCAGGTCGACGAGGATTCCTATTCTCGTCTCGGGAATCGCAAGATCTGCAAGACCGTCGAAGTTCCTGCCGAGCAGCCGAACAAGAACGGAAGCGGACAGGCGCCAACGAGCTCCTCGGAGCGCGGCAACTAATAGCACGAGGCGGGCTCTGAGCCCGTCTCAGTCGCCGCTGATTGCGGGATCGATCTCTTCAGGATGATCGACGATCGGCAGGACAGGCCTGCCGACATCGCCCCGCCCAACCGTGCGTCCGGCCATTTCCAGCATCCGCTCGAGCGGAACGCGCGCGCGGTCCATGACCTCCGGTGAAAGCTCGATGCGAGGCTCAAGGTCACGCAGCGCGACATAGAGCTTCTCGAGGGTGTTGAGCGCCATGTACGGGCACATGTTGCAGTTGCAATTCCCGTCGCCGCCCGGAACGCCGATGAAGGTCTTCTCCGGCGCCGCCTTTTCCATCTGGTGAATGATGTGCGGCTCGGTGGCGACGAGGATCGTCTCAGCCGGCGAGCTTAAGGCAAAATCGAGAATCGCCTTGGTCGACCCGACTAGGTCGGCGTGATCGACAATGTGAGGCGGGCATTCCGGGTGCGCGGCAACAGGGGCGTCTGGATATTCGGCCTTCAGCTTCAGAAGCTCGGTCTCACTGAAAGCCTGGTGGACAATGCAGATGCCCGGCCACAGCAGCATGTCACGCCCGGTCTTTCGCGCGAGATAGCCGCCAAGGTGACGGTCCGGGCCGAAGATGATCTTCTGGTCCTTTGGTATCTGGTCAAGGATGAGGCCGGCCGACGAGCTCGTAACGATGATGTCGCTGAGCGCCTTCACCGCGGCCGAGCAGTTGATGTAGGTCAGCGCGATATGATCCGGATGTGCCTTTCGGAAGGCCGCGAACTGGTCCGGCGGACAACTGTCCTCGAGTGAGCAACCTGCGTCCATGTCGGGGAGAATGACTGTCTTTTCAGGCGACAGGATCTTGGCGGTCTCCGCCATGAAACGGACGCCGCAGAAGGCGATCACCTCCGCGTCGGTCTGCGCCGCCTTGCGCGACAGGTCGAGGCTATCGCCGACAAAGTCGGCGAGATCCTGAATCTCGGGCTTCTGATAATAATGCGCGAGGATCACAGCGTTGCGTTCACGCTTCAGGCGCTCGATCTCGCCAAGCAAATCCAGTCCGCGCAAAGAGTTGGTCTGAACCGTCATTTCTGCCCCTGAGCGTGCCTGCGTTCCGCTTCTTTGATCGCCTCTTCATATGGGGTGGAGAGGTCGAGATATGAAGGATCGTCGGTGCCTTCAGTCGGAAAACGCGCGATCACTTTTACATCCTTGAAGCCGGCAGCGGTCAGCGGCATGGCGAAGCTGCGTTCGATGGACTGCCGTGCTGCCTGTCGCGCCAGACGCATCGGCACCTCTGCCTGCGCCTGCTTGCGCAAGTCGGCGACAGCCTTTGCACGATTGGCCTGATCGAGCTCCTGGCCGGCGTTCGTCAGTGTCGACAGCAACCCGCCCTCCCCGAACTCACGCGCGGCGGTGAGATCGACGTCGGGGCCTGCCACTTCGATCTCCGGCAACTTTACTCGCAAGGTCTGGCTTGAGGCATCCCACGTGACGTCGTTAGGCTGGAGCTTGGAGAGATCGAGCTCGTAGCGCACATCACCCGGAAGAACGAGCGTGCGCTCCGAGCTGACGAGCCCGCCGAACCGGTCCTGCTGACTGCTGACCACCGACACATAGCGAGCCACGAAGGCGATCAGCCGGTTCTGCGCCCGCATCGATTGCAGGCTCGACGTGGCGATGGTCTTCGGACTTGGACTAGCGAAAATCCTGCCCGCGAGCCCGCTCGTCACCCCGAGCAAAACGCCAAGGATCAACGCGACCACGATCATGGCGAGCGCGAGCGGCTTGTTCAGGCGGCCTTCCATAGCTTTCCCTGCTGTTGAACGAGCCCGCGCCGCTCAAGGTCCACCAGATGCGCGAGCACCGACCCACCTGCAGCCGCAGTCAGTCGAGGATCGAGCCCCGGATACGCGTTCGCGACGATGTCGGGAATGTCGCGCCCTTGGCTCAAGATCAGGCCGAGGATCTGCCGCTCTCGTTGCATGCGGTGGCCGGCGAGATGCCGGACATATTGCTGAGGATTCCTCACCGGTTCGCCGTGCGCCGGATAGTAGACCCGGTCGTCACGTCCCCTCAGCTTGTCCAGGCTTTGCATATAGGCGGCCATATCGCCATCCGGCGGAACGACCACTGTCGTCGACCAACCCATCACATGATCGCCGCTGAACAGGGCGCCCTCATAGGCGAAGCAGAGATGGTTCGACGTATGACCCGGTGTCCCCACCACGGCGACGGCCTTGCCATCCACTTCAAGGACGTCGCCATCGGAGAGCACCCGATCCGGCGCATAATCTCCATCGAACGATGCATCAGCGCGTGGGCCGACCGTCTCCAGCGCCAGAGGCGCGCAGCCAATAATCGGTGCACCAGTGCGCCGGGCCAGAGCACGCGATGCGGGACTGTGATCGCGATGCGTGTGGGTGCACATAATCGCGGCAACCGGACGACCGGCGATTGCGTCGACCAGCGCGTCGACATGCTCCGGCAGGTCCGGGCCGGGATCAATCACCGCGACCTTCCGCTCGCCTATGAAATAGGTCTGCGTCCCGTAGTAGGTGAAAGCGGACGGATTGTGCGCGAGCACACGCGCGATGCCCGGCTCTAATTCCTCCAGTTTCGCGTACGGAGCATCCATCGGCCGCGGCTCTGCCACGGTCGCGGCGCGCTTACTAGCAGCGCAGATTGTAAGGCCCGTCCTTGCCAACCACCTGCCCGCTCGGCCCCGTTTCCTTGGTGCTGCGCACGATCCGAATCTCCAGGGTGCCGCCACCCGAGTGACTGCAGACGTCTGAGGGCAGTGAGAAGCGCATCGACTTGCCGCGCTGGAGCTGCGCCAGCTGGACGTCGGCCTTTGCGTCGCCGTCACGCACAAACCTGATGCTGGTGCCCGCCGGGAGGTTCTCACCCGCGAGCACCGTCAGCATCGTTTCACGCTCAAAGCCGGTGCAGGGACCATCGCCCACAATGTCGTTGGGGTTGAAACAGGAGAAGCTGAGCTTCGGCTGCGGCAGGAAGACAGGGTTGCCGTCAGGACCGGTCGCAAGAACCTTCGTTGGAGCAGTCGGAGCGGTCGGCAGCGGCGGCAGCGGAGCATAGTCGGACGAAGCGATCGGCTTAATAGTCTGACGCGGAGCTGGCATGGCCCCTGACACCGTCGTCCCGGCGGCCGCGTTCAGGCGGGCAATCTCGATTTCAATCGCCGCGACGATCTGATCGCGCATCCCCTTCTGCATCTGCACATTGGCTTTCGCCTTGTCGGACGCGTCCTTCAACGTCTTTATCCAGTCAGCGTCGCTCTGGCCTTCGTTACCGCACAATTTCAGCTTCGAACGGCGGGGGATGCCGTCAATCTTGGTCTCGACGATCGTCTCCAACTTATGAGCGTCGCAATTCTGCAGTAGCGACTGCGCCGCGGCCGGCGGTGCGGCAGCCGTGACGGCCTGGGCGCCGATCAGTCCGCTCGCGAGCAACAACATCATTATCCCCCGTGCTTATTCCCGGAAACTCTTCCGCAATATCAAGTGAATGCGCGTTGAACCGTCAGGCTGCAAGCGCCGGGGCAGCCGAGGCTGAAAGAGGGCTTGCAGCCCGTCTTGCGAAGGCTGCCGGATAGACCCTGCCGAACAGGGCCTCCATGCTGTGGTCCCAGCTATACCGACGCGCCTCCGCCCGAGCCTGCTCGGCTACCGCGCCCAGGTCCATCTGCAGAACATCGAGGATGTTGGCCGCCATTGCGCCGGAATCGCCGACCGGCCCAAGCCTGCCAACCGCACGGGTGACGCGATCGATCATCGCCCCGGCAGCCACGCCTACGACGGGCAGCCCCGACGCCTGAGCCTCGACAATGGAAATGCCGAAGGTCTCATCGGCCATTCCAGACACGTAGACGTCCGCGCTTGCCAACCAGCGCGCAAGCTCCGCACGCCCGTTGACGTATCCGGGCATGGATATGCGCTCGTCGCCGAGCGCTTCGATTTCGCCGCGAAGAGGGCCTTCGCCGAGCAGGACAAGGCGAGCGCGGAGCGCGCGCGGGAGCTTGCGAAACGCGTCTACTACCACGTTCGGCTTCTTCTCGCCGTCGAGTCGCCCGACATAGATAAGCAGAGGCTCGGCGTCGCCGAGGCCGAGTTGCGCCCGCAGACGCTGGTCGCGCTTCTCCGGCCCAAACTCGCCGAGTTCCACGCCGAGCGGCATGATTTCCACCCCGTCGATGCCGAGGCCGCGCAGCTTGGTCGCGCCGCCATTTTCGCTAAGCGCGAACACGGAATCGAAGCGCCCATAGAGAGCGCCACAGTAAGAATAGCATGCCCGCGATAGTCCGCCGGCTAGGGCGCGGCCGAACAATTTCGACAGCGGCCGCTCGACGTAAACTGTGGGAAAATCGGTCATGTAAGCCGCGACCAGCGCCGTATCTGGGTACCGCTTGCGATGGCCGATCGCAGCCCACGGCAGATTGTAGGCATCCTGGCACTCGATCAGATCGGGCCTGAAGCGCTGAAGCGCGGAGCGCACGGCGCCGTTTCGCAGAAGCAGCCGATAATGCGGACTATTCGGAACATGCGGCGAGGCAATCGTCACTGTAATTGAGCGATCGTCTTCGACGATGTCGTCACGAACGCCAGGGATGATCATCAAATGGCGATGTGGCGTCGACTCCAGGATGTGCCGACGCTTGTGCAGAAGGTAGGTGCGGACGCCGCCGCCAACATCGGACCAGCTCTGCGTCAGATCACAGAACAGCTTCGGCCGAACTAGCCGGCCAACATCGGGATCCTCTCTGCTCACGAAGGAAATGAACCCGGCAAGAGCTGCAAAGTGCCAACGGCAGGGAACGCCCGCGAATTCTGTCGGAATATTTTACGCATCGGCGGCTTTCCCTTGGTCGGTTCGAATAAGAAAAGGCCGAAATCAGCCGTTTCGTTCAATTGGCACGCACGTTGCTACATATATTGCGTCCACTTGGTTCCACGCCAGGAAGGGGCGGTGCAGCGGTTCTCTGGTCCCCTGCTCCGCCCCTTCTCTTTTCTAGGCCTCTGCTCCCAGCAACTGCTGAAGCTCTCCGCTTTCGAACATCTCCATCATGATGTCCGAACCGCCGAGAAACTCGCCCTTCACGTATAGCTGCGGGATCGTCGGCCAATCGGAATATTCCTTGATACCCTGCCTGATTTCAGGGTCCTGGAGAACGTCCACGGTCTCGTACTTCGCGCCAAGACGGTCGAGGATTGCGATGGCGCGGCTGGAGAAGCCGCACTGCGGGAAAAGGGCAGTGCCCTTCATGAAAAGCACGACCTCGTTCGATTTGACGAGGTCTGCGATACGGGTTTGCGCGTCACTCACTGATTGGTCTCCGGTTGGGGCACTGCCGTTTCGAGCTGCAGTGCGTGAAGTTCACCCCCTACTCGCCCCCCGAGTGCGGCATAAACCGCCTGGTGCTGCTTGATTCGGCTGAGGCCGGCAAAGCTCCGGCTCACGACGCGCGCGGCATAATGTTCGCCGTCGCCGGCCAGATCACGTATCGTCACTTCGGCGTCGGGAATGGACGCCCTGATCAGTGTTTCGATCTCGCTGGCCGCCATCGCCATTAGAGGTTGCTCGCCTCGATGATTTGGCGACGCGCCTCGATTTCCTTGTTCCTGAGCGCTTCGGCGATCTGGTCCTCGCCGCAATCGACGCCGGCAGCCGTGAGATCGCCGAGCACCTTGCGGATCACATCATTCTCGCCGGCTTCCTCGAAGTCCGAGCGAATGACGTCCTTTGCGTACGATTCCATCTCGGCCTCGGTGAGACCCATCTGCCGCGCGGCCCACTCACCAAGCAGGCGATTGCGGCGCGCGGTGATGCGGAACTGCATCTCCTCGTCGTGGGCAAACTTCGCCTCGAATGCACGCTCACGGTCGTCGAACTGAGTCACTCACATTCCCCTTGTCGTTCGCAGCGCGAGATAGGACCGGAGCGCCCGCGAGGCAACGACTGCACATCGCTGATTGAGCTTGCGAGCGAAACGCACCAAGAAAGCATATGCTCGAAGGCGTAGAGACCGGGTACGAGGAGAAGTTCGACTTTCCGGAGCGATCAGCGCCGCCCGCGCTGATTTACACGCTGGCAAGCGTTCCGAGGACCGGAAGCACGTACGCCAGCCATCTCTTATGGCAATCGGGATGCCTCGGCGCGCCTCTCGAATATCTGAATTTCCTGCCTGGCAGCCCTTTCGGATTCTCACACAATTCGCCGGAGCAGCAGCGAAAGCTATGGCACAGAGTCTTCCAGCGGCGAACGTCGCCGAACGGCGTGTTCGGCGTGAAATGCTTTTCGCAGCAGCTGCGCGGTCTCCAGCAGCCGAACCCTTCCCTGCTCCTCGAAGTCCTCCAGACACTGCTTCCGTCCGGGAGGGCTGCGAAGGTCGTCAGACTCAAGCGGCGCGACAGAGTGGCCCACGCGGTTTCTTACGCGCGGGCCGCGATGTCAGGCGTCTGGCGTAAGGAGCAGGAAGGCCAGTCAGCGCCGACAATCGAGTATTCCGCCGACATCGTGGAGCAGGCGAGCCGCGCGCTGGACCAGCAGGAGGCGGACTGGGACATGCTCTTCCGCGAGCGGGGCGCCCAGCAGATATTGCTCTGGTACGAGGATTTGCTCGACGACCCGCGCGCGGCGATCGAAAACGTTGCGGAATTTCTCGGCGTCGTCCTCGATCCGGCCGCTGCTGTCCGAGTTCCCGAGATCGAACGCCAATCGCAGCAAGAAGCCTCTCGATGGACCGAGTTGCACTCTTCGCGCTCTAGTCGATCGTAACGACGAGCTTTCCGATTGCCTTGCGATCGCGAAGGGCGGCGATCGCCTCGCCGGCACGCTCGAGCTCGTAAGTCGCGCTGATCTTCGGCGCGATCTTGCCCTCGGCCCACCACCGAAAGAGCTGATCGACATGGGCGGCATTCGCCTTCGGATCCCGTGCCGCGAACGCACCCCAGAATACGCCGCAGACGTCGCAGCTCTTGAGTAGCGTGAGGTTGAGCGGAAGCTTCGCAATCCCTGCCGGGAAGCCGACGACGAGGAACCGCCCCTCCCACGCTATGCTGCGCAGTGCCGCTTCACTGTAATCACCACCCACGGGATCGTAGATCGCGTCCGCACCCGCGGGACCGACCGCGTCCTTGAAGATCTGAGCGAGCGCTTTGCGATCGATGTCGCCAGTCGGATAGACTACCGCCTCATCGGCGCCGGCATTTCGCGCCGCCGCCGCTTTTTCCCCTGAAGAAGCTGCAGCGACCACGCGAGCACCGACGGCTTTGCCTATCTCGACCGCGGCAATGCCTACGCCACCTGCCGCGCCAAGAACCAGGAGCGTCTGGCCGGCCTTCAGCTTGCCGCGATCCAACAGCGCATGGATTGATGTCGCATAAGTCAGGAGCAGCGCCGAGCCTTCTTCGAAGCTGCGCTCGGGAGGCAGCGGAATTGCTGACTTTGCGGGGACGATCACCTTCTCGACCAGTCCGCCGAAACCCGTCGCCGCAATCACCCGATCGCCCGCCGACCAGCCCTGGACGCCTTCTCCAACCGCTTCGATCTCGCCCGCAATCTCGCTCCCGGGCGCAAAGGGGCGCGGCGGCCGCAGCTGATATTTGTCCTCGATGATCAGCACGTCCGGATAGTTGATCGAGCAAGCCCGCACCCTGACGAGCAACTCGCCCACGCCCGGCGCCGGGGAGGGCATTTCCTCCAGCCGCAACGTCTCGGGCCCGCCGGGTTCGTACGAAAGGAGAGCGCGCATCCAATCGTCCTAACGTCGAGCGTCGAACTTTCCTATGGTCAGCGCGACGCCCCGAGCATATCGTCACGCTACGCTCAATGGAGGCGAATTATGGCCTTGTTTGCTTCGCTAGTTGCCAATGCCGTCATCGCGGCGACTCCGGCAACGCCGCTGCCGTGGTACAATTTCCAGGATTATCCGCAGAAGGCATTCGATCGCGAATGGCAGGGGACGACCACCATGGCCGTCCTCATCGATCCCGCAGGACGCGTCGCCGACTGCTCAGTCGTCAAATCCAGCGGTTATGCCGAGCTCGACAAGCAGACCTGCTGGGTGGCGATGCGGCGGGTGAAGTTCTCGCCCGCGATCGATCCGAACGGCCAACGTGCTTACGGGCTCTACCGCAGCAACGTCATCTGGTCGCGCCCCGACCGCGACTTCGTTCAGACGGACCCGGGTCCCGATCTCGAGGTCAAGGTGAATGCCCTGCCTGCAGGAACCATGCAGCCCGCGGCCGTGAAGCTCGCTTATTATGTCGATGCGCAGGGCAACCCTTCGTCGTGCACGGTGCTTCCGGAAAGCGCGCACCAACCAAAGGCGCTTTCGGATGCTGCTTGCAGCGAAGTGTTCGGCAAGCTGCAGCACACGCCTGTGTCGGCCGGCAGCGGAGCCGTTCCCGCCGTGAAGACCGCTGCGGTCCTATTTACCGCTGGGAATTAAGTCCGGAACGGCCGGCCTAACCGCCCACGTGCCGTATGTAATAGTCGACTTGCATGTAGAGTATGAGGAGCAGCGCCAGCAGCGTGGCGGTGAGTGCCACCTGCCTGGACTCGCGCGAGGTCACTCCAGGTAATGTGCGCTTGTCTTTTCGCGCACTTCTCCACGAGTGACGCCGGGCGCTAGCTCGATCAGCCTGAACGGGCTGTCGTGGTCCGGCCGCTGGAACACCGCCAAGTCCGTGATAATCATGTCGATGACGTTCCTGCCGGTCAGCGGGAGCGTGCATTCGGGAATGAACTTGGGATCGCCGTTCTTGGAGACATGCTCCATCACGACGATGATTTTCTTGACGCCGGCAACGAGATCCATTGCACCGCCCATGCCCTTGATCATCTTCCCGGGCACCATCCAGTTCGCGAGGTCGCCCTTCTCGCTCACTTCCATCCCGCCGAGTACGGCAAGGTCGATATGCCCGCCGCGGATCATCGCGAAGCTCTGCGCGCTGTCGAAATAGCTCGTCTGCGGAAGCTGGCTGATCGTCTGCTTGCCCGCGTTGATCAGGTCCGCGTCCACCTCGTCATCGTACGGGAAAGGCCCAATCCCGAGCATGCCGTTCTCGCTCTGGAGCGTGACCGTCATGCCCTGCGGCACATGGTTCGCAACCAGCGTCGGAATGCCGATGCCAAGGTTCACATAGAAGCCGTCGCGCAGCTCCTTTGCCGCCCGTGCCGCCATCTGGTCGCGCGTCCAGCCTTTGGTTTCCACTTGCGTCGCCATTAAGCGGCCTCCCTCTGCCGCACCGTACGGAATTCGATCTTCTTTTCGTAGGGCGCGCCGAGGATCAGCCGGTTCACGTAGATCGAGGGGAGATGGATGCAGTCGGGATCAAGCGATCCGACCGGTACGATCTCCTCGACCTCGGCGACGCAGATCTTGCCGCACGTGGCAGCCGGGAAATTGAAGTTGCGCGCGGTCTTGCGGAACATCAGGTTGCCGCACTCGTCGGCCTTCCAGCCCTTCACGATGGCGAGATCGGCGCGGATGCCGAGCTCGAGGATATATTCCTCTCCGTCGAACAGCTTCACTTCCTTGCCCTCGGCCACCTGTGTTCCGACGCCTGTCTTGGTGTAGAAGCCCGGAATGCCAGCGCCGCCCGCGCGCATGCGCTCGGCGAGCGTGCCCTGGGGGCAGAATTCCACCTCGAGTTCGCCAGCGAGGTATTGGCGCTCGAACTCCTTGTTCTCGCCGACATAGGACGAGATCATCTTCTTCACCTGCCGCGTCCGCAGCAGCTTGCCGAGCCCCTCGTTGTCGATGCCTGCGTTGTTCGAGGCAATGGTGAGGTCCTTCACGCCACTCGCCTGAATGGCGTCGATCAGCCGCTCGGGGATGCCGGACAGGCCAAATCCGCCCGCGGCAATCGTCATGTCGTCGAACAGCAGCCCTTCGAGCGCACTCTCTGCACTTTGATAGATCTTCTGCACCGGCCCCTCCTGAGGCTCAGCTACTGAAAGTTGAACCGACTTTCAACTTTGTCGCTCCGCCGAAACGAAGCCGTCGCGGGCCAATAGGAGCCGCCGCGAAACCGGGTCAAGCGACGCCTTTCGGCGCGCTGACGATGAACGCATTTCCGATCAGTAGCTTGGTGAGTGTTGCCTGAACATCGGTGCAAGCATTGTCGGTCGAACGATCACCCGCGCATAAACCGAGACGTAATAGGTCCTGCGCTCGCAAAAGCCGCCCGCCGCCGCTGGTCTAGCGCGAACCGTCACCGCCAACGGCGCGCCTTCAGCGACCGGTGGCTCGATAGTCTCGTGAGCGATGACCTGCGCCGCAAGCTCTTCAGGAAGCAATTTCGCCGCGAGTGCTGCGTCATCATCGTCGTCCAGCGACCACCCGAGAGTTCCATGACCGTGTCACTGAACCCCTGCGCCGCGGCTATCGTCGAAACCAGCGCCAACGCGCCGGACGCAATCGCCTTCACCTGACCTCCTGCTCGCATTCTGCAGAGCCTTTTGGGAGGGGCGGAAGCAAGTCCGGGTACGCCGCTTAGCTCCGGAGCTTCGATAGGACGCCCTGAAGCTGCATCGCGTTGCCCATGTCGCCTTCGACCTTGAGCTTACCCATCATAAAGGCAGTCATGCCGTCGAGCTGCCCGGCCGCCATCTGCTGCCAGTCGTCCCAGCCGACGCGAACGGTCGTGTCCGCAACGCCATCTTCCTCGCTCACCTGCTGCGCCCCGCCATCGAGCATGATGGCGCCTTCGCTGCCGCCGAAATCGATCTTCACGCGCTTGCCCGGCACCCAAGCCTGGCCCTGTTGCATCCGATCGACGAGTTCCTGCTTGGTCATCGCTCGCTTTCTCCTTTGTCAGTAGGGGTAGCGGGCCGTTGCGGGCGCATCAAGCGACGCCTATCTGCCTGCCCATGGGATACGAAACCGAGCTCAAGCTCTTCATCGACGGCGTCTGGAAGGGCTCCGATACCGGTCACACGGTTGTCAATCCAGTTGACGCACAGCCGATCGCTGAAGTGCCCTACGCCACTAAGTCCGATCTCGACCAAGCGCTCGCCGCGTCTGAGCGTGCTTGGCCCGAGTGGCGCGCGCTCGACGTCGAGAAGCGCGGAGTGATCCTCCACAAGTCCGCCAAGCTGCTGCGCGGGCGCGCCGATGCGATCGCCGCCACGCTGACGCAAGAGCAGGGGAAGATCCTCGTGGAGGCGAAGGCCGAGGTCCTCGCCTCCGCGCAGCTGTTCGACTGGTATGCCGAGGACGCCAAGCGCGACTATGGTCGCACGCTCGTTCGCCCGGCGGGCCAGCTCAGCCGCGTGATCCGCCAGCCCGTCGGTCCCACCGCGACGTTCACGCCGTGGAACTTCCCGATCTACCTGCTCGCCAAGAAAGTGGCCGCCGCGCTTGCCGCCGGCTGCACGGTAATCTCTCGTCCGCCGCATGAGACGCCCGGCTGCACCACCGAGCTGTTCCGTGCCTTGGCCGACGCAGGCATTCCCGCAGGCGTCGCGCAGCTCGTCCACGGTGATGCAGACCTTATCAGCCGCACGCTCATCGGCAGCCGCGTGATCCGTAAGGTCAGCTTCACCGGCTCAACCGCCGTCGGCAAGCACCTGATGAAGCTCTGCGCCGAAACCATGACACGCGTCACGATGGAGCTCGGCGGCCATGCGCCGGTCATGATCTTCGACGATTGCGATCTCGAGAAGACGCTGGACATGGTTGTCCCACAGAAGTTCCGGAACGCCGGCCAGGTCTGCGTGTCCCCCACTCGCTTCTACGTTCAACGCGGCATCTACGACGCCTTCGTGAAGGGCTTCGCCGAGCGCACGGCCAAGGTGAAGATCGGCAACGGCCTCGAGGACGGCACGAAGATGGGTCCGCTCGCGAACCAGCGGCGCCCCGAAGCCATCGACCGCCTCGTGCAGGACGCCAAGGCCAAGGGCGCCCGCGTCCTTGCCGGCGGCGAACGGGGCGAACAGGGCTTCTTCTTCCAACCGACCCTCCTCGCCGACGTGCCGAACGACGCCGAGATAATGAACGAGGAACCGTTCGGCCCCGTCGCCGTCTCGCGCGCCTTCGACACGCTCGACGAAGCGATCGAGCAGGCCAACCGCCTGCCGTTTGGGCTGGCCGCCTTTGCGTTCACGGAGAACGGTCGCCGCGCCAACCTTATCGGCGACCTCGTGGAAAGCGGTATGGTCGGCATCAACACCTTCGCCATCTCGGGGGCCGACACGCCATTCGGCGGCGTGAAGGATTCAGGCTTCGGAAGCGAGGGCGGGAAGGAAGGCCTGGAGAGCTATCAGGTGGTGAAGGCCATCCACCAGGCCTGACGCGGCGGGGGGAATGAGTAGCCGAACGGCTTGGGCGCCGATCTATGTATTCGCCATCGTCATCTTTGTTGGGGCAATTTCCTCAAAGTGCAGTACTCCCCATGCTTCCCCTTTCTTGTCCTCTTCTGCATGGCCTGTGGCGGCAACTTCATTGGCTTTCATGTGGTTCTCCACACGTAAGAAGTAGCTTTGTGGCCTTTGCGGCCGCCTCTCTAACCCGCTAACGGGCCGCGATGACGCAACGCACCGGTGGCCGCATCCTCGTCGACCAGCTTCGCATCCAGGGCTGCGATCGCATCTTCACCGTTCCCGGCGAGAGCTTCCTCGCTGTGCTGGACGCCCTCCACGACACCCCCGAGGTCGACACCATCGTCTGTCGGCAAGAGGGCGGAGTCGCCTATATGGCGGACGCCGATGGCAAGATGACGGGACGGCCCGGCGTCGCTTTCGTTACTCGAGGCCCCGGCGCAACTAACGCCAGCGCCGGCATCCACGTCGCCTTTCAGGATTCTACTCCGATGATCCTGTTCATCGGCGACGTCGCGCGGGGCGACCGCGATCGCGAGGGTTTCCAGGAAATCGATTTCCCCGCTTTCTTCGCACCAATCGCGAAATGGGCTGCGCGCATCGAGGACGCGCGGAGGATCCCGGAATATGTCGCCCGCGCCTTCCGCGTCGCAACGGCGGGGCGCCCCGGTCCGGTGGTGCTCGCGCTACCGGAGGACATGCTGCGCGATGAGGTCGATTCGCTCGACCGCCCTCATGTTCCGCCTGTCGCTGAGGAGCCGGACCCCGGAGCGATCCAGGCGTTGTTCGAACTGCTCAAGGAAGCCGCCTCGCCCGTTGCAATCGTCGGCGGTGCCGACTGGAGCCCCCGCGCATCGCACCATTTTGCCAACTTCGCATTCCGGTACGGCATCCCCGTCGCCGCCGCCTTTCGGCGCCAGGACGCGATCTGCAATACATGCCAAGTCTATGCGGGCCAGTTGGGCTACGGACCCAATCCGAAGCTCCAGCAGCGCATCCGCGATGCGGACCTGATTGTCGCCGTGGGACCGCGCCTCGGCGAGGCGACAACCGACGGCTACACGCTAGTCACGCCCGATCATCCGAATCAGACGCTGGTCCACGTCCATCCCGACCCGAACGAGCTCGGTCGCGTCTATCATGCGGACCTGCCGATCTGCGCCGACATGGGGGAGTTTGCCGAGATGATTGACGAGTGGATCGATCCCGACCTCGTCCGCTTCTCCTGCGGCGAAGACGCGCACAAGGAATGGCTCGACTGGTCCGATCCGAAGCCGCGTGAAGGCGTAAAGCTCGACCTGGGCGCGTGCGTCGCTGCTATGCGCGAGAAGCTCCCCGAGAACACGATCATCTGCAACGGCGCCGGCAATTTCTCCGGCTGGTGGCATCGCTACTGGCGCTATGGCCCGATGCCGACCCAACTGGCGCCGACGAGCGGCACGATGGGTTACGGCCTCCCAGCTGCGGTTGCCGCCGCGATCCGATTCAAGGACCGTCCGGTGGTATGCGTGGCCGGCGATGGCGACTTCCTGATGAACGGCCAGGAACTCGCGACCGCGGCTCAGTACGGTGCCGACTTGCTCGTCGTGTTGGTGGACAATGGCAGCTACGGGACGATCCGCATGCATCAGGAGCGCGAATATCCGGAGCGCCTGTCGGCGACCGAGCTGAAGAACCCTGACTTCGCCGCTCTCGCTCGCGCTTATGGCGGCTGGGCAGAAACTGTCGAGCGGACCGAGGACTTCGCTCCCGCGCTTGATCGAGCGATGGCGCAGAAGGGCATTCGCCTCCTCCACTGCAAGACTGACGTCGAGCAGATCAGCAATGCATTGACGATCGCGAAGCTGCGGGAGAGATCCAAGCAGTAGGAGCCAATTGGGGGGCCGAGTTGCGTAGATCCACTTTGCTCATTGCGGGCGCAGCGCTGTGTACCGCGTCAATGTCTGAAGCGCAGTCTCCCGCGCCGGAATTCGTTGCGAGCCCGGCCGTAACGGCAGCGCACACGGTCATTGCGGCGGTCAACGGCGCTGCGGCGGATCGGAAGGCGTTTGTTAAGAGCGCGTTCTCGTCGAAGGCGCTCCAAAGCGAGAGTGCCGAGATTCGGCTGAAGTGGCTCGACAAGCTCGCTGCTGATTCGGCAGGGCTCGCGCTCGTCTCCTCTGCGCCGCAGGGCGAGCGGATGGTCGAGGCCATCGTTCACAGCAAGCGCGGCAATCGCTTCGGCAAGCTCGTGATCTTCACCAGTAAGAACGAGCCGGGAAAGATCTCGGACCTGTTCCTGCTCGCTGCTCGCGACCCGGCAAGGGTGAAAGCCGAGGCATGGCCGACGGCCAAGCTTCAGCCCGACCGGCTTGCAGCCGAAATCGCGAAGCGCGTGGCAACGATGAGCGCCGAGGACAATTTCTCGGGGGTGGTGCTTGTCGCCAAGGGTGACAGAGTTATTCTGAAGCGTGCTTACGGTCTCGCCGATCGAGAATGGAAGGTGCCGAACCGCACCGACACCAGGTTCCATATCGCTTCGGTCGGCAAGATGTTCACTGCTGCCACCGTCCTGAAACTGGCGGATGAGCGAAAGCTCTCGCTCGACGACACGCTTGCGAAATGGGTGCCGGAATATCCGCACCCGGAAGTCACGCAGATCACCCTGAAGCAGTTGCTGACTCACAGTGCCGGCGTCGGCGACTGGGAAGGGCGGGACGTCAGGAGCGAGATCAGCGGCGCCGAAGCGGCGAAGTCGATGACCGCGCCGCTGCAATTCAAACCGGGTGAGCATTTCAGCTACAGCAATGCCGGATATGTTCTGCTTCAGGCGGTCATTGAAAAAGCGACGGATAAGCCATTCGCTGCCGCCTTGGACGACCTCGTCTTCAAGCCTGCCGGCATGCCCAACACCGGTCTTTGGCCCGTCACCGCGATCATTCCGAACCGCGCTCACGGCTACCTTCACACGGAAGACGACCCGCTCGGCCTCGGTCCTCGCTATTCGAACGAGCAGTTCCTGGGATATGGGGCGAATGGATCGGGTGGCGAATACTCGACGGTGGTCGACCTATTCGCTTTCCTCCGCGCGCTAGAGAACGGGACGCTCCTCGGCCCCGCGATGACGAAGGAGATGCTGACGCCGCGCATCGACTTCGCCGGTTCACCGCGCCCGTCGAGATACGGCTATGGCGTCGATCTATCCAGGTGCGGGAACCATCCGATCTTCGGGCATGAAGGCGGCGGAGCAAACAGCGGAGTCTCCTCGCTCGCCTATCACGTCCTGGATGGCGACTGGACCATCGTCGTCCTTTCGAACTACGACCCACCGGCTGCTGGCGACCTCACCTTCTCCATTTGCGAGTTCGTCGCCGGCCGCTGAGGCTGGCTATTAATCCCCCAAGAGCGCCTGATTGTGCGCGGCCGGACAGCTCCCGGCGCGGCTTCTGGGGATGTATTTATCCTGCGGCTCGGGCTTGCCTAGCTCGAAGACCGGCGGCGATCCGAGTTGCTCGATCAGCTGGTCCAGATCTTTGAAGTTGCCGCCAGCCGTGGACGAGGACGCAACGCCGGCCGGCTTTCTGATGTGGACGGAGGGCGCGGCCGCGGCCTCGACCTGATGCGGCTCAAGATGGTGAGCGGCCGCCCTCTGTTCTTCGCCACTCTTCCAATCGTCGACGTTAGCCATGCCATGCTCCGGCGAACAAACGCGTGAACACCAACGACTGAAACGTAATTATTATTCCTTGATGGAAGCTCCGTTACGAAATCAATTCAGCGTCAGGCGCACATTTGAACCGGCATCTCGTCATTCGATACGAACTCTACGCCAGAACTCAGGAAGTCATTGATGGCTCGTGCAAGATCTGGACAAGCGAGCGTCCGGTCATAAGCGCGCCGGCGCCATGGATAGTCCCGCTTTACCGGCAACATCATCTTCGCCGCTTGGGGTGAAACATAAGAAATCAGTTCGTCAATTGGCTCGCTGAAGCTGCCTACGATACCGTGAATATTGCCCAACTCTCTACCTCCCCACCAGAGTTAGAACAGATGTTCATGTCTGTTCTTGCCCCGGAGCAGAGAAGACGCCGAATAGGTGTGTTACGGAACCCGCGGTTTCCTACTTATCGACTGAACGTGCGGTGACGGCGATGAATGGAGTCATGACGTCAACCTAACATTAGAAAAGTCGCGTTCACGGTTGTTCGAACCCCCATCAAGAGCACTTTTCCACAGGTTATCCACAGAGTTTAGGGGTCTGTTAACCATGAAACGTGTCGAATCGGCACAGAATTCAGGGCTTCGCTTCACCGCGGCGATCAAGTGACGGGGGCCGTTCGTAGA
>Ga0308174_10000123_pt1 | contig 32304 bp, 29 predicted proteins | sample PhyPR2_FD_203894 | JGI IMG/M metagenome (GOLD analysis project Ga0308174, IMG submission 203894) | Soil microbial communities from UC Gill Tract Community Farm, Albany, California, United States - DLSLS.P.R2 | ecosystem: Environmental > Terrestrial > Soil > Agricultural land | place: USA... | reverse complement strand
TGCGCCGGGAGATGCAGATCGAGCTCAAGGAGATCCAGCGCGACGTCGGCATCACCTTCGTCTTCGTGACCCACGACCAGGAGGAGGCACTCACGATGAGCGACCGCATCGCGGTCTTCAACGAGGGGCGCATCGAGCAGCTGGCGACACCGGTGGGGCTCTACGAGCACCCCGCCAGTGCCTTCGTGGCCGGCTTCGTCGGTACCTCCAACCTGCTCGACGGAGGCGTGGCGCACCGGCTGTTGGGCACGGACGGGACCTTCGTCATCCGGCCCGAGAAGGTGCTGATGCTCACCCCCGACGCGGCGCCCGCTCCGGACGCGGCGACCTGCGTCGCACCGGGCGTCGTGCGGGAGGTCGTCTACCTCGGTGCCACCACCCACTCCGTGGTCGACCTCGACGCGGGAGTGACCCTGACGGTGTCCCACCAGAACTCCGATCGGTCCATCGACGCTGCGCTCGAGCGTCGCGACCAGCCTGTCGTGCTCACCTGGCAGCGCGACCACCTGGTGTCCCTGGGCGGGGCCGGCCCCGCCCGGGCGGCGTCCCCTGAGGAGGAGACAGCATGAAGAAGATCAGCTCCAGACGGCTCACTGTGGTGGCGGGCGCGGCCCTGCTGGCCCTGGTCTCGGGATGTGGCACCAGCGGTGGCGGCGGGTCCACCAGCAGCGGCGGCTTCACGCCCCCGGACCTGCCGATGAAGAAGTCGATCGGCCCGATGGAGGGCCAGGTCAACGTCCTGGCCTGGCCGGGCTACGCCGAGGACGGCAGCAACGACCCGAAGTACGACTGGGTGACGGCTTTCGAGAAGAAGACCGGCTGCCAGACCAACATCAAGTACTTCAACACCTCCGACGAGGCCGTCAAGCTGATGCAGACCGGCGAGTACGACGTGGTCTCGGCGTCCGGCGACGCGTCCCTGCGCCTCATCGCCTCCGGGGACGCGGCCCCCATCAACACCGACCTGGTCAAGACCTACGCCGACATCTCGCCCTTCCTCAAGGACCGCGACTGGAACTCCGTCGACGGCCAGATGTACGGCATCCCGCACGGCTGGGGCGCCAACCTGCTGGCGTACAACACCGACGTGGTCAAGCCGGCGCCGACCAGCTGGGGCGCGGTGTTCGGCGGCGCCTCGAAGTACGACGGCAAGGTCACGGCGTACGACTCTCCGATCTACATCGCCGACGCGGCGCTGTACCTGATGAAGCACCAGCCCGACCTCGGGATCAAGAACCCCTACGCGCTCGACCAGGACCAGCTCGCGGCCGCGGTCGACCTGCTGAAGACCCAGCGCCAGTCCGTCGGGGAGTACTGGTCGAACTACCTGACGGAGGTGTCGGGCTTCAAGTCGGGCGACACGGTGATCGGCACGGCCTGGCAGTACAACGCCCTCACCGCCCAGGGTGAGGGCGCGCCGATCAAGACGGTCTTCCCCACGGAGACCTCGACCGGCTGGTCGGACACCTGGATGCTCAACCCCAGCTCGCCGCACTCCAACTGCGGCTACGCGTGGATGGACTACATCACCAGCCCCGGTCCGCAGGCCCAGATCGCGGAGTACTTCGGCGAGGCGCCCGCCAACACCAAGGCCTGCGCCCTGACCGTCCAGAAGGACTTCTGCGACCAGTACCACGCCGAGGACAAGGCCTACTCCGACAAGCTCTGGTACTGGACCACGCCGATCTCGGAGTGCCTCGACGGCCGGACCGACGTCACGTGCACCGACTACGGCGACTGGACCCAGGCCTGGACCGAGATCAAGGGCTGACCCTGTGGCCGCCACGCACGCGCCGGGACGCGGGACGGCCAGGGTCTCGCGCCTCGGCCGTCGGCAGGGGGTGCGCACCGGGCTGCTCCTGCTGCCGCCGATGCTCTGGCTCGGCGTGGCCTACCTCCTGGCGCTCGGCGCGCTGCTGATCACCGCGTTCTGGACCCAGGACGACTTCACCGGGGCGATCCAGCGGCAGTGGACGCTGGACAACTTCCGGGACCTGTTCACCATCAAGGTCTACCGGACCATCACCGTCCGCACCCTGGGGATCGCGGCGCTGGTGACGGTCATCGACGCCGTGCTCGCGTTCCCGATCGCGTTGTACATGGCCAAGGTCGCCTCGCCGCGCGCGCAGCGCCTGCTGGTGATCGCTGTGCTGATGCCGCTCTGGGCGTCGTACCTGGTCAAGGCGTACGCCTGGCGGGGGATGCTGTCGCAGGGCGGGCTCATCGACTGGGTGCTCGGCCCCTTCGGCCTGCAGTCTCCGGGCTACGGCCTGCTGGCGACCATCATGACCCTGGCCTACCTCTGGCTCCCGTTCATGATCCTGCCGGTGTACGCCGGCCTGCAGCGGCTGCCGGACTCGCTGCTGGAGGCCTCGGCCGACCTGGGCGCCCGCTCCGGGAGCACGCTGCTGCGGGTGGTGCTCCCGCAGGCGTTCCCGGCGCTGGTGGCCGGATCGATCTTCACGTTCTCGCTGTCGATGGGCGACTTCATCGCCGTGACCATCGTCGGGGGCACCACCCAGCTGCTGGGGAACGTGGTCTACAACAACATCGGCGCGGCCAACAACCTGCCGTTCGCTGCGGCGGTGGCCACGGTGCCGATCGCGGTGATGCTCGTCTACCTGGCCGTGGTCCGGCGTACCGGCGCGCTCGAGAACCTGTAGGGGAGGGGACGCCATGACCATGTCACGAGGCCTGCGGACGGCCCTGCTGGTGTTCACCGTGCTGGTCCTGGTCGTGGTCTACACGCCGCTGGCCCTGGTGGTGCTGAACTCGTTCAACGTCGACCGCACCTTCACCTGGCCGCCGCCGGACCTGACCACGAAGTGGTGGGACGCCGCCTTCCACAGCAAGGGCGCGCGGTCCGCGCTGTGGACCAGCGTGGAGGTGGCGCTCGCGGCGACGGCGGTCTCGCTGGTGCTCGGCACCCTGGCCGGGCTGGCGCTGCGGCACACCCGGTTCTTCGGGCGCAACGTGGTCTCGCTGGTGATCATCCTGCCCATCGCCCTGCCCGGCATCGTCACCGGGATAGCGCTCAGCAACGCGTTCACGACCATCCTGGGGATGAGCCTGAGCCTGTTCACCGTGGTCGTGGCCCACGCGACGTTCTGCATCGTGACGGTCTTCAACAACGTCCAGGCCCGCGTGCAACGGCTCGGCGGGGGCCTCGAGCAGGCGTCCATGGACCTCGGGGCCGGCCCCTTGACGACGTTCCGACTCGTTACCTTCCCGATGCTCCGCTCGGCAATGCTCGCCGGCGCGTTGCTGGCGTTCGGGCTGTCCTTCGACGAGATCGTGGTGACGACGTTCACGATCAGCGCGACCGACCAGACGCTGCCGATCTGGATCTTCCAGAACCTGTTCCGACCCAACCAGGGGCCCGTCGTCAACGTCGTGGCGGCGGTCCTGGTGCTCCTCTCGGCGATCCCGATCTACCTCGCCCAACGACTCTCCGGCAGCACTGCCGAGGGCCTCACCGGCGCCCGCTGAGGCCGGTGGTTGTGGGTGAGTGAGGTGTGAGGCGCGCCAGCGCGGCTGTTCCGGTGGTTGAGGTGTGAGGCGCGCCGGCGCAGCCGTTCCGGTGGTTGAGGTGTGAGGCGCGCCGGCGCAGCCGTTCCGGTGGTTGAGGTGTGAGGCGCGCCAGCGCCGAGCCTCGAAACCTCTGCCGGCGGCCTTCGGGCTGCTTTCGGTCGCCGTATTGGCAGCTACGCGGAGGGGTCCGCCTCGGTTGCCGTCCTGCTCCCGGCTCTCGGGTCCGCGGTCTGCGGATTGGTCACCAACCGCACGTTTCGGTGCCAGGGCGTGCGGTTCGTGACCAATCGACGACCGGATGTCGCGCCCCAACCCGCGACTCAGGCGGTGGCGGCGAACGCCTCGGCGACCACGTCGAACGCCTCGCTCAGCAGCGCGTCGGAGATGGCGAGCGGGGGCAGGAAGCGGAAGACGTTGCCCCAGGTCCCGCAGGTGAGGGTGACGACCCCGTGGGCGTGGCAGTACGCCGACACCGCGGCCGTGCGGACCGGGTCCGGCAGCGTGGTGCCGGGCTCGCAGAGCTCGATCGCCATCATCGCGCCGCGGCCGCGCAGGTCGCCGATGACCGGGTGCTCGGCGGCGAGCGCGGTGAGCCGCTCGTGCATGATCGCGCCGATCTGCCGCGCCCGGGCGGCGAGGTCGTGGCTCCGCATCTCCTCGAGGGCCCCCAGGGCCGCGGCGCAGGCGACCGGGTTGCCGCCGTACGTCCCGCCGAGCCCGCCCACGTGGACGGAGTCCATCAGGTCGCTGCGCCCGGTGACGGCTGCCAGCGGCAGGCCGCCGGCGATGCCCTTGGCCGTGGTCACCAGGTCGGGCACCACGCCTTCGTGCTCGGAGGCGAACCAGTCGCCGGTGCGGCAGAAGCCGGACTGGATCTCGTCGGCGATGAAGACGACGTCGTTGCGCGTGCACCACTGCGCCAGCGCCGGCAGGAAGCCGGGCGCCGGCACCACGAAGCCGCCCTCGCCCTGGATGGGCTCGATCACGACGCAGGCAAGGTTCTCGGCGCCGATCTGCTTCTCGATCACGTCGATGGCCCTGGCCGCGGCCTCCTCGCCGGACAGGCCGTCGCGGAACGGGTAGGACATGGGCGCTCGGTAGACCTCGCCCGCGAACGGGCCGAAGCCGTGCTTGTAGGGCATGTTCTTGGCGGTCATCGCCATCGTGAGGTTCGTGCGGCCGTGGTAGGCGTGGTCGAAGACCGCCACGGCGTCCCGACCGGTGGCGACCCGGGCGATCTTGACGGCGTTCTCGACGGCCTCCGCGCCGGAGTTGAACAGGGCCGACTTCTTGGCGTGGTCGCCCGGCGTCAGCTCGGCGAGCGCCGCGCACACGTCGAGGTAGCCGTCGTACGGCGTGACCATGAAGCAGGTGTGCGTGAACGCCGCGACCTGGTCCTGCACCCGCGAGACCACGCCCGGCGCGGCGTTCCCGACGCTCGTCACGGCGATGCCCGACCCGAGGTCGATCAGCGAGTTGCCGTCGACGTCGACGAGCACCCCGCCCCCGGCCGCGGTCACGAAGACCGGCAGCGTGGTCCCGACGCCGTCCGCGACGAGCTGCTTCTTGCGCTCGAGGCGTTCCAGCGAGCCGGGCCCGGGGATCTCGGTCACCAGGCGGCGCTCCTGGGGGAGGGTGGGACCGCCGGTGCGGGTCGCGACAGTGGATTCGGTCATGCTCGAAGCCTATGGCCCGCGGTTCCCGTTGTGCAGGGGGCCGGGAGCAACGGTTTCCTCGACCGGTACGCCGGCCTCCCGCTCGGCGGCGTACCGGCTGCGTCCCGGGCGGGGCGACCGCGTCCGGATGCGCGAGGATGGCCCGCGTGACCAAGCCACGCGACGTCGTCGTCCTCGGATCCACCGGCTCGATCGGCACCCAGGCCCTGGACCTGGTGCGGTCCAACCCCGACCGGTTCCGGGTCGTGGCGCTGACCGCCGGAGGCGGCAACCCCGGACTCTTCGAGCGCCAGGTCGCCGAGTTCGCCCCCGCGTTCCACGGTCTGGGTGAGGACGCCAGCGTCGAGGCCGCCGGCCGCGACTGCGACGTCGTGCTCAACGGCATCACCGGCGCCGTGGGCCTGCGGCCCACCCTGGCGGCCCTCGACGCCGGCAACACCCTCGCGCTGGCCAACAAGGAGTCGCTCATCATGGGCGGACCGCTGGTCCTCGAGCGCGCCCGGCCCGGCCAGCTCGTGCCCGTGGACTCCGAGCACTCGGCGCTGGCCCAGTGCCTGCGCGGCGGCACCCCCGCCGAGGTGCGCCGCCTGGTCCTGACCGCCAGCGGCGGGCCCTTCCGCGGACGCACCCGCGAGGAGCTGGCCGAGGTGACCCCGGAGCAGGCGATGAACCATCCGACGTGGGACATGGGCCCGGTCATCACGATCAACTCGGCGACGCTGGTCAACAAGGGCCTCGAGGTCATCGAGGCGCACCTGCTCTTCGGCATCCCCTTCGACCGGATCGAGGTGGTGGTGCACCCCACGAGCGTCGTCCACTCGATGGTGGAGTTCGTCGACGGCTCCACGCTGGTGCAGGCCAGCCCCCCGACCATGCTGATCCCGATCGCCCTGGGGCTGAGCTGGCCCCACCGGGTGCCCGACGCCGCGCCCCCGGTGGACTGGACCCGGCCGGAGACGTGGGAGTTCTTCCCGCTCGACGACGACGCCTTCCCGGCGGTCGCGCTGGCACGCCGGGCGGGGGAGACCGGCGGCACCGCCCCGGCGGTCTACAACGCCGCCAACGAGGTCTGTGTCGAGGCGTTCCGCTCCGGCCGGCTCGCGTTCAACGACATCGTCCCCACGGTTTCCCACGTGCTGGGGCTGCACGACGTACCCTCGGAGCAGCGGTCCGAGGGCGGACTCACCGTCGATGACGTCCTCGCCGCCGACGCGTGGGCCCGTGACGAGGCCTCGCGCGTGATCGACGGCTCTGCTTGTGAAGGTGGCGAATGACTGCCCTGTACTACCTGCTCGGCGTGGTGATCTTCGCGGTCGCCATCCTGGCCTCCATCGGCCTGCACGAGCTCGGCCACATGATCCCGGCGAAGAAGTTCGGCGGGAAGGTCACCCAGTACTTCATCGGCTTCGGCCCCACGGTGTGGAGCAAGAAGGTCGGCGAGACCGAGTACGGCGTGAAGGGGATCCCGCTCGGCGGCTACGTCAAGATCGTCGGGATGCTGCCCCCGGGGGCCGAGCAGCTCGCGGACGAGGTCACCCACGACGCCGAGGGCAACACCGTGGTGCGGGTGCGCAAGTCCAACACCGGCATGTTCACCCAGCTCATCTCCGACGCCCGCGCCGCGGAGTGGGAGACGATCAGGCCCGAGGACTCCGACCGGCTCTTCTACAAGATGCCGTGGTGGAAGAAGGTCATCGTGATGGCCGGCGGCCCGTCGGTGAACATCCTGATCGCCTTCGGCATCTTCCTCGCGGTCTTCTCGACCTACGGCAACGCCAGCGACGTGCGGATCTCCCCGGTCGTCGACAGGGTCGAGCACTGCGTCGTCCCGGCGTCCGAGGACGGTCGCGTCTGCACCGCCAAGGACCCGGTCAGCCCCGCGGTCAGGGCGGGCCTGCAGAAGGGCGACAGGATCGTCGCCTTCAACGGCACCCGCATCACCGACTGGCAGCAGCTCCAGGACCTCATCCGCGCCAACGCCGCCGGCACGGCGTCGATCACCGTGCAGCGCGACGGCGCCACGCAGGTGCTGACGACCAACACGATGGTCACCCCGCGGCCCACCTCCGCGACCGACCAGACGCTCAAGCCGGTCGGCTTCCTCGGCTTCACGCCGGCCTCGCGGCTCGCCACCGGCGGCCCGCTCTACACCCTCGGGCAGATGGGCACGATGACCGGACAGACGGTCAAGGCGCTCGGCACCCTGCCGGTCAAGGTGTGGGGTGTCGCCGAGGCGATCGCGGGCGTCAAGCCGCGAGCGATCGACAGCCCGGTCAGCATCGTGGGCGGCGGCCGGCTCGCCGGCGAGACGGTCTCGCAGAAGGGCTTCCCGCTGGTCGACAAGGCCGTCTTCCTGCTGATGCTCATCGCCGGCTTCAACTTCTTCATCGGCATGTTCAACTTCCTGCCGCTGCTGCCGCTCGACGGCGGTCACATCGCCGGCGCGCTGTGGGAGGCGGTCCGGCGCCGGCTCGCCCGGCTCCGTGGACGACCCGATCCCGGGTACGTCGACGTCGCGAAACTGCTGCCGATCGCGTACGGCGTCGCCGCGTGCCTGTTGGTGATGGGTGTCGTGCTGATCGTCGGGGACCTGGTCGTCCCGCTGCACGTCTACTCCTGATCTGCGGGCGCACCGGCCGGCCGGACGGGGGCTCTCGATGGGCGCGCCTGCCGGGACCACCAGTAACCTGAGGCCATGACCGAGATCAGCCTGGGCATGCCCGCTGCGCCGCCGCCGGTGCTCGCCCCCCGCCGTCCCACCCGCCAGATCAAGGTCGGCAAGGTCGGGGTCGGCAGCGAGTCGCCGATCTCGGTCCAGTCGATGACGACCACGCTCACCGCCGACGTCAACAGCACGCTGCAGCAGATCGCCGAGCTGACGGCCTCGGGCTGCGACATCGTGCGGGTGGCCTGCCCGAGCCAGGACGACGCCGAGGCGCTCCCCGAGATCGCGCAGCACTCGCAGATCCCCGTCATCGCCGACATCCACTTCCAGCCCAAGTACGTCTTCGCGGCCATCGACGCCGGCTGCGCGGCGGTGCGGGTGAACCCGGGCAACATCCGGCAGTTCGACGACCAGGTCAAGGAGATCGCGGCCGCAGCCAAGGACCGCGGCACCAGCATCCGCATCGGCGTGAACGCCGGGTCGCTGGACAAGCGCCTGCTCGAGAAGTACGGCAAGGCTACCCCCGAGGCGCTCGTCGAGTCGGCGGTGTGGGAGGCGGGCCTGTTCGAGGAGCACGACTTCCACGACTTCAAGATCTCGGTCAAGCACAACGACCCCGTGGTGATGGTGCGCGCGTACGAGCTGCTCGCCGAACGCGGCGACTGGCCGCTGCACCTCGGCGTCACCGAGGCCGGCCCGGCGTTCCAGGGCACGATCAAGTCGGCCACGGCCTTCGGTGCCCTGCTGAGCAAGGGCATCGGCGACACCATCCGGGTCTCCCTCTCGGCGCCTCCGGTCGAGGAGGTCAAGGTCGGCCTCCAGATCCTTGAGTCGTTGAACCTTCGCCCGCGTCGCCTCGAGATCGTCTCGTGCCCCTCCTGCGGCCGCGCCCAGGTCGACGTCTACAAGCTCGCCGACGAGGTGACCGCCGGGCTCGAGGGCATGGAGGTCCCGCTCCGCGTCGCGGTCATGGGCTGCGTCGTCAACGGCCCGGGTGAGGCGCGCGAGGCCGACCTCGGCGTGGCCTCCGGCAACGGCAAGGGCCAGATCTTCGTCAAGGGCGAGGTCATCAAGACCGTGCCTGAGTCGAAGATCGTCGAAACCCTGATCGAGGAGGCCATGCGCATCGCCGAGGGCATGGAGTCCGTCGACGGCTCCGGCGCCCAGGTCACCGTCTCCTAGCCCCAGGAGGTCCGGTACACCGGATCTCCCGCGCGCAGGCCTCGGCGCGGTCTAGGGTTCGCGCCATGACCCGGGGACCGTTCGCGCCGGCACGCACACTGCTCGTGCTGGGCTGCGCCGGAGCCGCGCTGCTCGTCGGCTCTGGCGCGGCGGCCGGCGCCGACGGGAACCACCCGCCGAACTGGTGCTTCCGAGCGAACGCCTCCGGCGAGCTCCCGACCTGCACCTGGGACGGCACGGCGTGGCACCGCAGCTTCGACAGCGCCGGGAGCGGCACGAGCGGCACCGGCGCGTTCGCTGTGTTCTTCGTGCTCGCGCTGGTCGTCGGCATCGGCTTCACGGTGTGGAAGGTCTCCACCGCCCGGCGCATGGCCGGCGCCGCCGGGATGAGCACGAGCGACGCGACCGCCATGACGCTGCTCACCGACGACGGCTTCGAGGCGACCTACCTGGCGTCCAACCTCCGCGGCCGCACGGCACCGCCCGCGCAGGTTCCCACGACCACGACGGCTTCGACGGCGGAGCGGCTCCGCGAGCTCGGCGAGCTGCGAGACCAGGGCCTGATCACCCCCGACGAGTACGACGCACGCAGGCGCATCATCCTCGACTCGCTCTGAGGGCCACTGCTCCCGTTCGTCGTCGGGCACCGGCCCAGGGCCATTGGTCCGCCCCGCAGGTGTCGTCCGCCGCTGCCCGGCCCGGGCGGCACCTCGGACGCTGGGGACATGAGGGACGAGGTACCGGTCGGGGCGGTGACCGTGGGCGTCGACGACTCGGAGACGTGCCTGGTGGCACTGCGCTGGGCGGTCCGCGAGGCCCAGCTGCAGCAGCGCCCGCTGTGCATCGTCCATGCCTACGACCCGCACCCCGTGGTCTACTCCGGCTGGGGCGCGACGTTCCCGGGCCTCGACCTCGGTGACGCCCTCGACGCGGCAGCCGAGAAGGTGCTGCACCAGGCCCGGCACCTCGTCCGTGAGCAGGCGCCGGACCTGCCCGTGACGCTCGTGTGGAGCACCCTGGACGCGCGTGAGGCGCTCGCGGAGTCCGCGCGCTCGGCCGCCCTGCTGGCGGTGGCCTCGCGCGGCCGGGGCCGGATGGCGCACCTTCTGGTCGGCTCGGTGGGGCAGTGGGTCGCCCAGCACGCGGCGTGCCCCGTGGTCGTGGTGCGCGGCGAGATCGACGCCGCCGGCGACCCGGTCGACCACCGGTGGGTGGTCGCGGGCAGCGACGGCACGCCGGCCTCACAGGCGGCGCTCGAGCTCGCGTTCGACCAGGCCCGCCTGCGTCACGCCCGCCTGACCGTGGTGCGCTGCCTGCCGGCCGACGTGGGGGGCCTGCACCGTGTCCCCGAGGGGCCGGTGGCCGAACGCACCCCGGAGGGTCGAGCGCTGGAGGAGACCGTGGCCAAGCTCGCCGCGGAGCATCCCGAGGTCAGGGTCGAGGCCGAAGTCCGGCGCGGGTCCGCAGCCGGCTACCTCACGCACGTCTCCGAGGGCGCCGGCCTGGTCGTGGTGGGCAGCAGGCCCCGGCACGGTCCCGGCCCTTGGGGCTTCGGGGGAGTACGCCGGGCCGTCGTCGAGCACTCGAGGTGCAGCGTGGCCGTGGTGCCGGGGCACCCGGGGTCAGACGACTGACGCGCTCCACGTGAGCCGGGTGCCGGGAGCGGCGTCCTCGACGACCAGCCCGCCGGAGCGCTGCTCGGCGCGCATCCGGATGTTGTCCAGGCCGCTGCGTCGTCCGGTGTCCCCGAGTCCGACGCCGTTGTCGATCACGGTGACCGTCATCCGGTCGGTCGTGCCCGTCACCGTCACCCGGGCCCGGCTGGCTCCCGCGTGCCGCGCGACGTTGGTCAGGCCCTCGCGGACCACGGCGGCGACGTCGGCGGTGAGGTCGGATTCGCTGAGGATGTCCACCGGGCCGTTGAAGTCGACCTCGGGGGAGAAGCCGAGCACCGGAGCGACCTCGGCGACCACGTCCATCACCGCGGTGCGCAGCTCTCCGCTGAACCGCTGCGGGGTCAGCTGGAAGATCGACGAACGGATCTGACGGATCGCCTCGTCGACCCGGGTGACCACGCCCTCGAGCTGCTCGGCGCGCCGATCGTCGAGCCCGGCGGCGATCCCCTGGATGCCCATGCCTGCGGCGAAGAGCTGCTGGATCACGTGGTCGTGCAGGTCCCGGGCGATCCGGGCCCGGTCCTCGAGCAGCAGCATGCGCTGCTGGTCGCGCCGGGCATCCATCAGCTCGAGCGCGATCGACGCGTGGTTGGCGAACGACGACGCCATCTCCACGTCCTCGTCGGTGAACCGCGAGCGTCCGCGCAGCCGCGCGACGACCAGGACCCCGCGGGTCGACTCGGCCCCCACCAGCGGCAGGACCATGACCGGTCCCACGTCCACGACCGACGAGAGGTGCAGCGCCCGGTGTGGGTCGGCAAGGGGGTCGCGGGTGATGTCCAGGACGACCGCCTGCCCGGTGCTGAGGACCTGCTCGCTGAGCGTGTCCTCGATCGGGTAGGTGGTGGCCATCAGCTCCTGGCTCGACGCCCCGACGGCCACTGGGACGGTGAGGGTGCGCTGGTCGTGGCCCGGTTGCACGACCGTGACGACGTCAGCGTCCGACAGGTCCCGCACGCTCCGGCCGATGACCTCGAGCATCTCGCTGGGGGCGCCGGTCAGCATCCGCAGCGTCGTGTCCCGGGAGGCCTGCAGCCACGTCTGGCGCCGTTGCCCCGTGTCGTAGAGCCGGGCGTTCTGGATCGCGATGCCGGCGGTCGCGGCGAGCAAGGACACGAGCTCCTCGTCGGCGGCGTCGAAGCCGCGGGGGTCGAGCGTCGCGAGGTAGAGGTTGCCGTAGACCTCCTCGCGGAGCCGGATCGGGACGCCGATGAACCCCCGCATCGGAGGATGGCCCTCCGGGAAGCCGGCGGAGCGGGGGTCGTCCCTGAGGTCCTCGAGCCGGATCGGATGCGGGTCCTCGATCAGGGCTCCGAGCAGGCCCTTGCCCGCGGGCAGGTGGCCGATCCTCTCGACGACCGCGTCGTCGATCCCGACGTGGATGAACTGCTCGAGCCCGGAGGCGTCCGGGGCCACGACACCGAGGGCGCCGTACGGTGCGTCGACGAGCTCGCAGGCCGCCTCGACGATGCGCAGCAGCACGGTCTGCAGGTCCAGGACGCCGATGATGGTGTCCTGGGCACGCAGCAGACCTCGCAGCCTCGAGGCCGCCTCGTCCCCGCCGTGCTGGGCACCCGCCACGCGACGAGGGTACCGGGACGGCGACCTCCTCGACGTCCACTCGCACGAGCGTCTCCCGACCGGACGCGGGGCCGCGTAGGCTCCCCTCGTGCTCACGACCCGCCACGGGGTGCGCCCCCTGGGCCCGCCGGACCTCGACGCCTTCCTGGCGCTGACCGGTCGCGACCCGGTCGTGAACGTCTTCGTCGACTACCGGGCCCGGACCACCACGCTGGAACCGCGCTGGCTGGGCGGCGAGGTGTGGGGGCGCTTCGAGGACGGCGAGCTCGTCGCCGCCTGCCACGTCGGGGCCAACCTGGTGCCGGTGCAGGCGAGCGCCGACGACGCCCGCGCCTTCGCGGAGCGTGCGCTCACCCGGGGTCGGACGGTGTCCACGATCGTGGGGCCCCAGGACGCCGTGCAGGTGTTCTGGAACTCCGTGGCCCGGGGCTGGGGAACCCCGCGCGAGATCCGCTGGAACCAGCCGCACCTGGAGATCTGCACGACCCCCGACGTCGCGCCCGACCCGCTGGTGCGGCGTACGACCCGGCACGACATGGGTGAGCTCTACCCGGCCTGTGTGGCGATGTACACCGAGGAGGTCGGCATCTCACCGGAGTACGGCGGGGGAGCCGAGCTCTACCGGGCCCGGGTGACCCAGCTGGTCAACCGGGGCTGGTCCTTCGCCCGCTTCGAGGACGGCCGGCTGGTCTTCAAGGCCGAGGTGGCCTGCGCCTCGCCGTACGCCGCCCAGGTGCAGGGCGTGTGGGTGCCCGAGGACCGACGGGGGGAGGGGCTGGCTGCCGCGGGCATGGCCGCGGTCGTCGAGCTGGTGCGCCGGGAGGTCGCCCCGGTGGTCTCGCTCTACGTCAACGAGTGGAACGCCTCCGCCCGCCGCGCCTACGAGAAGGTCGGCTTCCGCGAGACCGCCCGCTTCGCCACGGTCATGTTCTGATCTTCACCGGCGGTTCATCCGCTGCACGGCTCCCGGTCCCCGGGATGGGGCGTGATGTGCCCATGAACAACACTCGGAAGAAGATCGCCCTCGGGGCGGTCGCCGGCTCGGTCGCGGTGCTCACGGCCGCCACCGCCGGCACCTGGAGCGGTCCCGCCGCCGCCGTCACGTCCGCCTCGGCACCGGCCGCCCCGCACGAGGCGCCGACCGCCAAGCCGGTGGGCGCGACGCTCCCCGGTGGCTACAAGCACCTGGTCGTCATCTACGAGGAGAACCACTCCTTCGACAACCTCTACGGCACCTGGGGCAAGGTCCACGGCCAGTCCGTGGACGGGCTGGCGGATGCGACCGCGGCGCAGAAGAAGCAGATCGCGCAGGACGGGAAGGCGTACGGCTGTCTCCCGCAGGACGATGTCAACCTCACCTCGCCGCCGCTCGACAACACCTGCCAGGACTCGGGCCACGGCATCTCGGCCAGCCACTTCGCCAACGCGCCGTTCCGGATCGACGACTACATCAAGCCGGAGGACAGGACCTGTCCCGCGGAGGGCGTCTACGCGCCCAACGGCGTGCTGAAGGACTCCGACGGCGCCGAGCCCGGTGGCTGCACCCGCGACCTGGTGCACCGCTTCTACCAGGAGCAGTACCAGATCGACGGGGGCAAGCAGGACCGCTACACCACCGGCTCGGACGCGGTGGGCCTGACGCAGGGCAACTACGCCACCCGTCAGCTGCCGATCTACCAGTACCTGCACGGCGACAACGCGCCCAAGTACGTTCTGGCCGACCACTTCTTCCAGGGTGCCTTCGGTGGCTCGTTCCTCAACCACCAGTTCCTCATCGCCGCGCGCGCTCCGCTCGACACCAGCAACGGGGCCGACGGCGCCAAGAACTCCGTGGTGGACGGCAACGGGATGCCTGCCAGCTACCCGCAGTACCAGGCAACCGGCTCGGTGACCGACGGCCAGCTGACGCAGAAGTGCGCCTCCGACCCGACGCTCAACGACCCGGTGCACGCCTGCGGGAACTACGCGATCAACACCATCCAGCCGAGCAGCGCCCCGCACGGCTCCGGCGCCCAGCTGCCGCTGATCGACGACGCGCAGTACCCCAACATCGGCGACCGACTCACCGAGGCCGGCATCAGCTGGAACTGGTACTCCGGCGGCTGGGACGACGCCGAGGCCGGCCACCCCGGCCCGCTCTTCCAGTACCACCACCAGCCGTTCAACTACTTCGCGAACTACGCGCCCGGCCAGCCCGGCCGCCAGCACCTGCAGGACGAGACGAAGTTCCTCGGTGCCGCGAAGACCGGCCACCTGCCGACCGTGTCGTTCGTGAAGCCGTACGGCGCCGAGAACGAGCACCCCGGCTACGCCAGCGAGCCGAACGGATCGGATCACCTCGTCCACCTGCTCAAGACGATCAGCCACGGCCCGCAGGCCGACAAGACGCTGGTCGTCGTGACGTACGACGAGTTCGGCGGCCAGTGGGACCACGTCTCGCCGCCCAAGGTCGACGCCTGGGGTCCGGGCACCCGGATCCCCGCGCTGGTGCTCTCCACCTCGCTGAAGCACTCGGCGGTGGACCACACGACGTACGACACGACGTCGATCCTGTCCACCCTCGAGAAGAGCTACGGCCTGGCGCCGCTCTCGACGAGGGACGCGGCGGCGCACAGCCTGGCCCGCGCGGTCGCGGCCGGCAGCAAGTGACCGGCTGAGTCGAGCGAGCAGCACGACGGTGGGGTCGGTCCGCGGACCGGCCCCACCGTTCTGCGTCGCGGCGCTAGGTTGGCGCCCGTGAGCATCTCCCGAGGTACCCGGGCCCTGGCCGGCATCTTCGCCGTCAGTGGCGTCGTCCACCTGGTCCGGCCGCGCTTCTACGAGCCGCTGATGCCGGCGTGGGTCCCCGCCCACCGGGAGGTCATCCTCGGCAGCGGCGTCGCCGAGCTCGCCTGCGCCGCCGGGCTGCTGGCACCCCCGACCCGCCGCGTGGCCGGCCTGGCCAGCGCCGCCCTCCTGGTCGGCGTCTTCCCCGGCAACCTGAAGATGGCCGCCGACGCCGCGGGGACCGACCGCACCGCCCTGAAGGCCGCGGCGTTCGCCCGGCTGCCCCTGCAGTGGCCGATGATCCGGGCGGCGCTGGGCGCCTCCCGTCGCCCCTGAGTCCCCCAGCAGGCCGCCTGCCTCACCCCGGGCGGGTGAGACGCGGAACTGGTTCGCAGCCGGTCGGTCCCCACAAGTAGCCTTCGTCCCATGATCTCCCGGATGTCGAGCCTGTTCGTGCGGACCCTGCGTGAGGACCCCGCGGACGCCGAGGTGCCGAGCCACCGACTCCTCGTGCGCGCCGGCTACATCCGCCGTGCCGCGCCCGGCATCTACACGTGGCTGCCCCTGGGCCTGCGCGTGCTGCGGCGCATCGAGGGCATCATCCGTCAGGAGATGGACGCCATCGGCGCCCAGGAGCTGTCGTTCCCCGCGCTGCTGCCCCGCGAGCCCTACGAGGCGACCGGCCGCTGGACCGAGTACGGCGACGGGATCTTCCGGCTCAAGGACCGCAAGGGCAACGACTACCTGCTCGGCCCCACGCACGAGGAGATGTTCACCCTCGTCGTGAAGGACCTGTACTCGTCGTACAAGGACCTGCCGCTGTCGATCTACCAGATCCAGACCAAGTACCGCGACGAGGCGCGGCCGCGTGCCGGGCTGCTGCGCGGGCGCGAGTTCGTCATGAAGGACTCCTACTCCTTCGACGTCGACGACGCCGGCCTCGAGCGCAGCTACCAGGCCCACCGCGACGCCTACATCCGGATCTTCGACCGGCTCGGCTTCGAGTACGTCATCGTCAAGGCGATGAGCGGCGCGATGGGCGGCTCGAAGTCGGAGGAGTTCCTCGCGAAGGCCGCTGTGGGCGAGGACACCTACGTCCGGTGCACGACGTGCGACTACGCCGCCAACGTCGAGGCCGTCGAGGTGCCCGTCCCCGCGCCGGTGGCCTACGACGACGCTCCCGCCGCGCACGCCGAGCAGACGCCGGACACCCCGACGATCGAGACGCTGGTCGACCACCTCAACGAGAGGTTCCCGCGCGAGGACCGGCCCTGGACGGCCGCCGACACGCTCAAGAACGTCGTCTTCAGCGTCCGCCACCCCGACGGCGCCGTCGAGGCGCTGGCCGTCGGGCTGCCCGGCGACCGCGAGGTCGACGCCAAGCGCCTCGAGGCACAGCTCGGCGAGGGCGTGGTCTTCGAGCCCTTCGGCGAGGCGGACTTCGCGCAGCGGCCGACGCTCGCCAAGGGCTACATCGGCCCCGGGGCGCTCGGTGAGAAGAAGCCCGCCGGCGTCCGCTACCTCCTCGACCCCCGGGTGGTCGAGGGCACCCGCTGGGTCACCGGCGCCGACGTCAGCGGCAGCCACGTCATCGACCTGGTCGCCGGCCGCGACTTCTCCGGCGACGGCATCATCGAGGTCAGCGAGGTCCGCGACGGGGACGCCTGCCCGGTCTGCGCCGCCGAGGGCCGCGACGGCGTGCTCGAGTCGGCGCGCGGCATCGAGATGGGCCACATCTTCCAGCTCGGCCGCAAGTACGCCGACGCGCTGGACCTGCAGGTCCTCGACGAGAACGGCAAGCTCGTCACCGTCACCATGGGCTCCTACGGCATCGGCCCCTCCCGCGCGGTCGCCGCGATCGCGGAGGGCACCCACGACGAGCTCGGGCTGGCCTGGCCCCGCGAGGTCGCGCCGGCCGACGTGCACCTGGTGGCGACCGGCAAGGACGAGCACGTCTTCGCCGTGGCGGAGCGGATCGCCCACGAGCTGTCGGCCCTGGGTGTCGAGGTGCTCTACGACGACCGTCCCAAGGTGAGCCCCGGCGTGAAGTTCAAGGACGCCGAGCTCATCGGTGTCCCCACCATCGTCGTGGTCGGCAAGGGCCTCGCCGAGGGCACGATCGAGGTCAAGGACCGGGCCACGGGGGAGCGCACTGCGGTGCCGGCCGACCACGTCGTCGACCACCTCGTGCGGCTGGTCCGTGCCTGAGCCCACGGCCGGCGTCGACGCCGTCATCTTCGACTGGGGCGGCACCCTCACCCGGTGGCACGACGTGGACTTCCACGCCGAGTCGCTGGCGCTCGCCCAGGCGGTGGTGAACTCCCACCACGACCACGACGTGCACGCCCAGCGGCTGCACGCCGCCGGTGACACGGTCTGGGGCCGCAGCCGGGACCACCAGCAGAGCTCCACGATCGCGGACCTCTTCGAGGTGGCCGGGCTCGACCACGACCCCGAGCTCCTCGAGGCCTACTACGAGTTCTGGCAGCCCCACACCTCGACCGACCCCGAGGTGGGGCCGCTCTTCGAGGAGCTGCGGGCGGCCGGGATCAAGGTCGGGGTGCTCTCCAACACCATCTGGCCGCGCGCCTGGCACCGCGGCTTCTTCGAGCGCGACGGCGTCCTCCACCTCATCGACGCAGACGTCTACACCAGCGAGATCCCGTGGACGAAGCCGTCCCCGAGGGCGTTCGGAGCGGCGATGGAGGCGGTGGGCGCCGCCGACCCGTCCCGCTGCGTCTACGTGGGGGACCGGCTCTTCGACGACATCTGGGGTGCCCACAACGCCGGAATGCGGGCGATCCACATCCCGTTGAGCACCATTCCGGACAGCCAGGTCGGCCACACCGAGGGCGACCCCGACGCGGTCGCGCACCGGCTCTGCGAGGTCGCCGGGATCGTGGCGCGCTGGGCCTGAGAAGGCGCCCGGATTGCAGGTTCGTGCAATGCGAGATTGTGAGGATCGATTCGCATCGCGCGTTGCCGCGCCCTGTTGCATGATTTTGCACGAGGAGCTCGTCGGTCCCCCCCACATCGGGCGGGCTCCTCGACGGCCTAGTTGTCCAGGCCTCAGCGGTCCGTGTACTCGTCCGCTCCGGGGAGCATCTCGGGAGCTCCTCGGAAGGCGAGTACCCGGACCGCTGCGTCGTTCAGCGCCATGACCGCCCAGCGTCGGCGCGTTCCCGACGTGTTCGCGACCAGGCTCGCGTAGGTCGACGCGCAGCGGTCCTCCAGCGTGGCGGCCTCCTGCATCACCCGGTCGGGCGTGTCCAGCCGCGCGGGCACCGTGTACGCCGGGTCGGCGGCGACCGGGTCGGCCCCCAGGTCCGTGATCGTCCGCGTCAGCAGGTCGCGGCGACCCCGGTGGACGGTGTACGCGGCCGTGAGCGCGGCGTACAGCCCGGGCTCGGCCCAGCGCGACGTCTGCGCACCGAGGACGCCGTACACGTAGACCGCGGCGTGCTCGGCCGCGAGCGTCGACTGGAGTGCCCCGACCGTCGTCATCCCGGCTGCTCCTGACCCGAGGTCGTGCGCGGGACGAGCCGCTGCGCGGCCCCCGCGGACATGCACGCAAGCACCCGGGCGAGGGCGCCGCTCTGCGCGCTGACCGACGCCTCGACCAGCCGGCGCTGGAAGCGCTGCTCGCGCTGTCGCAGGTCGCGCAGGGCCGCATCGGGCCCGGAGTACCGGCGACGGTGGGCGTGTGCGGGGCTGGTGTCGTGGCCGAGGACCTCGAGGTGTGCCTCGTGCAGCTCGCGCCACGGCCGCACGGTGGAGGCGAGCCGGGGGTAGGTCGCCGCCACCGCGGTCACCGTGCCGAGCAGGGCGGTCATCTCGTCCGTGAGGTTCGAGACCAGACCGGCGTCGGGATCGGCGGCCGTCGACACGCCCGGGTCGGCCGACGGCTCCTCGCGACCCGCATCACATGCCGAGAGGGTGGCCACCCCGGCCAGGGCGGCGCCGATCGCGGCGCGACGGGTGGTCGCCGCGGGCGGGAGCGGACGGGGGCGTGGCGGCACGGCGACGACCCTATCGCCGGGCCCCGGGCGCCGGTTCGCGGCCGGGTGAGGTGACTGCCTCCGAGCCGGTATCGTGGGTTCTCGACAACAGCACAAAGGAGGTCGCCCACCCGTGAGCAGTGCCAGGCAGGACGCCACCCGGGACCGGATCGAGACAGAGCTCGTCGACCCCTTGGGCTCCCTCGGCCTCGATGTCGAGGCCGTCGAGATCTCGCCCGCAGGCAAGCGTCGCGTGCTCCGCGTCGCCGTGGACAAGGACGGGGGCGTGACGCTCGACGACGTGGCCGACGCGACCCGTGAGGTCAGCCGGGTCCTCGACGACTCCGATGTGATGGGGGAGCAGCCCTACACCCTCGAGGTGACCTCGCGCGGTGTCGACCGCCCGCTCACGCTGCCGCGCCACTGGCGCCGCAACACCGACCGGCTCGTGAAGGTGACGCTCACCGACGGCTCGGCCGTGACGGGGCGCATCCTCGGCAGCGACGACGACAAGGCCACGCTCGACGTCTCGGGCACGCACCGCGACGTCGCCTACGGCGAGGTCGCCAAGGCACTGGTGCAGGTCGAGTTCAACCGCAAGCCGGGCGCCGGCGTGCACGACGACAGCGACAACGAAGAAGAGGGCGCCTGATGGACATCGACCTGAGCATCCTGAGGATGCTGGAGCGGGAGAAGGAGATCTCCTTCGACGTGCTCGTGGAGGCCATCGAGCAGGCCCTGCTGACGGCGTACCACAAGACGCCGGGGGCCCAGGAGCAGGCGCGCGTCGAGCTCGACCGCAAGAGCGGCCACGTCACGGTGCTGGCCGCCGAGGTGGACGACGACGGCAAGGTCGTGGGCGAGTACGACGACACCCCCGCCGGGTTCGGCCGGATCGCGGCGACGACGGCGAAGCAGATCATGCTCCAACGGCTCCGCGACGCCGAGGACGACATCCGTTTCGGTGAGTTCTCCGGCAAGGAGGGCGACATCATCTCCGGCGTGATCCAGCAGGGGCGCAACCCCGACGACGTCATGGTCGACCTCGGCAAGCTGGAGGCGCTGCTGCCCCTCGGTGAGCGGGTCCCCGGTGAGAAGTACGAGCACGGCACCCGCATCAAGTGCCTCGTGGTGTCGGTGCGCAAGGGCATGCGCGGCCCCCAGATCACGCTGTCGCGGACCCACCCCAACCTGGTCAAGAAGCTGTTCGCCCTCGAGGTCCCCGAGATCGCCGACGGGACGGTCGAGATCGCGGCCATCGCCCGCGAGGCCGGCCACCGGACCAAGATCGCGGTGATCTCCCGGACGCCCGGGGTCAACCCCAAGGGTGCCTGCATCGGTCCGATGGGCCAGCGGGTGCGCAACGTCATGTCGGAGCTGCACGGCGAGAAGATCGACATCGTCGACTGGTCCGAGGACCCGGCCGAGCTGGTGGCGCACGCCCTCTCGCCGGCCCGGGTGACCTCGGTGGAGATCGTCGACGCCGCTGCCAAGTCGGCCCGCGTCGTGGTCCCGGACTTCCAGCTCTCGCTGGCGATCGGCAAGGAGGGGCAGAACGCCCGCCTCGCCGCCCGCCTCACCGGCTGGCGCATCGACATCCGCTCGGACGAGGCCGAGCCGAGCTGAGCTGAGCAGCGACGCGCGAGGAACGAGCGCGGCGCGTGGGGAGCAGTGGCATCAGTCGCCGGTGCGTCCGGACCCGGTCACGAAAGGCCAGTTCGATAACCACCGGCCGCGCACGGTAAGGTAGTGGCCAGTGGTCCGCCAACGCGTCTCTGTCTCCTGCCCGGATCCCGACCTCGCGTCGGAGCCGGTCCGGACCTGCATCGGATGTCGGAAGCGGACCACCAAACGCGAGTTGTTGCGGGTGACCGTCGGCTCGGACACGCACGGCCACCCCGCCGTCGTTCCCGATCCTGCCGGCACCGCACCCGGTCGGGGAGCACACCTGCACCCCACCGCCGGGTGTTACGACCTCGCGGTGCGGCGGAAGGCCTTCGCCCGTGCCCTTCGGGCGCGCAGCGGGCTGTCCAGCGCACCGGTGGGGGGCTACCTCGACTCGCGCGCAGTCCGACCGTGATCGACCGACAGAAACTGGAGCAGCAGCTCATGAGCACTCGATGAGTACTTCGCGATGAGTTTGCACAACCACTAACGGTCTCAGGTTTCCCCCCAGCTCCGCTGGACCCGGGTCTGAGGCCAGAAGGAGAAGCGTGGCTAAGACCCGAGTTCACGAGCTCGCCAAGCAGTACGGCGTCGAGAGCAAGTTCGTTCTCGAGAAGCTCAAGGAGATGGGGGAGTTCGTCAAGTCGGCGAGCTCGACTGTCGAGCCCCCCGTCGAGATGCGATTCAAGAAGGAGTTCGGCGAGCAGCTGAAGACTGCCGGCGCGTCCGCGCCCGCCGAGGCTCCCGCCGCTGAGAAGCCCGCCGCCAAGGCGCCGGCTCCGAAGGCCCCTACCGCCGCCAAGGCTCCCGAGGCTCCGGCCGAGAAGCCTGCCCCGGCTGCCCAGGAACCGGCCCAGCAGCCGGCCCCGGAGCCGACGCAGAAGCCTGCCCCGGCGGCCCAGAAGCCTGCCCAGCCCGCGGCACCCGCGGCCAAGGCGCCGTCGGGGCCCCGGCCCGGCCCCCGGCCCGGTCCGGCGGCCGAGAAGCCGGCGGCACCGCCGGCCGAGCCCGCCGCTCCGGTCGCTCCGGCTGCGTCGGCCTCCACGCCCGCTCCCAAGGCGCCGGCTCCCCGGCCCGTGGGGCGTCCCGGCGGTACGCCGCGTCCCGGCAACAACCCGTTCTCGTCCAGCCAGGGCATGGGCCGTCGGCCCGCTCCCGGCGGCGACCGCGGTCCCGCCTCTGGCGCGCCCGGCGCTCCCGCGGGTGGCGGCTCCGGTGCCGGTGACCAGCGTCCCCCGCGGCCGCCGGCCGCTCGTGACGGTGGTGCCCCCGGCCGTGGTGGCATGCCGCGCCCGAACCCCGCGATGATGCCCAAGTCCCCGGCCGCCTTCGGCTCGGGCCCGGGTGGCCGTGGTCCCGGCGGTCCGGGTCGTCCCGGTGCCCCCGCTCGCGGTGGCGCGCCCGGCCGTGGCGGTGCGCCCGGTCGCGGCGGTGCCGGTGCTCCCGGTGCCGGTGGTCGCCCCGGAGGCTTCGGCCCCAGCGGTGGTGGCCGTCCCGGTGGCGGTCGCCCCGGCCAGCGTGGCCAGACCCAGGGTGCCTTCGGTCGCCCGGGTGGCCCCTCGCGTCGTGGCCGCAAGTCGAAGCGGGCGCGTCGTCAGGAGTTCGAGGCCATGCAGGCCCCGACCATCGGCGGCGTGCGTGTCCGCAAGGGCGACGGCGAGACCGTCCGCCTGCCGCGCGGCGCGTCCCTGACCGACTTCGCCGAGAAGATCGGCGTCGACGCGGCCGCCCTGGTCCAGATGCTGTTCAGCCTGGGTGAGATGGTGACCGCGACCGAGTCGGTCAACGACGAGACGTTCGAGCTGCTCGGCGAGGAGCTCAACTACGTCGTCCAGGTCGTCTCCCCCGAGGACGAGGACCGCGAGCTGCTCGAGTCCTTCGACCTCGAGTTCGGTGAGGACGAGGGCGACGAGAGCGACCTGGTCGTCCGTCCGCCGGTCGTGACCGTCATGGGTCACGTCGACCACGGAAAGACCAAGCTCCTCGACGCGCTGCGCAACGCCAACGTCGTCGACAAGGAGGCCGGTGGCATCACCCAGCACATCGGTGCCTACCAGGTCCAGACCGAGGTCGACGGCGCAGAACGCCGCATCACCTTCATCGACACCCCGGGTCACGAGGCGTTCACCGCCATGCGTGCCCGTGGTGCCCAGGCCACCGACATCGCCATCCTGGTGGTCGCGGCCGACGACGGTGTGATGCCGCAGACGGTCGAGGCGCTCAACCACGCCAAGGCCGCGGGTGTGCCGATCGTGGTCGCGGTGAACAAGATCGACAAGCCGGAGGCGGACCCGACCAAGGTCCGTGGCCAGCTGAGCGAGTACGGCCTGGTGCCCGAGGAGTACGGCGGCGACTCGATGTTCGTCGACGTCTCGGCCAAGTCCGAGCTCAACCTCGACAAGCTGCTCGAGGCCGTCGTGCTCACCGCCGACGCGTCCCTGGACCTGCGGGCCAACCCCGGCCAGGACGCCCAGGGCCTCGTCGTCGAGGCGCACCTGGACCGCGGTCGCGGTCCGGTCGCGACGGTGCTGGTCCAGCGCGGAACCCTCCGCGTGGGCGACTCGATCGTGGCCGGTCCGGCCCACGGCCGGGTCCGGGCCATGCTCGACGAGCACGGCAACGAGCTGGCCCAGGCCGACCCGTCGCGTCCGGCGATGGTCCTCGGTCTGAGCGCGGTGCCGGGTGCGGGCCAGAACTTCATCGTGGTCGACGACGACCGCATGGCCCGTCAGATCGCCGAGAAGCGCGAGTCGCGCGAGCGTGCGGCCATGCAGGCCAAGCGTCGCGTGCGTCGCACCCTCGAGGACTTCATGGCCTCCATGGAGAAGGGCGAGAGCCAGGAGCTCAACCTCATCCTCAAGGGCGACGTGTCCGGTTCGGTCGAGGCCCTCGAGGACGCCCTCGCGCAGATCGACGTCGGCGACGAGGTCAGCCTGCGGGTCATCGACCGCGGGGTCGGTGCGATCACCGAGACCAACGTCGACCTGGCCGCCGCCTCCGACGCCATCATCATCGGCTTCAACGTCCGCCCCCAGGGCAAGGCGAGCCAGATGGCCGACAAGGAGGGTGTCGAGATCCGCTACTACTCGGTCATCTACCAGGCGATCGAGGAGATCGAGGCGGCCCTCAAGGGCATGCTCAAGCCCGAGTTCGAGGAGTCGGTGCTCGGCCAGGCGGAGATCCGCGCGATCTTCCGCTCGTCCAAGATCGGCAACATCGCGGGCTGCATGGTCACGAGCGGCCTGATCCGGCGCAACGCCAAGGTGCGGGTCATCCGCGACGGCGCCGTGGTCGCCGACAGCCTCGACCTGGCCTCGCTGAAGCGGGAGAAGGACGACGCGTCGGAGGTCCGCGAGGGCTTCGAGTGTGGTCTGGTGCTCCGCAACTTCCAGGACATCAGGGAAGGCGATGTCGTGGAGGCGTTCGAGATGCGCGAGATCCCGCGCAGCTGATCCAGCAGTGCATGTCGGCGGGACCCCGTTTCGCGGGGTCCCGCCGGCTCACGTTTCAGGACTTTTGAGAAGGTAGGACCATGAGCAGCCCACGCGTGCGCAAGATCGCCGACCGCATCCAGGTGATCGTCGCGGAGATGCTGGAGCGCAGGATCAAGGACCCGCGTCTCGGTTTCGTGACCGTCACCGACGTGCGGGTCACCGGGGACACCCAGCAGGCGACGATCTTCTACACCGTGCTCGGTGTGGACGGTGCCGAGGAGGAGGCGCTCGCCGCCACCGCCGCGGCGCTGGAGTCGGCCAAGGGCCTGCTCCGCTCGGAGGTCGGCAAGCAGCTGGGGATGCGCCACGTGCCGTCGCTGACCTTCGTCGCCGATGCCCTGCCCGAGACGGCGCGGCACCTCGACGAGGTGCTGGCCAAGGCGCGGGCGCTGGACGAGGAGACGGCCGCGCGCCGTGGGGAGACGTACGCCGGCGACGCCGACCCGTACAAGAAGCCGCGCGAGGACGCCGAGGACACCGTCGCCGAGGACCTCGGCGACGACGACACCCGGTGACGGCCTCCGGTCTGGTCGTCGTCGACAAGCCCGCGGGGATGACGTCCCACGACGTCGTCTCGCGGGTCCGTCGGCTGGCCGGCACCCGCAAGGTCGGACACGCAGGGACGCTGGACCCGATGGCGACCGGGGTGCTCGTGCTCGGCGTCAACCGGGCCACCCGCCTGCTCGGCCACCTGATGCTGACCGAGAAGGCATACGACGCCACCGTGCGTCTGGGCGCCTCCACCACGACCGACGACGCCGAGGGCGAGGTGACGGCGACGGCGTCGGTCGCCGCGCTCGACGAGGCGTCGGTCCGGACCGCGCTGGCCCGGTTCGTGGGCGACATCGAGCAGGTGCCCACCGCAGTGTCGGCGATCAAGGTCGACGGCAAGCGGGCCTACCAGCGCGTCCGTGACGGCGAGGACGTGCAGCTGAAGGCCCGTCCCGTGACCGTGCACGAGCTGGTCGTGCACGAGGTCCGCCCGGAGGGCGAGCACCTCGACGTCACGGTGTCTGTGCGCTGCTCCAGCGGCACCTACATCCGGGCCATCGCGCGCGACGCCGGCGCCCTCCTCGGTGTCGGTGGCCACCTGACGGCCCTGCGGCGCACCGCCGTCGGACCCTACGACCTGGGCGCGGCGCGAACCCTGGAGGAGCTGGCCGAGGAGCTCACGCTGATGCCGATGGCAGAGGCCGTGCGTCGGGCCTTCCCGGCCCGCGACCTGGACGAGGACCGCGCCGCCGACGTGCGCGTGGGCCGGGCGCTCGACCTCCCTGTCGACGGGGTCACCGCGGTGTTCGCCCCCGACGGCGAGTTCCTCGCCCTCTACGAGCCCCGCGGCGGGATCGCCCGGGCCGTGGCCGTCTTCGTCTGAGGCCGGTTAGTAGTCTTCTGGCCGTGCGCATCTGGCGATCCATCGACGAGGTCCCGCCCGACCTGGGCCCGACGGCCGTGGTCATCGGCAACTTCGACGGCGTCCACCTCGGGCACCGTCACGTGCTCACCCGGGCCCGGGAGGTGGCCGACGAGCGCGACCTGACCCTGGTCGCGGTGACCTTCGACCCGCACCCCATGGCGGTGCTGCGCCCCGAGCACGCGCCCTCCTCGCTGACCTCGGTCGACACACGGGCCCAGCTGCTCGGCGACAGCGGTGCGGACGCCGTGCTGGTGCTCCCCTTCGACCGCGACATGGCCGCGTGGACCCCCGAGGAGTTCGTCGAGCGCGTCCTGGTGACGACGCTGCACGCCGCGGCCGTGGTCGTCGGCGCGAACTTCCGGTTCGGCAACCGGGCCGCCGGTGACGTGGCGACGCTGCGCGAGACCGGCGCGGTGCACGGCTTCGACGCCGAGGGGATCGCGCTGGACGGCGGCCCCCAGGTCTGGTCCTCGACCTACGTCCGGACCTGCCTCGCCACGGGCGACGTCGCGGGTGCCGCCGAGGCTCTCGGGCGCCCGTACGCCGTGCACGGCACGGTCGTCGAGGGCGACCGGCGCGGCCGCGAGCTCGGCTACCCGACGGCCAACGTCCCCACGAGCACCATGACCGCCGCGCCGGCCGACGGCGTCTACGCCGGGTGGCTGCGTCGTACCGACACCGGCGAGCGCTACCCCGCGGCCATCAGCGTCGGCACCAACCCGACGTTCGACGGGCAGCGCGAGCGTCGCGTCGAGAGCTACGTCCTGGACCGCACCGACCTCGAGCTCTACGGGCTCGACGTGGAGGTGTCGTTCGTCGACCGCCTGCGGGGCATGGTCGCCTTCGCGTCGGTCGAAGGGCTCGTCGAGCAGATGAAGGACGACGTGGACCGGGCGCGCGAGCTGCTCCTGGGAGCCCGCGCGTGACGCGATCAGCTGTCGCTCCGGGGGTCCTCGAGGCAACCGACGCCTGGTTCCTGCACCACGGCCTGACGTACTTCGTGCCGGAGCAGCGAGCCGCTGTGCGCGCTGGCCTGAGGCCACGTCGGATCCTGCCGCTGGTGCTGCTGCTCGGCGTGGCAGCAACCGGCGCTGGCGGTGCGCTCGCGTGGGTCGCCAACCAGCTCACGTTCGCCCCGGCGGTCCTGATCTCGCTGCTGCTGGTCGCGGCGGCGTGGTACGCCCTCACCGCGCTCCACGCACGGCCGATCGTGACCTGGGCCCTGTCCCGCACGTTCGGCAGCCTGCGCTCGCTGCTTCCCACCACCACCCGGGCACTGCCGCTGCTGCTGATCTTCGTGACGTTCCTGTTCATCAACGCCGACGTGTGGCAGGTCGGGTCGAACCTCAGTGGCGGGGTCCTCTGGCTCGTCGTGCTGCTCTTCGTGCTCTGCGCGGTGGCGTTCCTGCTGGTGCGGCTCCCCGAGGAGGTCGACCGCACCGACGACGACGTCGACGACCGGATGCTGCTCGAGGCCTGCCAAGGCACCCCCCTGGAGGAGACCTGCCGTGAGCTCGTGCTCGACCCGGACTGCCGCCCGGCGTCGTACGCCGAGGTGACGGGCTACGAGCGGTGGAACCTCATCGTGGTGCTGATGGTCGTGCAGATGGTCCAGGTGCTGGTGCTGTCGCTCTCGGTGTTCGTCTTCCTGGTGGTGTTCGGCTCGTTGATCATGACCCGGCCGGTGATGATGACCTGGCTGGGGCACGACGTCCAGCACCTGCCCGGCCTGTACGGCGTCTCGGCCGAGCTCGTGCAGGTCTCGGCGTTCCTGGCGGCCTTCTCCGGCCTCTACCTGGCCGTGGCGACGGTCACCGACGAGACCTACCGCGAGCAGTTCTTCGGCGACGTGATGCGCGAGCTCGAGCGGGCCGTGGGTGTCCGCGCGGTCTACCTCGCCCTGCGGGACACCTCCAGAACGATGTAACGCGGTGTCCACGGCGCCGATGCGGTGCTGCAGCACCGCACCAGCGCGGTGGACACCGCGTTACATGCGGTGCGCGGATCGGTCAGGCCGACCTCAGGCGTCGAGGTCCTTCTCGACCAGGGCGGCGATGACGTCGACCGCCGCCTGGTCGTCACCGGAGATCTCGACCGTGGCGCCCTTGCCGGCTCCCAGCGTCATGATGAGCAGGGCCGAGCTGGCGTCGACCGCTTCGTCACCGGGGAGGCCGATGAGCACTTCGTGGTCGAGGTCGGCGGCCGCCTCCGAGATGATCGCGGCGGGGCGGGCGTGCAGGCCGACGGCCGAGCCGACGACGACGGACTTGGTGGGCATGGTTCTCCTTCGGTGGTGGACGATTCGTGCGTTGGGGTGGAGGTGGTGCTCAGACGAGCTCGAGGTCGGCGTCGCTCTCGCCCATGGACTTCAGCGCGACCACGCAGGCGGCGGCGACGATCGTGCCGGCCGCGAGGGCGATCAGGAAGCCGAACGTGTGACCGACCGCGAAGAGGACGAAGATCCCGCCGTGCGGCGCCCTCAGGGTGACGTCCATGGCCATCGCGAGGCCACCGGCAACCGCGCTGCCGGCCATGATCGACGGGACGACGCGCAGCGGGTCGGCCGCTGCGAACGGGATGGCCCCTTCGGTGATGAACGAGGCTCCCAAGGCCCACGCCGCCTTGCCGCTCTCCCGCTCGGGCAGGCTGAACAGGCCGGGACGGACGACGGTCGCGAGCGCGAGGCCCAGGGGCGGGACCATGCCGGCGATCATGACGGCCGCCATCACCTTGAGCTGCGGCGCGTTGGTCGCCGTGGCGGCCGCGGCGAGGCCGGTGGTCGCGAAGGCGTAGGCCACCTTGTTGAGCGGGCCGCCCATGTCGAAGGCCATCATCAGGCCGAGGATGACGCCGAGCAGGATCGAGAGGCTCGAGTTGTTGCTCATGTTGTTGAGCCCCTTGGTCAGCTCGTCCATCAGCTTGCCCAGCGGCTTGCTCAGGACCACGATCATCACGATCCCGCTGAGCAGCGTGGTCAGCAGCGGGATGACCAGCACCGGCATCAGGCCGCGGGCCCAGGCCGAGACCTTCCAGCGGGTGATCCACAGCGCGATGAAGCCGGCCATGATGCCGCCGACGATGCCGCCGAGGAAACCGGTCTGGGGGAGGCCGAAGCCGGCCAGGTCGACCGCGAGCGCGCCCATCACGAAGCCGGGCGCGATGCCCGGCCGGTCGGCGATCGCGAAGGCGATGTAGCCCGCCAGCGCCGGGACCAGGAACTTGAACGCCGTGGCGCCCAGCACGAACAGCACCGCGCCGAGGTAGGCCATGAAGCCGCTGCTGAACAGCGCGTGGTTGAGCCCGAGCGCGGCGGTGTCGGGCAGGTTGAAGAGGTTGTTGTGCGTGACGATCTCGTTCGCGGTCCCGGTCCCGTCCGGCTGCGGCAGCGCGATCTCGTAGCCGGCGAACAGGAAGCCGAGCGCGATCAGCAGGCCGCCCGCGGCGACGAACGGGATCATGTACGACACGCCGGTCATCAGGATGCGGCGCGCGTGGTGGCCCCAGCTCTCGCCGCCGGCGGACTCCTCGGCCGCGGAGACGGTGCCCTCCACCTTCGGCGCGGCCGGGTCGTCGGCGTAGCGCAGCGCCTCGGCGATCATCGCATCGGCGTCGTCGATCGGCCGCTTGACGCCCGAGGAGACGACCGGCTTGCCGGCGAAGCGGTGCCGGTCGCGGACCCCGACGTCGACGGCGAAGATCACGGCCGAGGCCGCGGCGATCGTGTTGTGGTGCAGCGGGGTGGAGCCCGCCGAGCCCTGGGTCTCGACCGAGATGTCGACGTCCGCGCGGGCGGCCGCGGCCTCGAGGGCCTCCGCCGCCATGTAGGTGTGGGCGATGCCGGTCGGGCACGCCGTGACGGCGACCAGGCTGCGACGACCGCCGGGAGTGGTGGCCGTGGCCGTGCCGCCCGCGGGGGCGCTCGCCGCCTCGGTCGAGGCGGCCGTGGCCGCCTTGGTGGCGGCGGGGGGCGTGGCAGCGGCCGGGGAGACGCCGAGCTCGTGCTCGACCAGGCCGACGATCTCCTGGGGGGTCTCGGCGGCGCGGAGCGCATCGGTGAAGGCGGGCTTGACCAGCGCACGCGCCAGCTTGGTCAGCAGCTGGAGGTGGGTGGCGTCCCCGCCCGCCGGGGCGGCGATGAGGAACGCGAGGTCGGCCGGGCCGTCCTTCGAGCCGAAGTCGACCGGCGGGCTCAGCCGCGCGAAGACGAGGGTGGGGTCCTCCACGCCGGCGGTACGGCAGTGCGGGATCGCGATCCCGCCCGGCAGGCCGGTGGAGGAGGTCGCCTCACGGGCGAGGGCGTCCTCGACGAGCTGGGCGGTGTCGGCCGCCCGGCCGGCGCTGCCGACCACGTCGGCGAGAGCCCGGATCACGCCGAGCTTGTCGGAGCCCAGGTCTACGTCGAGGCGAACCAGATCTGTGGTGATCAGGTCGGACATCGTCACCCTCCTTGGGTGAGGTCGAGGTCCCGGACCGAGACGAGCTCGGGCGTGACCTGCGTGGGATGCGGGATGGTCGTGCCGGGGAGTCCGGCTGCCGCGCTGCCGTAGGCGACGGCGAGCGCGAGTCGTTGGGCGGGGGTCCGTTGCCGGATCTCCCCGAGGAGGTAGCCGAAGAGGCTGGAGTCGCCCGCACCGACGGTGCTGACGACGGTGGTGGGCGGGGGAGTGGCGTGCCAGGCGCCCTGGGCGTTGACGAGCACCGCGCCGTTGGCGCCCAGCGTGGCGAGCACGGTCTCGACGCCGCGGTCGACCAGCGTGCGGGCCGCCTTCGCGGCCGCGTGCGGGTCGGACTCGAGCAGGTCGGGGTCGGCACCGGTGAACGAGGCGAGCTCCTCGCCGTTGGGCTTCATCAGCTGCGGAGCGCTCGCGGGGAGACCTTCGACGAGGGCATGCAGCGGGCCCTCGCTCGTGTCGACGGCGACGCGGGCGCCGTGCCCGCGCAGCACCTCGACGAGCTCGGCGTACCAGGTCACCGGGGCGCCCGGGGGGAGCGAGCCGGCCAGCACCAGCCAGTCGGCCGAGGCCGCGCGCCGCAGGAGCGACTCGGTGAGCCCGGACAGGACCTCGGCGTCGACCGTGGGGCCGGGGCTGTTCAGCTTGGTGGTGGTGCCGTCGGGCTCGCTGATCGTGATGTTCACGCGCAGCGTGCCCGTGATCGGAACGGCGCGGCAGTCGATGCCCGCCGAGAGGAGCTCGAGGACGAAAGGGTCCTCCGCAGGCGCGGGCAGCACGGCGATCGAGGGGATCCCGGCGGCCACCGAGGCGCGTGAGATGTTGACGCCCTTGCCGCCGGCCTGCGAGGTGACCGAGTCCGCGCGCTGCACGGCGCCGCGCACCAGAGCGGCCGGGAGCGCGACCGTGCGGTCGTGGCTGGGATTGGGGGTGAGGGTGACGATCATGCGACGACGACCTCCAGGCCGGTGCGGGTGAGATCCCGCCGGGCGGCGGGGCTGATCGCGTCATCGGTGACGAGCACGTCGATCTCGTCGAGCGAGGCGAAGCGCTGGGGGGACTCGGTGCCGACCTTGGAGGCGTCGGCGAGCACGACGCTGCGCCGGGCGCTGGCCACCATCGCGCGCTTGGTCGCGGCCTCGTCCCAGTCCGGCGTCGACAGGCCGTGGTCGGCGGTGATCCCGTTGGTCCCGAGGAAGAGCACGTCGGCGCGCAGGTTGGCCAGGGCGGCGACCGTCTCCGGCCCGACCGCGGCCTGCGTGGTGGACCGCACCCTGCCGGGCAGGAGGTGCAGCTCGATCTGGGGGTTGCCGGCCAGGCGGGCGGCGACGGGGACGGCGTGGGTCACGACCGTCAGGCGGTGGTCGCGGGGGAGGAGGCTCGCCAGGCGGCTGGTCGTGGAGCCTGCGTCGATGAGGATCGTGGCGCCGGCCGGCGGCAGCTGGGCGAGCGCGGCGCGGGCGATCAGGTCCTTCTCGGTGGTGTTGGCCGAGTCGCGCTCGGTCAGGCCCGACTCGATGACGGCCAGGCTGTGGGCCGGGACCGCCCCACCGTGGACCCGACGCACCAGGCCCATGCGCTCGAGAGTGGAGAGATCGCGGCGTACCGTTTCGGTGGTGACGTCGTACTCGTCTGCCAGCACCGCGACCGAGAGCCGTCCGCGTGCGGCGACGAGCTGGGCCATCGCCTGCTGACGCTCCTCGGCGTACATGGTCACCAGCGTCCTCCTCTCGTGTCGGGCCGCGAGGCCTATCTGCGTATCTGTTGTTTTACGCCCGAACGTGTTGACTGTCAAGGGTTGGGAGGGGTTAACTTGTGACCATGGTCACCAGCACCGACACCTCCACCGGATCCTCCTCCGATGCCCACGAGCCCGCGCTGCTGCACGGCACGCCGGTGGTCCCCGGCGTCGCCTACGGCCCGGCCCTGGTCGCCCGCACCGAGGTCTCGCCGGACGCGATCGCGGCGTTCGACGGGAGCGCCCTGGACGAGGAGACGGCCCTGGCCACGTTCGACTCGGCGGTTGCGACCGTCGCGGACGGCTTCGCCCGCAAGGCCGAGGGTGCATCGGGTGCTGCCGCCGAGGTGCTCACCGCGAGTGCCGGGCTGGCCCGCGACAAGGGGCTGCGCAGCGCGGTTCGCAAGTACCTTCGCTCCGGTGAGGACCTGCTCGCGTCGGTGCACGCCGGGGTCGAGCAGTTC
>Ga0308174_10000119_pt1 | contig 32671 bp, 34 predicted proteins | sample PhyPR2_FD_203894 | JGI IMG/M metagenome (GOLD analysis project Ga0308174, IMG submission 203894) | Soil microbial communities from UC Gill Tract Community Farm, Albany, California, United States - DLSLS.P.R2 | ecosystem: Environmental > Terrestrial > Soil > Agricultural land | place: USA... | reverse complement strand
GAACCCGGCGTGGTCGGCGCGGAACTCCGCGCGGTCGATCTTTCCATCGTGGTTGAGGTCGGCCTGCTTGAACCAGAGCACGACCGGGTAAGGATCGCCCGGCCGGCCGCGATAGGGCTCGCCGCAGGGGCTGATGAAGAGCTGCGTGAAACCGGCCGCCTCCGGCGTCCGCGGCTGGGCGAGCGCGGAGCCGCTCAGCACCAAGAGGCCGCCGATGACCAGGAGCGCGCGAAGCATCATGGACTCCTCTCCGCCAGCTCGCCCATGACGAACGCGTCCTCGCCGGCGGCGGTGAGGTTGGCGAGAACCAGGGGCATGTCCTGGGGATCGACGATCAGCATCAGGCCGACCCCGCAGTTGAAGGTGCGGCGCATCTCGGCCTCGGCGACGCCGCCGGCGCGCTGCAGCCAGTCGAACACCGGGCCCGGCTCCCAGGCCCGCCAGTCGAAGCGGGGGACGAGCCCCTCCGCGATGGCGCGCGGCGGGTTCTCGACCAGGCCCCCGCCGGTGATGTGGGCGAGGCCCTTGACGCGGCCGGCCTGCAGTTCCGGAAGCACGGCGCGGACGTAGATCCGCGTCGGCGTCAGCAGCGCCTCGGCGAGCGCCTGGCCGGGCGCGAACGGCGCCGGCGCCTCCCAACCGAGACCAGAGCGCTGGACAATGCGGCGGATCAGCGAATAGCCGTTGGAGTGCGGCCCCGAGCTCGCCAGGCCGATCAGCAGATCGCCGGCGCGCTGATCGGCCAGGCGCGGCAGCACCTTGTCGCGATCCACCGCGCCCACGCAGAAACCCGCCAGATCGTAGTCGTTGGCGGCGTACATCCCCGGCATCTCGGCGGTCTCGCCGCCGACCAGGGCGCAATTCGCCTGCCGGCAGCCCTCGGCGATCCCGGCGATCACGGCTGCGGCGGCGTCCACCTCCAGCCGGCCGCTGGCGTAGTAGTCGAGGAACAGCAGCGGCTCGGCGCCCTGCGCCAAAAGGTCGTTGACGCACATGGCCACCAGATCGACGCCCACCGCGCCGTGCCGCCCGGTCTCGATCGCGAGCTTCAGCTTGGTGCCGACGCCGTCGGTCGTCGTGACCAGGAGCGGATCGTCGTAGCCGGCGGCCTTCAGGTCGAACAGCGCCCCGAAGCCGCCCAGCGCCGGCGTCGACCCCGGCCTGGCCGTGGAGCGGGCGAGCGGCTTGATGCGTTCGACCAGCGCGTTTCCGGCGTCGATGTCGACGCCGGCTTGCGCATAGGTCAGTCCGTTAGGCCGGTCGCTCATCGGGAAGGTGGAGCCTTGCGAGGGAATTGTGGCGCGGATGCGCCGATCGCGTCTTGCAGACTCGCACCGCCGCGGGGCTATAGCTAGTCGATGACGCCGATCACCACCACCGCCGAACTGGCGGCGTTCTGCGACAAGCTCAAAGGCCAATCGTTCGTCGCCGTGGACACCGAGTTCATGCGCGAGACCACCTATTGGCCGAGGCTGTGCCTGATTCAGGCGGCGGCGCCCTCAGCCGAAACGGTGATCGATCCGCTGGCCGAGACCATGGATCTGGAACCCTTCCTGCAGATCCTGCGCGACGAGAAGATCCTCAAGGTCTTCCACGCCGCCCGCCAGGACGTGGAGATCTTCAACAACCTGAAGGCCATGCCGCGGCCGCTGTTCGACACCCAGGTGGCGGCCATGGCGGCCGGATTCGGCGAGCAGATCGCCTACGACGCGCTGGTGCGCCAGATGCTCAAGATCGAGATCGACAAGTCCAGCCGGTTCACCGACTGGGCGCGGCGGCCGCTGTCGGATGCGCAGCTCTCCTATGCGCTCGCCGACGTCACCCATCTGGCGAAGCTTTATCCGATGCTCCGCAAGCGCCTGGAGCAGGAGTCGCGGCTGGGCTGGGTGTCGGATGAGATGGCGAACCTGACGGATCCCGGCAACTATGACGTCGATCCGGAGAACGCCTGGCGCAGGTTGAAGCCCCGTCGTCACACGGCCAAGTACCTGGCGGTATACCGGGCCGTGGCCGCATGGCGCGAGCGAACCGCCCAGGTCCGTGACCAGCCCCGCGGCCGCATCCTGAAGGACGAAGCGATCGACGAGGTCGCGACCCAGGCGCCGGTCGACGCCGATGCGCTCGAGCGCCTGCGCTCGGTGCCCAAGGGCTTCTCGGGCTCGCGCTTCGGGCCCGACCTGATCGCCGCGGTGCGCGAGGCGCTGAAGGATCCCGACGCCTACGCTCCGGTGATCGAGCGGACCCGGGCCTCTTCCTCGCCGGCGGCGGGCGCGGTCGTCGAGCTCCTCAAGGTGCTGCTCAAGGCGCGGGCGGAGGAGACCGGCGTGGCCTCCAAGCTGATCGCCACCGTCGCCGACCTCGAGCAGATCGCCAATGACGACCACGCCGACACCGCCGCGCTGAAGGGCTGGCGGCGCGAGGCGTTCGGCGAGGACGCGCTGAAGCTGAAGCGCGGCGAGCTCGCCCTGGTGCTGGACGGCGCGCGGGTGCGCGTGGTGGAGGTCCGCCGCGCGCCGAAAGCGGCCAGCGCGGGCTAGGTCCGCCGTCGCCCGGCAGGTCGCTGAGGATAACCGTCAGGGGCTTGGATTCCTTGATCTCCGCCGCATCGGGACGCGGTTATCCACACCTGGTCCACTGGAAGGCCAACGCTTCCCCCACAGCTTGCCCGGAACCGGCCGTTGCGCGCGGAGCGGGACGGCGCGAGGCTCCCCGTGCCGACAGGAACTGCGGCGCGGCGGATCGGGAGACCGGCACGTTTCGCGGCAGGAGTTCCTCGAGGACGGGCGGTCTGGGGCGACCTGGATTTCCGTTCTTGCGGCGCCGGGGGCGGGCGAGACGCTTCGGGGGGCGACCCCTGGGGCGATGAGTTCCTTCCGGACCTGACGGCCTAGATCCCCCAACGGATCTGGTTCAGAGGGCGGCGGTTCGGGCGACCGGATCGTCGCCCTCTCGTCATTTGGGCTCAGCTCATTTCCAGCTTCAGCTTGAGTGCGGCGGCCATGGTCTGGGCGCGCTTGGCCGTCTGCTCGCCCAGCAGCATGTTCTCCCAACCGGGCGCGGCGGCGAGCACCAGCCGCTCGCCCCTGATCGCCAGGCTGGAGCGCTCGAGCAGCCGCGGATTGCGCCCGGAGAGGTCGCACCCCAGGCGGATGGCCGCTCCGAGCGCCCAGGCGCGCTGACGTCGCTCGGGGCTCAGAACGCGCGCCACGGTGGCCTCTTCCGGCGTCGTGCGCGCGGCGGTGTGGCGCGAGAACATCGCGCTCGCCAAGAACGCCCGCTCGGTGTGGGTCATGCCGGCGATCGGGGCCCGCAGCACCTGCTCGAAGACGACGTCCGCCCGATGGTCCGGGTGCAGCCGCGCGCCGAGGTCGGCGAGGCGGCAGGCCGCGGCGCGCAACACGGCTTCGCGCTCCTCGAACAGGGCGGGGAGAATCTCGAAGGCGGGCGCAATCCAGGCTTCCAGCGCGCCGCCCAGCTCCGGCGACAGGCCGCGCGCGGCGGTCAGCACCTCGCAGCCCTCGATGAGCGGATCGCGGCGGCGGACCTCCGGCGGCATCGATTCGAACAGCAAGCCCTCGCGCAGACCGAACGCCGAGACGACGATGCGTTTCACCCCCAGCGCCTGGATCACGCCCTCCAGCACCACGGCGGCGTAGGGCAGGGTCTCGAAGCGCTTCTTGGAGAGGCCCTCGATGCGCTGCAGCGAGGCTCTGGACTGGCGCGCCACGAAGCGGGCGACATCGAGCGCGTCGGCGCGGCCCATCTCGTACTGGTGGGCGACACGCAACGGGTAGTCGGCGAGCTCCATGTGCAGCAGGGCGAGGTTGCGCCAGGCGCCGCCGACCGCGTGGAAGTCGCGGCTCGCGAAGCGGTGCGCCTGCGGCCCGAGCGCCGCCTCGACCGCGCGCGAGGTGCGCTCGATCTGCAAGGGCCTGGGCGCGCCGAGCGCGAAGGGTCCGAGCGGCAGAGTCACGCCATCGGCGGCGCCGGCGCGGCCGTCCAGGCGCACGAGCTCCAGGCTGGAACCGCCCAGGTCGCCCACCACGCCAGCCGCGTCGGGCTGGCCGGCGATCACCCCGAACGCGGCGAAGCGGGCCTCCTCCTCGCCCGACAGCAGCCGCACCGCGAGCCCGGTCTCCTCGCGCACCCGCTTCATGAACATCGGCCCGTCGGCGGCCTCGCGCACCGCGGCGGTGGCCACCACCTGCACGTCCTCGGCGCTCCAGCCCTCGAGCAGCGCGCGGAAACGCCGCAGCGCGGTCAGGGCGATCTCGATTCCTTCGGAGGAGAGGCGGCCTGTGGCCGGCAGGTCGCGGCCCAGTCCGGCCAGCGACTTCTCGTTATGGACAGTCCAGATGGCGCGCCCGTCGAGACGGTAGATCACCAGGCGGACAGAGTTGGATCCGATGTCGATGACGGCCGCCTGGCGGGGCTCGGCTCGGCTATCCGCGCGCAGCCACATGATCGATCGCGCGCGGCATGTCCTTCACCTTCTGGCCCCGTCCCGACAGGCTGGGATTGGTCATGAAGTACTCGTGCGCGGAAAAGGCGCTCGGATGATCCCAGGATGGATCCCGCGTATAGCGGCCGTCCGCATCCAAGGTCCAGCTCTGCGCCTCGTCCTTCAGGTTGGCCAGCATGATCTGTTGCAGGACCTGCTGGTGCACCGTCGGGTTCTCGATCGGGGTGAGGCACTCGATGCGGCGGTCGAGGTTGCGCGGCATCCAGTCGGCCGAGGAGATGAACACGCGCGCGCGGCCGGACGGCATCGGCGCGCCATTGGCGAATGCGACGATCCGTCCGTGCTCCAGGAAACGCCCGACGATCGACTTCACCCGGACGTTCTCCGACAGCCCTTCGACCCCCGGGCGCAGGCAGCAGATGCCGCGCACCACCAGGTCGATGGCGACTCCGTCGCGGCTGGCGGCGTACAGCGCGTCGATGATCTCCGGGTCGACCAGGGCATTGAGCTTGGCCCAGATCGCGGCCGGCTGGCCCTCGCGGGCGTTGGCGGCCTCCTGGCCGATCAGCCGCAGGAGATCGCGCTTCATGGTGACCGGCGAGAAGGAGAGCTTTTCCAGTCCCTCGGGCTGGGCATAGCCGGTGACGTAATTGAACAGGCGGATCGCGTCTCGGCCGAGGGGCGGGTCGGTCGTGAACAGCGACAGGTCGGTGTAGATGCGCGCCGTCACCGTGTGGTAGTTGCCCGTCCCGAAGTGGCAATAGGTGCGCAGCGTCTCGCCTTCCTTGCGCGCCACCGTCGAAAGCTTTGCGTGGGTCTTGTACTCGATGAAGCCGTAGACCACGTGCACGCCCGCCCGCTCCAGGTCGCGGGCCCACTTGAGGTTCGCCTCTTCGTCGAAGCGGGCCTTGATCTCGACCACTGCGGTGACGTTCTTGCCGTTGTCGGCGGCCTCGATCAGGGCGGCCACGATGGGGCTCTCCTTGGAGGTCCGGTAGAGGGTCTGCTTGATGGCCACGACGTTGGGGTCGCGGGCCGCCTGCCTGAGGAACTGCACCACCACGTCAAAGCTCTCGAAGGGGTGGTGAACCAGGATGTCCTTCTCGCGGATGGCGGCGAAACAGTCGCCGGCATGATCGCGGATGCGCTCGGGGAACCGCGGCTCGTACGGCTTGAATCGCAGCTCGGGCCGATCGGCGGGGATCAGCTGGCTGAGCTCGTCCAGGCCGAGGAGCCCGTCGATCAGCAGAATGTCCTGCGGCTCGGCCTTCAGGTTCTCGGTGATGAAGGCCCGCAGCTCCTCGGGCATGGCGGCCTCGACCTCCACGCGCACCACTGAGCCCATGCGCCGCTGCTTCAGCAGCGCCTCGTACTCGCGCACCAGGTCCTCGGCCTCCTCCTCGATTTCGATGTCGGAGTCGCGGATCAGCCGGAACACCCCCTGGCCCTCCACCTCGCAACCGGGGAACAGGTGGTCGACGAACAGCGCGAGGAAGCCCTCCAGCGAGACGAAGCGGCGCTCGGGGCGTCTGCGCCCGGTCCGGGCCGCCGGCAGCTCCCAGAACCGGGCGACCTGGGCCGGGATCGGCACCAGGGCGTAGAGCAGGCGATTGTCCGAGCTCCGCCTGAGCTTCAGCACCAGCGAGAAGGCGAGGTTCGGAATGAATGGGAACGGGTGCGCGGGGTCGATCGCCAGCGGCGTCAGGACCGGAAACAGCTGCGAAAAGAAGGTCTCCTCCAGGCCGGCCCTTTCGGCTGCAGTGACCTCGGTGGCGGGCGCCACGACCAGGCCCTCGGCCGCCAGCTCGCCGCAAAGCGCCCGCCAGCGGGCCTGCTGGTCGGCCATCAGATCGGCGGCTTCGGCGTTGACCCGCTCCAGCTGCTCGGAGGGGGTGAGGCCGTCCTGGCTGACCACCTGGACGCCTTCGCGGACCTGCGCCTTCAGGCCCGCCACGCGGACCATGTAGAACTCGTCGAGGTTGTTGGCGCTGATCGCCAGGAAATTGAGCTGCTCGAGCAGGGGGTGGCGCGGGTTCATGCTCTCGGCGAGCACGCGCCGGTTGAAGGCCAGCCAGGAGAGCTCGCGGTTGAAGAACCGGGCGGGCGAGTCGGCGAGCGCCTCGTTCCAGGGATGGACGGCGTGCGCGGCATCGTTCGCAACCGGCGATGCGACGGGCGCAGCATAGGTCATTCCACGCGTCTCCAGGGGCGGACGATCGCCCGCAAGATTACCCGCCGAGATTAACCCAGATGTGAATGCGCCTGGGAAAAAGACAGACCCCGGCTAATCCCCTTCCAGGATGCGCCGCGCGAGAACCCGCGAGACCGGCTTGAGCTCATCGGGCGCTTCATCGAGTTGGCGCACCACCTCGCGCGCCGCGGTCGCCGAGCGCTCGATGCGGCGCAGCAGGAAGGGATAGACCTCGGCTCCGGGGCGGATGTTCCGCTCCTTGAAGAACTTGCGCAGCACACCCTCGAGGACCTGGTCGTCGGGCGGCTCGATCTCGACGACCGGCAAGGCGTTCAGTCGCGAGCGCAGATCGGGGAGCGACGCCGGCCAGGCGATCGGAGGCGTCCGGGCGGTGAGCAACAGGCCGCCGCCCCTGCGGGCGGCCAGGTTGATCAGGTGGAACAGCGCCTCGTCCGGGATCCCGCGGTCGACGTCCTCCAGAAGCACCGGCTGGCCATCGGCGGCGACAATGTCGGGGGCGCTCCGGTCCAGCACCGCCGCGTGCGCGTTCGCCGCCCAGGCGAGCGCCAGGTGGGTCTTGCCGACGCCCTCGGGCCCGACCAGCGCCAGGCAGCCGCCGTGCCAGCGGGGCCACGCGTCGATCGCCGCCGTCGCCTGCGCGTTCGAAGGGCCATGGACGAACGTGTCGCGGGTATAGGAGGCGCGGCGGCCAAGCCTCAGGCGAAGCTGTCGGGCCATGGCGCAGGGGCGGCGGGACGGGTCACGCGCGGGCTTCTAGACGCCTGCGCCAGCCGCCGCCAGCCGGGATTGGCCCCGAGGCCGTTCCTGATGTCGCTCAGGCGGGTTCGCGCGGGGCGGCGTCGCGGGTGGCCACCAGCGTCCAGCCCTCGGGCTTGAGCAGCTCGATGGGCGAGAAGCGGACCTTGTAGTCCATCTTCTCCGAGCCCCGCACCCAGTAGCCCAGGTAGACGTAGGGCAGCTCGGAGAGGGCGGCCTGGATCACGTGATCGAGGATCACGAAGGAGCCGAGGCTGCGCCGGCTCAGGCTCGGATCGTAGAAGGAATAGACGAGGCTGAGCCCATCACTCATCACGTCGACCAGGGCGCAGGCCAGGAGGTCGCCCGGGCCGCTGCCGTTCGGCCGGGCGCGGTATTCGACGACATGGGTGCGGACCGCGGTGTCCTCGACCATCGCCACGTAGTCGGGCCAGGTCATCTCGGCCATGCCGCCGTCGGCGTGACGCACGCTGAGATAGCGCCGCAGCAGATCGAACTGCTCCATCGTGGCCTCGGCCTCCACGAGATGGCGCGTGAGATCGTCGTTGCGAGACAAGCTGCGCCGCTCAGAGCGGGAGAACAGATAGTCCAGCACCGGGATGCGGGCCGAGACGCACGCCGCGCAGCCCTCGCAGGCCGGCCGATAGGCGATGTTCTGGGAGCGGCGGAAGCCCACCTGGGTGAGGCTGTCGTTCACCGCCGCGCCGTCGGCCAGCGGCAGGTGCGCGAACACCTTGCGCTCGTATCGCTCAGGCAAATAGGGGCAGGGCGAGGGCGCGGTCAGGAAGAACCGGAGCTGACGGGTCGGGAAGTGCTGCGTCACGGACCTTCAAACGCCCTAATGCCTACCTGCGCGGCCATGACCGGATTAGGCGTCATGCCGGGGCTTTGCGCAAGGCGGAGCCGAAGCTAGAGGCCTGAATCCGGTGGCAGAACCGGCGCCTCACGCAACAACACGATCGCGATGCGGCGGTTTCCCGGCAGCGTCGGATCGTCGGGATAAAGCGGCTCCGAACCAGCCTTGCCGGAAACCTGGTAGACGCGGTCGGGGTCGACGCCGGCCCCCTGCAGCACCTTGCGCGACGCTTCGGCGCGCCCCGCCGAGAGCGTCCAGTCGCCCTCGTTCCGGGCTCCGCCACGGCTCGCAGAGGTGTGGCCGTAGATGCTGATTCGATTGGGCAGTTGGTTGATCACCTTGGCCACCGCCCTGAGCAGCAGCGTGGCGCGCGCATTGGGCTTGGTCGAACCCTCGTCGAACATCGAGCGGCCTTCCTGGTCGACGAGCTGGATGCGCAGGCCCTCGGGCGTCTGGTCGATAATGATGTTCTTCGAAAGCTCCGCCAACTCCGGCATGTCCTGCAGCGCCTGGCGCAGCGACTGGGCGGCGGACTGGAAGGCGGCGGCCTCGCGCTTCTCCAGCTCCTTGCGCAGCGTTTCGGTCGCGGCGTTCTCGGAATTGGCCTTGGAGGCGTCGCGGTTCTTGCCGTTGTTGGGGTTCTTCGAATCAGGGGCGAGATCCTGGATGATCGACGACGAGCCCTGGCTCTTCGAGCCGTCCGATCCCAGGGCGGTGCCGCCCAGGATGCCGCCCGAGCCGGAGGTGGTCTCCGACACCGAGGCGGGGGCGAAGTAGTCGGCGATGCCGCGCTTCTGCTCGGGGCTGGTGGTGTTGATCAGCCACATCAAGAGGAAGAAGGCCATCATGGCCGTCACGAAGTCGGCGTAGGCCACCTTCCACGCGCCGCCGTGGTGGGCGCCGCCGATGACCTTCTTGATCCTCTTGACGACGATCGGCTGCTCGCCCACCGACATCGGCACCACCTCACGCGCGGATTGACCTTCGCCAGCCTGCGCGGGGCCCCGTTAAGATGGCGTTGCGGAGAGAGTTAATGCGCATGGAGCTGGCATGAGGGTCGCGTTCGCGGGCCTGGGGGTGATGGGCTTCCCGATGGCCGGGCATCTGGCCAGGGCGGGGCACGAGATGACGGTGTTCAACCGCAGCCCCGAGAAGGCTGAGCGATGGGTCGAGGCCTATGGCGGCCAGTCCGCGCCGACGATCGCAGAAGCGGCCAAGGACGCGGAGATGTTCCTGCTCTGCGTGGGCGCCGACAAAGATGTTCGCGAGGTCGTGGGCGAGGCGCTGCCCGCGCTCCGGAAGGGAGCGGTGATCGTGGACCACACGACGGCGTCGGCCGAGGTGGCCCGCGAGCTCGCGGCGGAAGCGGACAAGCGCGGCGTCGCCTTCGTGGATGCGCCCGTCTCCGGTGGGCAGGCCGGCGCCGAGGCCGGCCAGCTCACCATCATGTGCGGCGGCGAGGCGGCGGCGTTCGCGACGGCGCGGCCGGTGATCTCGGCCTACGCCAAGGCGATCCGGCTGATGGGCGGCCCCGGCTCCGGGCAGCTCACCAAGATGGTCAACCAGATCTGCATCGCCGGCGTCGTCCAGGGGCTCGCGGAAGGCCTGCACTTCGCCCGCCGCGCCGGCCTCGATCCGGCCGGGGTCTACGAGGCGATCTCCAAGGGCGCGGCGCAGTCCTGGCAGATGGACAACCGCTGGAAGACCATGAGCGAGGGCCGGTTCGACTTCGGCTTCGCGGTCGATTGGATGCGCAAGGACCTGGGCCTCCTGCTGGACGAATCCGAGCGGAATGGCGCCCGCCTGGACATGACCCGCATGGTCGACGGCTTCTACGCCGAGGTGCAGGCCATGGGCGGCCATCGCTGGGACACCTCCAGCCTGGTGGCGCGGCTGGAGACGCCGGACAAGTGACCGGGTTGCGCACCGAGCGGCTGACGCTCACACCGCCCACCTCGGACGATGCGCCCTTCGTCCTCGAGCTGCTCAACGATCCGGGCTGGATCGCCAACATCGGCGACCGCGGCGTGCGCACCCTGGAGGCGGCCCGCGCCTACATCGGCGAGCGGTTCGCCAAGACGCCCTGGTTCGTGGTCCGCGACTCCCGGGGTCATCCGCTCGGCATGTGCGGCCTGGTGGAACGTGACGGGCTCGATTGCCCGGACATCGGCTACGCCTTCCTGCAGCGGCATTCCGGCCAGGGCTACGCCACCGAAGCCGCGCGCGCCGTGCTCGCGTTCGCCCGGGGGACGCTCGGGCATCCGAAGATCGCGGCGATCACCGCGCCCCACAACACGCCCTCGCAGCGGGTGCTGGAGAAGATCGGCCTGAAGTTCGTGCAGATGATCGACCTGCCGGGCCACGACGCCCCCAGCGCCTACTTCACGACATGAAGCGGGCCGGCCAACGCGGTTAAGCCGGCCTTAGCCGTCTCCCGCGTAGCGTTCCCGCATGCTCCCATCCTCCAAGCTCAGCCTGAGCCTGACCGCGGCGGCCGCCTTGGCGGCGGCGCCCGCGCTCGCCGCGCCGGCGGCCGGGGATCTCCTGGCCTGGCTTGCGCAGAACACCGACCTGCGCCCGGCCCAGGTGGCGATCGTCGAGCCGGACAATGTCTACAGCCTCGAGCCGCTCGGGGCGCCGTCGCCGACCGGCGAGGTGATCGCCCTGGTCCGCACCGAGGCGCGGGCGCCCGGCTGGTCTGCGACCCATGGCTTCCAATCCTGGGACGCCAACCTGCTCGTCGACTGCCGAGGCGGGCGGCTGCGGGTCATCCGAAGCGCCAGCTATCGGCAGCAGAACCGCCGCGGCCCTCCAGTCTCAGGCGCGCCGGATGCGGACTGGACATCGCCGCATCCTGGGGAGCCCTCGGCGAAGCTCCTGGCGGCGGCCTGCGACCCGGCGTTCGCCTGGCCGCTGCGCCCGCTGCTCGCGGCCTCTGGAGCCGCCCTCAGCAAGCCGGGCGGCCCCAAGATTTCGGCGGAGCCGGAGGGCAAGCCTCCGGAGGTCGTGGAGATCTATGAAACGAGGGCGGTTGCGCCCGCGGCCGACGCCAAACCGTCCGCGGACGGCAAGGCCGCCGCCGCCGCAGCGACGCCGGCGACGACCACTCAGACCGTCACCCTGCCGGCGAGCGCCCCGAATTCCGCGGTGAAGCCCGCCCCGGGGCGCCCGTACTTTCTGCAGATCACGCGCGGCCCCTCGGAGACCGGCGCCCGCAAGGCCATGGAAGCCGCACGCAGGACGCTGGGCGCCGCCGCCGACGGCCTGACGGTCAGCATCGATATGTCCGACATCAGCGGCAAGCGCCGCTATACGGCGCGCCTGGCGGGCTTCCCGAGCGCTGAGGCCGCCGAACAGGCCTGCGCCAGCCTGATCAAGGCCCGCCAGACCTGCTATGTCCGACCCATGGACGAGGGCGCCCCGCGACGCGGCAGAGCCGGCGAAGCCGCTCAGCCGGCGAGCAACCTGGCCGCGCGTGGCGCGAAGTAGGTGATCACGCCGGCCGCGCCGGCGCGCTTGAACGCCCCGAGGCTCTCCAGGATCGCGCGCTCCTCGTCGAGCCAGCCGTTCTGGGCGGCCGCCATCAGCATGGCGTACTCGCCCGAGACCTGGAAGGCGAAGGTCGGCAGCGCGAAGGCCTCGGCAACCCGGCGGACGATGTCGAGGTAGGGCAGGCCAGGCTTGACCATCACCATGTCCGCGCCCTCGGCGATGTCGAGCGCCACCTCACGCAGCGCCTCGTCCGAATTGGCCGGGTCCATCTGGTAGGTCTTCTTGTCGGCAGGGTTTGCGACCTCGCCGGAGCCCAGCTTCCCCGAACCGATCGCATCGCGGTAGGGCCCGTAGAAGGCCGAGGCGTACTTGGCGGCGTACGACATGATCATGACGTCCTGCAGCCCTTCGGCCTCCAACGCCCGGCGCAGGGCCCCGCAGCGCCCGTCCATCATGTCGGAGGGGGCGAGAATGTCGCAGCCGGCCCTGGCCTGCATCAGCCCCTGGGCGACCAGCTGCTCGACCGTGGCGTCGTTGTCGATCCGGCCACCCAGGACCAGGCCGTCGTGCCCATGGGTGGTGAAGGGGTCGAGCGCCACGTCGCACATGATCCCGACCTCGGGCGCGGCGTCTTTCATCGCCTTGACGGCGCGCGCGACGAGGCCGTCCGGATCCAGCGCGGCGGATCCCTGGGCGTCCTTCCGGGCGCCGTCGATATGGGGGAAGACCGCGATCGCGGGGATGTCCAGCGCCTTCGCTTGCTTCGCGGCGGCGGCGGCGTCCTTCACCGACAGCCGCATGATCCCGGGCATCGAGGCCACCGGGACCTGGCCCTCGCCCTCGTGGATCACCAGCGACCAGATCAGGTCGGCCGGCGTCAGCACCGTCTCGCGCACCAGCCGGCGGATCCAGTCCGCCTGGCGCAGCCTGCGGAGGCGCAGCGCGGGATAGCTGGCGAGCGGGGCCCGGGTCATGCCAGCGCCTGTCGCGCATCGCAGCTTCGGACGCAAGGTCGACGATTGACTTGCCGGCGCGGCGGAGCCAAGGCGCAAGCCATGGATTTCAGCCTCACCGACGACCAGCGGGCGATCGAAGACGCCGCCCGCGCCTTCGCAGAGGCCGAGCTCTCGCCCCATTCCGCCCGCTGGGACGAGGAGAAACATTTCCCGACCGACGTGCTGCGCAAGGCGGCCGAGCTGGGGTTCGCCGGGCTCTACGTGCGCGAGGACGTGGGCGGCTCGGCGCTGTCGCGGCTGGACGCCTGCATCGTCTTCGAGCAGCTCTCGTCTGGCGACGTGACCACCGCGGCGTTCCTGTCGATCCACAACATGGCCTCGTGGATGATCGACCGCTTCGGCTCCGAGGAGCTGCGGCGCCGCTACCTGCCGCGGCTGACGCGCATGGAGCTGATCGCCTCCTACTGCCTGACCGAGCCGGGTTCGGGCTCGGACGCCGCGGCGCTGAGGACCACCGCGAGGAAAGCGGGCGGCGACTACGTGCTGGACGGGGCCAAGGCCTTCATCTCCGGCGCCGGGGTCTCCGACATCTACGTCGTCATGGCGCGCACGGGGGGGGGGGGGGCGGGCGGCATCTCGGCCTTCGTGGTCGAGAAGGGCTCGCCTGGCCTCTCCTTCGGCGCCCAGGAGCGCAAGATGGGCTGGAACGCCCAGCCCACCGCCCAGGTCAACTTCGACGATTGCCGCGTGCCCGAAGCGAACCGCATCGGCGCCGAAGGCGAGGGATTCAGGTTCGCCATGGCCGGCCTCGACGGCGGGCGGATCAACATCGCCTCCTGCTCGCTGGGCGGGGCGGGGTTCGCCCTCGACACCGCCAGGGCCTATCTCGACGCCCGCAAGCAGTTCGGCCGGGCGCTGAGCGAGTTCCAGAGCCTGCAGTGGCGGCTCGCCGACATGGCGACCGAGCTGGAGGCCGCGCGCCTGATGGTGCGCCGGGCGGCGCATGCGCTCGACCAGCAGAATCCGAAGGCCACGCAATACTGCGCCATGGCCAAGCGGTTCGCGACAGACGCCGGGTTCGAGGTGGCCAACCAGGCGCTGCAGCTGCACGGCGGCTACGGCTACCTGAAGGACTTCCCCCTGGAGCGGATCGTGCGCGACCTGCGGGTCCACCAGATCCTCGAAGGCACCAACGAGATCATGCGGGTGATCATCGCCCGGGAGCTTTCGCGATGAGCGAGGGCCCGGAGGTCATCGTGCGGATCGAGGGCCGGGTGGGGCGGCTGACGCTGAACCGGCCGCAGGCGCTGCACGCCCTGACCACGCCGATGTGCCGGGAGATGATCGCCGCGCTCGCCGCCTGGCGGAGCGATCCCGCCGTGGAGATCGTCATGCTCGACCACTCGGGCGAGCGCGGCTTCTGCGCCGGCGGCGATATCCGCACCCTGGCCGAGAGCGGGGCCGGCGATGGGATTGCGGCGCGGGAGTTCTTCTTCACCGAGTACCGGCTGGACAATCTGCTGTTCCATTACCCCAAGCACGTGGTGGCCTTCATGGACGGGGTGGTGATGGGCGGCGGGGTCGGGATCTCGCGTCCGGCGCGATTCCGGGTCGGCACGCAGCGGACGGTGTTCGCCATGCCGGAGACCGGCATCGGCCTTTTCCCGGACGTCGGCGGCAGCTGGTATCTGGCGCGCATGCCGGACCACATCGGCCTGTGGCTGGCGCTCACCGGAGCGCGCATCAGGGCGGCCGATTGCGAGTTGCTGGGCGTGATCACCGACTATGTGGAGGCGGCGAGGCTCGAAGCGCTCAAGGCGGCGATTGTCGAACGCCCGGCGGCGCTGGAGACCCTGCTCACCGAGTTCGAGGCCGATCCGGGCCGCCCTCCGCTCGCCGCCCATCAGGACGAGATCGCCCATTTCTTCGCCGGCGGCAGCGTCGAGGCGATCGTGCGCGCGCTGCACGCCGCGGACAGCGACTGGGCGCGCGAGCAGGCCAGCGCGATCGCATCGAAATCGCCGACCAGCCTGAAGGTCGCCTTCCGGCAACTGCAGCTCGGCGCCAGGGCCACGAGCTTCACCGAAGTGATGGAGATGGAGTATCGCATCGCCCACCGCCTGACGGTCGGCCACGACTTCCTGGAGGGCGTTCGCGCGGTGATCGTCGATAAGGATGGCGCGCCGAAGTGGGCGCCCGCCCGGCTTGAGGATGTGAGCGAGGCGGCCGTGGACGGCATTTTCGCAAGTCTGGCTTCCGGTCAGGCCTGGTCGCCCCTACCTTGACCGCAGGGCGAGTTCAAAGGATCGCCTTGGGAGGAACATCGCGATGAAATCCAAGCTCCTGCTGACGGCCGTCGTGGCCGCGGCGCTCTCCGCAGGCGCGGTGATGGCCAAGCCTGCCGCCAACATCACGGCCGCCGTCGCCGACAAGGGCCGCCCGGCCGCCGACACGGCGCTCGATGCGGCGCGCAAGCCCGCCGAGACGCTCGATTTCGTGGGCGTGAAGCCCGGCATGACTGTCGTCGAGCTGATCCCCGGCGGCGGCTATTTCACCCGCCTGCTCTCGAAAGCGGTCGGGCCCAAGGGGACGGTCTACGCGATCTATCCGCCACCGCGGCCGTCGAGCGACCCTGCCAAGCCCACGCCGACGCCGGCCATCGAGACGCTGGCGGCGGAGCCGGCCTATGCGAACGTCAAGCCGATCAAGGCTTCGCCGGCGGCGCTGTCCGTGCCGACCCCGGCGGACATCGTGTTCACGGCGCAGAACTACCATGACCTGCACAACATCCCGAACTTCGACATGGCGGCGTTCAACAAGAGCGTCTTCAACGCGCTGAAGCCCGGCGGCGAGTACGTGGTGCTGGATCACGTGGCGCTGCCCGGCGACCCGAACGTCACCCATACCCTGCACCGGATCGACCCGGCGGTGGTGCGCAAGGAGGTCGAGGCGGCCGGCTTCAAGTTCGCGGGCGAGAGCAAGATCCTGGCGAACCCTGCCGATCCGCACGACAAGAACGTGTTCGATCCGTCCATCCGCCACCACACGGATCAGTTCATCTACAAGTTCCGCAGGCCGTAACAAGCTGAAGGAATCGCTTGGGAGTTCGCCATGATCCGTATCGCGTTCATCGGCCTGGGCAACATGGGCGGCGGGATGGCCGCCAACCAGGCCAGGGCGCAGCGGCGGGTCATGGCCTACGACCTCTCGAAGACGGCCCTCGACAAGGCCGCGGGCGCGGGCTGCCAGGCGGCGGGCTCGGCCGCCGAGGCGGTCGCCGAGGCCGAGGCGGTCATCACCATGCTGCCGGCCGGATCGCACGTGCGGCAGGTCTATGCGGAGGAGGTGCTGCCGAATGCGCCCAGGTCGGCGCTGCTGATCGACTGCTCGACCATCGACGTCGAGAGCGCCCGTGCGGTCGCCGCGCAGGCCAAGGCGAGCGGGTTCCGCTTCGCCGACGCACCGGTCTCGGGCGGCACGGCGGCTGCGGACGCCGGAACGCTGGCCTTCATGGTGGGCTGCGACGAAGCCGATTTCCCGGCGGTCCAGGCGGCGCTCGAGCCGATGAGCCGGATCACCGTGCGGGCCGGCGACCACGGGGCCGGGCAGGCGGCGAAGATCTGCAACAACATGGTGCTCGGCGTCTCGATGATCGGGGTCTGCGAGGCGCTCGCGCTGGCCGAGAAGCTGGGCCTGGATCCTCTGAAATTCTTCGAGATCTCCTCGCAGTCGTCCGGCCAGTGCTGGAGCCTGACGAGCTACTGCCCGTGGCCGGGGCCGGTTCCCGCGGCGCCGTCCAATCGCGGCTACGAGGGCGGTTTCGCCACGGCCATGATGCTGAAGGACCTCAAGCTCGCCCAGGAGGCGGCCGCGAGGGCCGGGGCGGCGGCGCCCCTCGGCGCGACCGCGGAGGGCCTCTACGCGCTGTTCGATCGGCTCGGCTACGGCGGCAAGGACTTCTCGGCGATCCTCGAGCTGTTCCGCGGGCGGATCGCCACCGCGCACGAAGCCGCGATGTGACGACGCCGGCGGGGCGGGTTAGATCGCCCTCCGATCTGTTGGCCATCGCCCATATCGGGCCGGATCGGGGCCGTATCGGGGGCGGCTCAGGTAGACAACAGGCGCCTCCGGTGCGAAAAGCCGGAGTGTCGAAAGGGGAACCGCCTCGGGCGCAAGATCGTCGAACGTCCAGGCGGGAGTGATGTCGATGGATTACCAGTCCGCATTCCGCGCCGCGCTCGAGAAGATCCGCGGCGAAGGCCGTTACCGGGTGTTCGCCGACCTGAAGCGGCATCGCGGCGAGTTCCCGCACGCCACCTGGACGCGGCCCGACGGGGGCCAGCAGGACGTGGTGGTGTGGTGCTCCAACGACTATCTCGGCCAGGGGCAGAACCCGATCGTGCTCGACGCCATGCACCAGGCGATCGAGGCGGCGGGAGCCGGTTCCGGCGGCACCCGCAACATCTCGGGCACCACCCAGTATCACGTGGCGCTGGAGCGCGAGCTCGCCGACCTGCACGGCAAGGAAGCGGCGCTGCTGTTCACCTCCGGCTACGTCTCCAACGAGGCGACGCTGTCGACGCTCTCGAAGATCCTGCCGGGCGTGATCATCTTCTCCGACGCGCTCAACCACAATTCGATGATCTCGGGAATCCGCGGGGCGCGCTGCGAGCGTCACGTGTTCCGGCACAACGACCTCGCCCACCTGGAGGAGCTGCTCGCCGCCGCGCCCGCCGAGGCGCCCAAGGTCGTGGCCTTCGAGAGCGTCTATTCCATGGACGGCGACATCGCCGACCTGCCCGGCTCCGTGGCGCTCGCCAAGAAGTACGGCGCCATGACCTATCTCGACGAGGTCCATGCGGTCGGCATGTACGGCGTTCGCGGGGCGGGCGTCGCCGAGCGCGACGGCGTCATGGCCGAGATCGACATCATCGAGGGCACGCTCGGCAAGGCGTTCGGCGTGATGGGCGGCTACATCGCCGCCGACGGGGCGATCGTCGACGCGATCCGCAGCTACGCCGACGGCTTCATCTTCACCACCTCGATCCCGCCGGCGCTGGCGGCGGGCGCCGCGGCCTCGATCCGCTGGCTGAAGGCGCACAACGAAGTCCGCGAGGTCCACCAGGCGCGGGCTGCAGCCTTGAAGGCGAAGCTCGCCAGGGCGGGGCTTCCGGTGATGCCCTCGGTCAGCCATATCGTGCCGGTGCTGGTGGGCGATCCGGTGCACTGCAAGATGATCTCCGACATCCTGCTGGCGGATCACGGGATCTACGTCCAGCCGATCAACTATCCGACGGTGCCGCGCGGCACGGAGCGGCTGCGCTTCACGCCCTCGCCGGCGCACACCGACGGGATGATGGACGAACTGACCGCCGCGCTCGAGGCGCTCTGGGTCCGCTGCAACATCAAGCGGGTTGGCGGCGTCGCGGCCTAGTCCACGAGCGGCTTCGCGCGGCAGGTGGCGCTCCAGCCGCCTTTGAAGGTGCGGACCTCGCCCACCGCCGCGTCATAGGGGCGCCCGCCGCTCTCGATCAGCAGGCTGTCGCCGATCCTGGGCTTGGTCGGACTCACCGACCAGATGACCAGCTCGCCGCGTTCGATATTGTCGTCAAGGATCTCGTAGCCCGACTTGCTGAAGGGTCGGATCGCCCCGTCCGGACGCAGCGCGCTCATGCCTTGCGCCGGCGTACGCCGCGACCCAGGCCGATCTGCTTGGCGAACGCCGAGCGCCGGGCCGCATAGGCCGGCGCGACCATCGGATAATCCGGCGGCAGGTTCCAGCGGCGGCGGTATTCGTCCGGGCTCATGTTGTAGCGGGAGCGGAGATAGCGCTTGAGCATCTTCAGGCGTTTCCCGTCCTCCAGGCAGACGATGTAGTCGTGCTGCACGGAACGGCCGACCGGAACGGCCGGCTTCGGCCGCTCCTCGCTGAGCGCGGCGCTTCCGCGGGTGATGCTCTCCAGCGTCTGGTGAACTGTGCGGATGATGTCTGGAACGGCCTCGGCGGAGACCGAATTGCGACTGACGTAAGCGGCGACGATCCCGGCTCCCAACCGCAACAGCTCCTCGCCCGAATGCGTTTCGGGTCCGGGTCCAACGCTCATCTGCTCCCCCTTGATCGCCTGCACGCTGCACGCGGGGCAGGCTTGCGCCTGCACCATGGGCTAGCGACTAACGCGACACTTCGGCGTTCGTTCCCGCCCGCCGTTGGAAGCCGCGGCGGATAAGGGTAAACAGCGCTCGCCTCGCCCGATGAGGCCTGACGCCCTCCGAAAGGCCCGCCCTTGACCCTGCACGTGCAAGCCCAGCCCGAGACCGATCACTTCTTCGCCGACGGCGTGGACCGCAGCGATCCGGAGCTTGCGCAGGTGCTGAGCTCCGAGCTCGAGCGCCAGCAGGACCAGATCGAACTGATCGCCTCGGAGAACATCGTCTCCAAGGCGGTGCTGCAAGCGCAAGGCAGCGTGCTCACCAACAAGTACGCCGAGGGCTATCCGGGAAAGCGCTACTACGGCGGCTGCGAGCGGGTCGATGAAGCCGAGCGGTTGGCGCAAGAGCGGGCCAAGCGGCTGTTCGGCTGCGAGTTCGCCAATGTGCAGCCGCATTCCGGCAGCCAGGCCAACCAGGCGGTGTTCATGGCCACCATGACGCCGGGCGACACCTTCATGGGCATGGACCTGGCGGCCGGCGGCCATCTCACCCACGGCAAGAACGTCAACCAGTCCGGCAAGTGGTTCCGGCCGGTGCACTACGGCGTCCGCGCCCAGGACCACCTGATCGACTACGATCAGGCCGAGGAAGTGGCGCTCGCCGAGCGGCCGAAGGTGATCATCTGCGGCGGCAGCGCCTATTCGCGGCAGATCGACTTCGCCCGCTTCCGCGAGATCGCCGACAAGGTGGGCGCCATCGTGATGGCCGACATCGCCCACTATGCGGGGCTGGTGGCGGCGGGGGTCTACCCGAACCCGTTCCCGCATGCCCAGATCGTCACCACCACGACCCACAAGACGCTGCGCGGGCCGCGCGGCGGCATGATCCTGACCAACGACAGGAAGCTCGCCCGAAAGATCGACAGCGCCGTGTTCCCGGGCCTGCAGGGCGGGCCCTTGATGCATGTCATCGCGGCCAAGGCCGTGGCGTTCGGCGAGGCGCTGAGGCCGGAATTCAGGCTCTACGCCCGCCAGGTGATCGAGAACGCCCGCGCGCTCGCCGACAGCCTGCAGAGCGCCGGCTTCAAGATCGTCTCCAACGGCACCGACAGCCATCTGATGCTGGTCGACCTGACGCCCAAGGGCGTGACCGGCGCGGAGGCCGAGGTGGCGCTGGAGCGGGCCGGCATCACCACCAACAAGAACGGCATCCCGTTCGACCCGCTGCCGCCGGTGCAGACTTCGGGGCTCAGGGTGGGGTCTCCGGCCGGCACGACACGCGGCTTCGGCCCGGCGGAATTCCGCCAGGTCGGCAGATGGATCGGCGAGGTGCTGGATGGCTTGAGGGCGGGCGGCGACAACGCCAACGTCGAGGCGAAGGTCCGCGGCGAAGTCCTCCAACTCACGAAGCGCTTCCCCATCTACACCTAATAGCGTTTAGTGCCGTGAGGGGGGGCTAAATCATGCGCTGCCCGTTCTGCGGCCACGCCGAAAGCCAGGTCAAGGACAGCCGTCCCTCCGAGGACGGCGCCGCCATCCGGCGTCGAAGGCTCTGTCCGGAATGCGGCGGCCGCTTCACCACTTTCGAACGCGTGCAGCTGCGCGAGCTGACCATCGTCAAGCGCTCGGGGCGGCGCACGCCGTTCGATCGCGACAAGCTCGCGCGCTCCGTCGCCATCGCCATCCGCAAGCGCCCGGTGGACCCGGAGCAGGTCGAGCGGACCATCTCGGCGATCGTGCGCCAGCTGGAAAGCATGGGCGAGACCGAGCTGCCGTCCTCGGCGGTCGGCGAACTGGTCATGAAGCATCTCAAGCAGCTCGATGACGTGGCCTACGTCCGCTACGCCTCGGTCTACCGCGACTTCCGCGAGACGCAGGACTTCGCCAAGTTCCTGGGCGAGGAGGGCCTGACCGAGCCGGCGGAGAGCAACAGGTGAATCAGCCGCTCGTTCCCGCGAAGGCGGGAACCCATGCGGACTCGCCGCCTTGCCAACGGAGCTTCAGCTTGGATCCCCGCCTTCGCGGGGATGAGCGGTCGAGATGATCACCCTCAAGCTCGCCACCTCGCTCGACGGGCGGATCGCGACCGGCTCGGGCGAGAGCCGCTGGATCACCGGTGAGGCGGCCCGCGAGCAGGTCCACCGTCTGCGCGCCGAACACGATGCGGTGCTGGTGGGCATCGAGACGGCGCTGGCCGACGATCCCGAGCTCACGGTGCGGCTGGCCGGCTACAACGGCCGCCAGCCGGCGCGCGTCGTGCTCGACAGCCGCCAACGGCTTCCTCCTGAGTGCAAGCTGATCGCCACCGCCCGCGAGATCCCGACCTACGTCGTCGCGACCGCCGCGCCCGAGCCGCGTCTCACGGCGGCCGGCGTGCGCGTGCTCACGGTCCGTGCGGTGGGCGAGGACCGCCCCGAGCTGAGGACGGTGGTCGAGACGCTGAACGCCGAAGGGCTTTCGCGGATCTTCGTCGAAGGCGGGGGCCAGGTGGCGGCGAGCTTCCTGCGCTGCGGCCTGGTCGACGCGCTCGAGTGGTTCCGCGCGCCCATCGTGATGGGCGGCGAGGGTCGCCCAGGCGTCGGCGCCCTCGCCATTGCGGCGCTGGCGGACGCGCCCCATTTCCGGCGGGTGGAGGTCCGCGAGCTCGGCCCCGACCTCTGGGAGCGCTACGAGAAGGCCTGATGTTCACCGGGATCGTCACTGACGTGGGCCGCGTTCGAGCGGTGCGGGACACCAACCGCGACCGGCGCTTCGAGATCGAGACCGGCTTCGACGTCTCCGATATCGATCTGGGCGCCTCCATCAATCATGCGGGCGTCTGCCTGACGGTCGTCGAGAAGGGGGAGGGCTGGTTCGCCGTCGAGGTCTCGGGCGAGACGCTTGCCGTCTCGACGCTCGGCGCCTGGAGCGAGGGCCGGCGGGTGAACCTGGAGCGCGCCGCCAAGCTCGGCGACGAGCTCGGCGGGCATATCGTCTCCGGTCATGTGGACGGCGTCGGAGAGGTGCTCTCGGTGGCCGGCGAGGGCGGTTCGCACCGGGTGCGGATCCGTGCCCCCAGGCCCCTGCACCGCTTCATCGCCCCGAAGGGCTCGATCACGATCGAGGGCGTCTCGCTGACGGTCAACGACGTGGAGGATGACGTCTTCGGCGTGAACCTGATCCCGCACACCTGGGAGGTGACCACGCTCGGCGAGCTGAGGCCGGGCTCCCGGGTCAACCTGGAGATCGACATGCTGGCGCGCTATCTCGCCCGCTGGCGCGAAACGGCCTAAAGCGGGTCGCGCGACGAGCGCGAGGGCCGAAGCCGCGATGAGCGACGAAAAGATCCGGATCCTGGTCGTGGAGGCCCGTTTCTACGAGCACCTGGCCGACCTGCTGCTGGCGGGAGCCAAGGCGGTGCTCGACGCCTTCGGCGCAGAGTATGACGTGGTCACCGTCCCCGGCGCGCTGGAGATCCCGGCCGCCATCGCCTTCGCGGAGGAGGGGGGCCACCGCCCTGCCGGCGGCGCGCGCTACGACGGCTATGTGGCCTTGGGCACGGTGATCCGCGGGGAGACCTATCACTTCGAGATCGTCTCGAACCAGAGCGCCCGGGGCCTCATGGACCTGGCGGTCGGCCGCCGGCTGGCGATCGGCAACGGCATCCTGACCGTGGAGGACGAGGCCCAGGCGCTCGCCCGCGCGCAGCCATCGCAGGCCGACAAGGGCGGCGGGGCGGCGCGGGCCGCCCTGGAGATGATCGGGCTGAAGCAGCAACTGCTCGGCGCCCGCCGATGAGCGCGCCGGGCAAGCAGGCGCGCTCGGTGGCGCGGCTCGCCGCCATCCAGGCGCTCTACCAGATGGAGGTCTCCGGCGCCGGCGCGGAGAGCGTGATCCGCGAATTCAGCGAGCACCGCTTCGATCGCGCCCTGCCGGATGAGACCGCCGAGGGCGCGACGCTCGCCTCGGCCGACGAGGCCTTTTTCGCCGACCTGGTCCGCGGCGTCGTCGCCCATCAGCGCGAGATCGACGCGGCGATCGCCCGACGACTCGCCGCGGGCTGGCGGCTGGAGCGCATCGACGCCACGGTGCGCGCCATGCTGCGCGCCGGCGGTTACGAGCTCGCCCACCGGCCGGATGTCCCGACCGAGGTGGCCATCGACGAATATGTCGAGCTGGCCAAGTCCTTCTTCGAGGGGCCGGAGCCCGGCTTCGTCAACGGCGTGCTCGACGCGGTGGCCCAGGATGTCCGCGGCGGATGAATTCGGCGAGATCGCGCGGCTGTTCCGTCCGCTGACGCGCGGGGCGGCGGGCGCGTTCGACCTGCTGGACGACGCCGCGGTCGTGCCGGGCCGGCCGGGGTTCGACCTGGTGGTCACCAAGGATGCTATCGTCGAGGGGGTGCACGCGCCCTTCGGCGAGGCGCCGGGGCTGCTCGCGCAGAAGCTGGTGCGGGTGAACCTCTCGGACCTCGCCGCCAAAGCCGCCGAGCCGTTCGCCGGTTTCCTGGCAGTCGCCTGGTCGGAGCGCTTCGGACCGGACGAGCGGGCGGCGTTCGCCGCGGCGCTGGGGGCGGATCTCGCAGCCTTCGGCGTCGATCTCTTGGGCGGCGACACGGTGGCGACGCCCGGCCCGTTCTGGGGGTCCTTTACAGCGCTGGGCTGGGTTCCCGAGGGCCGGATGCTGCGCCGCGCCGGCGCCCGGCCGGGGGAGGGCCTCTGGGTCAGCGGGACCGTCGGCGACGGGGCCCTGGGCCTTGCGGTCGCCAAGGGCCAGCTCAACGACCCGAGCGGAGGCCTGGTCGAACGCTATCGGCGTCCGACGCCGCGCCTGGATTTGCGCGAGCTGCTGCGGGCGCACGCCACCGCGGCGGCCGACGTCTCGGACGGGCTGGTCGCCGACGCTGGGCACATCGCCGAGGCCAGCGGCGTCGGGCTGCGCCTCGACCTCGAACGCCTGCCGCTCTCCGCAGCGGCGCGGCGCTGGCTCGCCGATCAGCCGGACGAGGCCGCGGCGCGGCTGAGCCTCGCCGTGGGCGGCGACGACTATGAGATCGTTTGCACGGCGGCGGTCGCCGACCCTGGGATGCCGGGGTTCGCCCGGGTCGGAGACGTCGTGGATGGGGCGGGGATCGAGGTCCGCATGGCCGGCTTGCGCCTCGATCCGGGGTCCGGCGGTTGGCGTCACCTCTAGGTTGAAGCGGAACCACGCGCCCGCCCGGGGGTTCCGCTGCGGCAAAGCCTTCCTGCGGAGCCCTCCATGCCGCCTCCCGTCGGACTGATTTCGCTCGCAACCGCCGCGCCGGCCTACGAGCTCGTCCAGGACCAGGTGCGCGACACCGTGCTCGAGGTGTTCCGCGAGCGCTTCCCGCTCGTCGAGCGGCTGGCGAGCGTCTTCGACAACGCCGGCGTGCGCCGCCGCCAGGCCGTGCGGCCGATCGAATGGTACCTGGAGCCGCGTAGCTGGACGGAGCGCAGCGCCACCTATCTCGAGGGTGCGCTCGACCTGTTCTGCAAGGCCGCGGAGAGGGCGCTGGAGGCGGCGGCCCTGACCGGCGCCGATATCGACATCATCGTCACCGCCTCGACGACAGGCGTCGCCACGCCCAGCCTGGAGGCCCGCGCGATGGGCCGCCTCGGCTTCCGGCCCGACGCCGCACGCGTGCCGCTGTTCGGGGTGGGCTGCGCCGGCGGGGCGACAGGCCTGGCGCTTGCCGCCCGGCTCGCCGCGGCCCAGCCCGGCGCGACCGTGCTGTTCGTCACCGTCGAGCTCTGCACGCTCGCCTTTCGCAACGAGGAGGTGACCGCCACCGACATCGTCGCCACCGCTCTGTTCGGCGATGGTGCGGCCGCTTGCGTGCTGCGGGCCGGCGACCAAGGCTTCCTGCAGGTCGCCGGGTTCGCCGAGCACACGTGGCCGGACAGCCTCGACATCATGGGGTGGCGCGTGGACGAGATGGGCCTGGGGGTTGTGCTGAGCCAGAGCGTGCCGCCCTTCGTGCACAAGATGCTCCGTCCGGCGATGGAGGGCATGCTCCAGGCGCAGGGGCTCGCGGTGGAGGACATCGATCGCTTCATCTGCCATCCGGGTGGGGCGAAGGTGATCGAGGCCCTGGAAGCGGCGCTGGACCTGGGCCAGGGCGCGCTCGACGCCGAGCGCGAGATCCTCGCCGAGCACGGCAACATGTCCGCCCCGACCGTGCTCTTCATCCTCGAGCGCCTGCGGCGCAAAGGTCTGCCGCGCCGCTCGGCGCTTTCCGCGCTGGGACCTGGGTTCACCGCCAGCACGGTGACCTTGCTCGCCGCATGACGCTGTCGATCCTGGTGCTGTGCCTGGTCAGCCTGCAGAGGCTCGGGGAACTGGCGCTCGCCCGGCGCAATACGGCGCGGCTGCTGGCGCGCGGCGCGGTCGAGGTCGGGGCGCGGCACTATCCGCTGATCGTGGGCCTGCACGCAGCCTGGCTAGCCGGCCTGTGGCTGCTCGCCTGGGACCGTCCGGCCGACCTGGGCTGGCTCGCGGTCTATGTCATCCTGCAGGGGCTGCGCGCCTGGACGCTCCTCAGCCTGGGCGCGCGGTGGACGACGCGGATCATCAGCCTGCCGGGCGAGCCGCTGGTGCGGCGCGGACCCTACCGGTTCTTCGCGCACCCCAACTACGCCGTGGTGGTGGGGGAGATCGCCGTGCTGCCGCTGGTCTTCCACATGCCGGTGTACGCGGCCGTGTTCTCAGCGTTCAACGCCGTCGTCCTGTGGGTGCGCATCCGCGCCGAGGCCGGCGCGCTCTCGCGTTCCCAGGCTCCCGAGACCGAGGTCAGGCCAGGTCGAAGCGCACGCGCGAGCGGCCGTAGTCCAGCGCCACCGCCTCGAACTGGGTGAGCAGGTCCATGCCCAGCACCACGGCCGGCGTTGTCTTCAGGCCCCACAGCTCGAAGATGTCGGTCTCGGCATAGACGGTGGGCACGTTGCCGAGCTGCAGGCCCCCGAACTTCAGGAACGGCAGGTAGAACATCTCGCCGTCGAAGGGCTCGCCCGCGAGCGTCTCGAGCTTGACTTCATAGTGAGGTTGCCCGTCGGGCCGACCGCGCTCCATGCGCGTCACCAGATCGCGCAGCGGCTTGTTGCAGATCGTCGCCTGCGAGCCGGAATCGATCATGGCGCTGATCCGGTGGCCGCCCAGATCGGCGTCGACGATAGTGAGCTGGCCGAGCCTGCGGCGGGCCGGAACGATCACCCGCGTGCGGCTCTCGAACTCGTCGCGCGAACGGGTGATCTCCAGGCGTCTGGTCTTGAAGTCGAGCGCCAGCCTCTGGCCGGCCAGCCAGTCGACGCCCAGCACGCCGTCGATTCCCGGGCCGAGGCCGGTGAAGGTCGCCGTCCGCACCCGCCGCCGGGTCCGTGCTCCGACGTCCAGCCGCTCGATCAGCACGGTGGGCCGAATCCGCACGCCCACGGGCGTATGCACCGGCGCCGGGCGATCCGGCGGCAAGGCCAGCCGTTCGGCGAGGTCGCGCGAGACGCAGCTCACGTTGGCGCCGGTGTCGATCAGGAATTGGAACGGACCCTGTTTGTTGATCGTGACCGGCGCGAGCATGTGCTTGAACGGATCGCGTTCGGTCTGCAGCTGGGTCGAGGGCTCCTGGTCGGCCGGCGCAATCACGGCGGGCCCGTCCGGCTGGGTCGCCTGGCACCAGGCGCGAAGCGGGGCGAACGCGCCCGCGGCGCTGAGCAGCCCAAGCCCCGCCTGGCGCCGATCGAGAAGCATCCCCATGCGCCTCACCTCCGCGACCGCGTCAGCATAGCACCGTTCGCGGCCGGGCGCCCGGCGGTCGCGCTTCAACCTTGCGGAAACCGGCGCGCGCGAAACTCGCCGCATGCTTCGACCCGCCCTGATCGCCGCCGCCCTTCTCCTGAGCTTCGCCGCGCCGGCCGCCGCGGCGCCGGCCCAGGTCGGCCAGTATGTCGACATCCTGCCGGTGGGCCTGCCGGTCGTCGCGCAGGGCCGGCTGGTCAACTACGTGTTCGTCTACCTGCGCCTGAACCTCGCGCCGGCCGCCGACGCCCTGCGGCTCCGCGACAAGGAGCCGTACTTTCGCGACGCCCTGGTCCGCAGCGCCCATCGCACGCCGTTCGGGGCGCCGGGCGACGTGAACCGGATCGACGAACCGCGGCTCTGCGCGGCGATGATGCGGGAAGCGGCGGCCATCGCCGGGCCGGGCGTGGTGCGTTCGGTGGTCGTCACATCGCAGACGCCGCAGCATCGGCTCGCCAACCCCAGGTCCTGAAAATCGTAAGAACCTGACAAAGCTTATCCGCGCGCCGGTTGCGCCCGCGGAGCAACTTTGGCACTAATCGCGCCGCTTTTCGGGGCGCAGGTCCTTTGCGCCTTTGAATTCGGGAAACTTGGGCTGGGACAGGACCGGCGGCGCGCGCCTTTCGCGCCCGCGGTTCGCCTTCCGCGCGGAGAGGGATGCGCACGATATGGGTCTTACGCTGACTTTGGTGATCGCAGCCGGGCTGCTGGCGGTGCTTTACGGCGCCGTTCAGTCGAGCGCGCTGCTTCGGGCCTCCGCCGGCACGGCCCGGATGCAGGAGATCGCGGCCGCGATCCAGGAAGGGGCGCAAGCCTACCTGCGGCGGCAATACACCACGATCGCCATTGTCGGCGTCGTCATTCTGATCATCGTTGCGGCGCTGATCGGCCCGCTGGCGGCCGTCGGCTTCTTGATCGGCGCGGTGCTGTCCGGCGCGGCCGGCTTCGCCGGCATGCTGATCAGCGTGCGCGCCAACGTGCGCACCGCCCAGGCCGCCTCGGAAGGGCTCGAGAAGGGCCTCTCGATGGCGTTCCGCTCGGGCGCGGTCACCGGCATGCTGGTGGCTGGCTTCGCGCTGCTGGGCGTCACGGTCTACTTCACCATCCTGACCCTGGGGCTGGGCTTCGACCCGACCAGCCGCGACGTCATCGACAGCCTGGTGGCGCTGGGTTTCGGGGCGTCCCTTATCTCCATCTTCGCCCGTCTCGGCGGCGGCATCTTCACCAAGGGCGCCGACGTCGGCGGCGACATGGTGGGCAAGGTCGAGGCTGGCATCCCCGAGGACGATCCCCGCAACGCCGCGACCATCGCCGACAACGTTGGCGACAACGTGGGCGACTGCGCGGGCATGGCCGCCGACCTGTTCGAAACCTATGCGGTGACCACCGTCGCGACCATGGTGCTGGCGGCCATCTTCTTCCGCGGCCTGCCGGTGGTGGACGACATGATGCTCCTGCCGCTGGCGATCTGCGGCATCTGCGTCATCACCTCGATCATCGGCACCTTCTTCGTCCGCCTGGGCAAGAACCGGAACATCATGGGCGCGCTCTATCGTGGCCTGATCGTGACCGGCGTGCTGTCGATCATCGCCCTTTGGTTCGTCACCAACCAGCTCGTGCCGGCCCCGGTCACGGTGGGCGACCTGACGTTCGACGCCATGAGCCTGTTCTGGTGCGGCGTGGTCGGCCTGGGCGTCACCGCCGCCATCGTGGTGATCACCGAATACTACACCGGCACCGGCTTCCGGCCGGTGAAGTCGGTGGCCAAGGCCTCGGTCTCCGGCCACGGCACAAACGTCATCCAGGGCCTCGCCATGTCGCTGGAATCGACCGCCCTGCCGGCCCTGACCATCGTGATCGGCATCCTGATCGCCTACAGCCTGGCGGGCCTGTTCGGCATCGCCATCGCCACCACCGCGATGCTGTCGCTGGCCGGGTTCATCGTGGCGCTCGACGCCTTCGGGCCGGTGACCGACAACGCCGGGGGCATCGCCGAGATGGCCGGCTTGCCGCCCGAGGTCCGCGTCTCCACCGACGCGCTCGATGCGGTCGGCAACACCACCAAGGCGGTGACCAAGGGCTATGCGATCGGCTCGGCGGGCCTGGGCGCGCTGGTGCTGTTCGCGGCCTACACCTCGGACCTGAAGTTCTTCGCCGCCAATGCGCCGGCGGGCTCGGTGTTCGACGGGCTCGGCGAGGTCCGCTTCGACCTGTCCAACCCCTATGTGGTGGTCGGCCTGCTGCTCGGCGGCCTGCTGCCGTTCCTGTTCGGCGGCCTCTCGATGACCGCCGTCGGCCGGGCGGCCGAATCCGTGGTCGCCGAGGTGCGCCGCCAGTTCAAGGAGAACCCGGGCATCATGACCGGCGAGGTCAAGCCGGAGTACGGCCGGGCGGTGGACATCCTGACGCGGGCGGCGATCCGCGAGATGATCGTGCCGTCCCTGCTGCCGGTGGCCTCGCCGATCGTGCTGTTCTACGTCATGCGGGTGATCGGCGGGAAGGTGAACGCCTTCGCCTCGCTGGGCGCCATGCTGATGGGGGTGATCGTCACCGGCCTGTTCGTCGCCATCTCCATGACCTCGGGCGGCGGCGCGTGGGACAACGCCAAGAAGCTGATCGAGGAAGGCAACTACGGCGGCAAGGGCTCCGACGCCCACAAGGCCGCCGTCACCGGCGACACGGTCGGCGACCCCTACAAGGACACCGCGGGCCCCGCCGTGAACCCGATGATCAAGATCACCAACATCGTGGCGCTGCTGCTGCTCGCCATGCTGTTCCACGGCGTGATCCGCTGAGCCTCGGCCCAGGTCGCACGAAGACGCTCCGGAGAGCGCTCTCCGGGGCGTCTTTCGTTTCGCTCGCTTGCGGGTGAGGCGGCGCTACCGGCGGTCGCCGGGACGGTTGCCGGGGACGCCCTCGTCGTCGTTCGGCGGCAGGATCGAGTGCCCGACCGAGCCGATCATCTGCTCGAGGATGGTGATCTCGCGGCCGCGCGTCGGGGTCTCGCGGTTGTTGTAGGCGATCACCTTGCCGTCCTTCAGCGTGTAGTTGTGGACGCTCTCCACCAGGTCGGTGTCCTTGTTGAAGGCGATGGCGGTGATGTTGCGGCTCACCACCTGCGGACGGCGGAAGGCGACCCTCTGCTTCACCTGGTTCATGTAGAACCAGATGTTGGGATCGAAGGTCGAGGTGGTCGAGGGCGAGCCCAGTTTGCCGCGCACCGTGGATTTGGTGTCGACGCCCACCTTGACGTCCTTGGGGTTGGCCTCGATGGCCTGGAAGCCCGAATAGGTGGCGATCGGCGAGCAGGCCCCCGTGGCGGCCAGAAGGCTCGCGGCGGCGGCGGCGAAGACGACGCGACGAAACATGTGCAATTGCGGAGCCCGTTCTGACAGCGAGAGACTTTGACCTATCGTCGCACGCCCCTTAGTTCAATGCCGCCTTTAGTCCCGCCTTTGGGCGAAATCGAGGCTTGCATGCTCATCGATCGTCTGTTCCGGCCCAGGCCCGTGCAGGTCGCAGGCCGCGCGCTCTACGCCCGCGTGGTCGAACAGTCGCGCATGCCGGAGCTCTATGCCGGGCTTGGCGCGCCCGACACCGTCGAGGGCCGCTTCGAGATCTACACCCTGCACCTCGTGCTGCTCCTGGAGCGGCTGCAGCATCAGGGCGGGCGAGCCTCCGAGACCGGCCAGGCGCTGTTCGACGCCTACCTCGAGGCGCTCGACGAGGCTTTGCGCGAGCTCGGGGTGGGCGACCTGTCGGTCGGCAAGAAGATGCGCAAGCTGGGGGAGGCCTTCTACGGTCGGGTCCGGTCTTACCTGGCGGCCATCGCGGCCCTGCCCGAGGAGGCGGAGCTGACGGCGCTTCTCGGCCGCACTGTCTATGAGGGGACGGACGCTGCGCGCGCCCCGGCGCTCGTCGCCTATGTGCTCGCCCAGCGAGCGGCGCTGGCGGCCCTGCCCATCGCGAGCCTTCTGGAGGGCGAGGTCCGATGGACGACGCCGTGATCCGCAGCTGGCGCATCCCGCTCCACCTTTACGAACTGGCCCAAGAGCCCCTCCACGTGCGGCTCGAACCCGATGCGGCGGAGCGGTCCAAGGCCGCTCACGACCTGGGCCTCGAGAGCCTTCCGTCCCTCACGGCCGATCTCACGGTCCGGCCCTGGCTCGACGGCGCCGAGGTGACCGGCCGCTTCGAGGCGGTCGTCGAGCAGCTTTGCTCAGTCAGCCTCGATCCATTCGAACAGCCGATTTCCGGCGAGATCGAGGTGCGTCTCGTGCCCGCCGGCAGCCCGAACGGGCCCGCCGCGGAAGGTGGGGAGGTGACCTACGATCCCGCGGCGCCCGATCCCCCCGACGTGCTGCCCGGCCGCGACATCGATCTCGCCGCGGTCGTGCTCGAGCACCTGGCCCTGGAGATCGATCCGTTCCCCCGGAAGCCGGATGTCGCGTTTGAATTCACGCCGCCGGCGGAGACGGAGTCGCCGTTCGCGGCGCTCAAGGCGCTGAAGGATCGCAAGCCCTGAGCGGGAGCGGCCGTTTGCATGCTTACCTGCCCCCGGCGTATCGTCGCGCCGATTCCGCGGGCTTGGCCGCTTGAGGGACGATAGCGCCGCCTTGACCCAATCCCTGGTGATTTCCATCGACGCCATGGGCGGAGACCACGGACCGTCCGTGGTGATCCCCGCCGTCGCGCGCGCCCTGGCCGAGGTCCCCGCCGATGTGTGCTTCCTGCTGCACGGCGACGAAGCGCAGCTCGCGCCGCAGGTGGCGCAGCACTCCGCCGCCGCCGGGCGCGTGATCATCCGTCACGCCGAGAAGGTGATCGGCATGGACGACAAGCCGGCGCAGGCGCTGCGGCGCGGCAAGGGCTCGTCCATGTGGAACGCCGTGGAATCGGTGCGCGAAGGCGAAGCTGCGGCCGCCGTCTCGGCGGGCAACACCGGCGCGCTGATGGCGATCTCCAAGCTGATCCTGCGGATGAGCGCCGACCTGGAGCGCCCGGCCCTGGTCGCCTCGATCCCCACGCCCAACGGGGTCACCACGTTTCTGGACGCAGGGGCGAACGTCGACTGCGACGCCGAGCGGCTGGTCGAGTTCGCCATCATGGGCGAGGCCTACCATCGCGCGGCGCACGGCAAGCCGCACCCCACCGTCGGCCTGCTCAACGTCGGCTCGGAGGAGATGAAGGGCCACGAGGAGGTCCGCCAGGCCAACCGGGCGCTGCGAGAGGGCGGCTTCGAGCTCGACTACCGCGGCTTCGTCGAGGGCGACGACCTCACCCGCGGCGGGATCGACGTGGTGGTCACCGACGGGTTCACCGGCAACGTCGCCCTGAAGGCCATGGAGGGCGCCCTCCGCTTCATCACCAGCGAGCTGCGCGGCGCGCTGAGCTCCGGGGTGCTGGCCAGCGCCGGGGCGCTGCTGGCCCGCGGTTCGCTGATGAAGTTCCGCGACAAGATGAACCCCCAGCCGGCCGCTCCGCTGCTCGGCCTGAACGGCTTGGTGCTCAAGGTGCACGGCGGCGCCAGCGGCCGCGATTTCGCCCAGGCGCTTCGTGTCGCGGTCGACCTGGCGCAAAGCGGCTTCGCGGCGGAGATCGAACGCAATATGAGGAGGCTCCCGGCCGCGCTCGCGGAGACCGGCCCGACCGCCGTCGATGGAGCCCACTGATTGACCAGCGTCCTGCGTAGCGTGGTGACAGGGGTCGGCGGCTACCTGCCGGATCGGGTGGTGACCAACGACGACCTCGCCCATGTGGTCGAGACCTCCGACCAGTGGATCCGCGAGCGAACCGGCATCCACGAGCGCCGCAAGGCCGCCCCTGACCAGGCGGCGTCCGATCTCGCGGTCGCCGCGGCCGCGCGCGCGCTCGAGGCCGCCGGCCGAACCCCCGCCGACGTCGATCTGATCGTGGTGGCGACCACCACGCCCGACCTCACCTTTCCGGCCACGGCGGCCATCGTGCAGCGCAAGCTGGGCTGCCCGGTAGGCGTCGCCT
>Ga0308174_10000118_pt1 | contig 32723 bp, 26 predicted proteins | sample PhyPR2_FD_203894 | JGI IMG/M metagenome (GOLD analysis project Ga0308174, IMG submission 203894) | Soil microbial communities from UC Gill Tract Community Farm, Albany, California, United States - DLSLS.P.R2 | ecosystem: Environmental > Terrestrial > Soil > Agricultural land | place: USA... | reverse complement strand
ACGTGCGGTCCATTCTGCCAGATCCGAAGGAGCCTCGGCGTTTGCATGTTGCAATCGAGGCCAGAGCATTGCTGCGCAGCGAAGATGGAGGACAGACATGGCGCGACGGCGTTCCGGGCAGCCCGAAAGACACTCACACGCTCGCCGTTCACCCAAGCGCACCGGCCCGGCTGTATTTACAAAATTCGTGAATTTTGGGTTTACGAATGGCGAGAATGTCGAAAGATTTTCTAAGCTCCGCCTGCCCGTGAATGAATTCGGAAGAGCTACGTGCGTGCCATCGGGCGAGATGTCCCAGTCCCCCAGTATTCCCGGAATCCACTTAGTGCGCGCCAATTCGCGGCCTGCTCCCCGGATCGGATCCAGATCGTAATAGGTGTAATATTTTCCGCGGGCTGTGGTCCTCGGGACACATCGCTTGCCGGGGTGCAAGGCGCAGCGAAACTCGTCCAGCGCTCCTGGAATGGGCACTTCCTCCGGCGTTCCTCCTTGCACGGGCACGCTCATCAATCTGTTGATCCAGGGCTTTGTATCATCGGGACGCATGTCATACAAAACCGTGTGATCATCCGGCGCTAGTTGCGGCAGCATCTTAGTGAGCGGCGTTGCGACGATGCTTTCGGGCATGCGCTCGTCGATGTATTGCTGGAACAGATCGAAGTTGCCGTCCCGATTTGACTCGAAAATCACGGCCCTGCTGTCGGCTGTCCAGGCGTGCGGATAACTAGCCGTTCGTCCAATGTCAACCGGCGAATATGATGCGCGGCAGTGATCGATCGAAATCTCCGACAAAAACCGTATTCTGGTCCGACCGCCTGAGCACGATCATCTCCTTCCCGTCTGCCGTGGCACCTGAGGCCGAGCAGAGTTGCATTCGCATCGGCGGCGCTCGCGACTTCATGGGCTACCCCAAGAAATGCGCCGCTCGAGAGGCTCGTTTTCACCTCCCAAACCTCGCGGCCGACGTCGCACCACGCATCCCATCGCACAAACAGTATGCGGCCGTCCAGTAGGGCTGCGGCCGAGCCTATGGGCATGCTCGGCACGTTGGCAACAACCCTGCCCGTTACCAGCTCCGCTGCTTCGAAGCGCCACGTGCGATTTGGATGCGCGGAGTTAATTTCCTGCTCTGGAAGGCGGCGGCGTTGAAAAGCCAGCCTGCGCCCATCCGGTGACCAGAGCACGAATAGGAACACATCCGATGGTCCGGCCACAATCTCTCTCGCGTCCCCTCCCTTGGCTTTCATCGACCAGATCCCGGATCGGTCTCCGCTAATGAATGCGATATGCGTTCCGTCCGGCGAGGGTGTGGCGCCGCCGGCCTGTGTGCGAAGCAGGCGCGGCGGCCCGCCGGTAAGCGAGGGGTCCAGATGGCAGGAACGTTTGTAAGAATGGAAAATCCGCTCGCCAATAACTTCGTGCTATTCGAGAACCATGCCAACCCATCCACAACGAAATCCGCAGGAGCACGCAAGGGGCTCGGCTCACGATTCTGGTTCGCACGGACGAAAATGCCATCGATGTTGGAATAAGCCGTCCGTTTCCCGTCTTGAGAGATTGCGCGGTAGCACGACTTTCCGGGGCGAAAGTAGTTACTTGGTAAAAAACCGGCGGCTTCTTACCTGCTGCATGATATCTCCACAACCACGTCGCGGCACTGCTCAGCGCCAGCAGCAATAGAGCCGCAATTAACATTCCGCGCCTCGCCAGGCGCTTTTCCGGAATCGCCGGCATTTCTAACGATCTCTGAAACTCGCTAAGCCTGTGCGCAACATGTTCAGCCGATGGCCGTGCCGAAGGCCGATGAGCAAGCATGCTCAGAATGAGCGAATCGAGCTGCCGCGGGATGAGCGGGTTTACCGATGGGGGCGCAACCGGCTCGTTCGTCAGAATGGCGCGCACGGTCTCGGAGGCCGAATCGCGCGGAAATGCGTGCCGACCGGTGACCAGTTCATAGAGCACCAGACCGAAAGAAAAAATACCGGTCGCCGGCGTAAGCGGTTCGCTGCGCGCCTGTTCCGGAGACATATAGCGCAAAGTCCCGCCGGGCAGGGTTGCGCCCGGCAAAGTGCCGCTGGCAGGAAGCGTAGCGGCCTCAAAATGCCGAGCTAGGCCAAAATCCAGCACCTTCACATAACCGTCGCGGCGGAGGAGGATGTTTTCGGGCTTGACGTCACGATGAACGATGCCGTGCGCGTGCGCTGCAGCCAATGCCTGCGCGATCTGAAAGGCGATTTGGATCAATTTAGGGAACGGCTGCGGAGTTGAGCAGATCTCTCGCAGCGAATTCCCATCGACCAGCTCCAGCACAATAATCGGAGCTTCTTCGCGCGGGATCACCTCATGTACCGTTACGATATTCGGATGGTTCAACGCGGAAATAGTTCTGGCCTCACGCCTCAAGCGTTCCACGGCCCGTCCAAGTGCCGCTTCGGGAGCCAGGAATTTGAGAGCGACGCGGCGCTCCAGTTCCATGTCGTTAGCTGCCCAAACTTCGCCCATTCCGCCACGTTCCAACGGAGCAACAAGTTCATAGCGCCCGAATCTTTGTCCTGCGGCTGCCGCGCCCGACGAAGCGTTCGCGGCAAAAAATTGGAGCGGAGACTCATTCAAGAAGCTGCCTGCTGCCTCGTGATCCCTCAGCATCTGCTCGACAATCGGCCGCAGCCAGGGATCGTCGCTTGAAACCGAATCGAGCAGCGCCACACGTTCGCCCCGCTTTTCTCGCGCGCGGCGTGGAACAGCTCCATGGCCTTGTTCCATTGATCGGGTGACATGCCAGCTACCGCCGTTTATCCCAAGGTTTCGGGCCGGACCTGCCCTTTCAACCAAGCTCGAGCGACCGTCCAGTCCCGCTTCACGCTTATGGCCGAAACTCCCAAAGCCTCCGCTGTTCCTCCAGGGAAAGCCCACCGAAATATCGCAGCTCGATCACCTGCCGCTGACGCGGATTCATTTCGCCGAGCCGCTCGAGAGCGACATCCAAGGCGATCAGTTCATCCGCCTGCTCGTAAGAAAAACCGGCGTAATCTTCCGCCTGCGCGGGAAGCTGTTCGCCCGCGCCCCGTTTCAGCGCCTGCTTGCGGCGCGCGTGCAAATTCAAAACGGTTCTATTCCAATCTGCTCTTGTGAACGATCGTGTTAGTATCCACTGCTCGTAAAGTCGGCAAGTCTCCGTCTGGATTACGGCAATTCCAAAACGGATCCTAATGCGTTACGGAAAAAGCAGACCCGCGATCTAGCCCATTACCGTCCCTGGTTCGTTAGTACTGCAGTTCGCGATTTCATACACTGAGAGCTGTACCCGATCTAGCGAGAATCGAGAATGAATAGAACTGAGCGCGCAACAAGAAACATTGAAAATGCCATGCGGCTCCTCGAGAGAGCTAAAGAGCAAACTGAGAACTATGAGCTTAATGTTCAGATAAGAAAACTCCTCGGGGGGCGTTTGAAGGAAGCTCTTAAAATATCACGGAATTCCGAGCGCAGTTCCCTCGACGGTTTTGTTGGTAAGACCGGAATAACTTACACCCGGTAACGTGCGAGCGCACATGAAATTCGATTACACGGAGATGTGATCTTGATCGCCCCGAGCGCGCGGACTCTAATTGGTATCGCCACCGCTTGTTCGATCCCCTCGCCGACCGGCAACACGAACGAAGGAGTCGGAACGCCACGGTTTCGCGGAATCCCATCCTTATCTTTCAGCAGAGTCGTGATGTCGTAGAAATTGATGCCGGGCTTCGGAAAATCCGGAACTTCGCGAATTAATTGCTTGAGATGATCCTGGACGGAAGGCACGATCGGCGCTTTTGCGCCGCGATTTTAGCAGGCGGGCGGGTGGCCAGATGTTCCAGCAGTTCCGAGACATTCCGACCTATGTCCGGGTAACGCCGCGATGGGTCACAGTGGACCGGCGATAAAAGAGTTTCAAGGCGATTACATAAAAAGAGGTTGTCAGAAATCCTATGATCGCGGCGAAGAACATCATGACGGCGATACCGCCTAGCACGCCGAGGAGCGGGTCGCCGTGCCAAATCAGATGCGGATTGCCGCCTCTTAGCTGAAGGATAAGACCCAAGAGGGCGAGCGCTGCGGGCCCGATTAGAATCCCACTGACGAGAATGGTCCAGATTCGCGAACCCTCTGCGTCCCTGAGGGCGAGCACGAATGGCAGGTACAGGCACCATACCGGAAACGCGAACGTCATAGTGACACGGAGAATGGCAAAGACCGCTCCGACCCGGAAGGACCAAGCTCCATTGAAGAGCAAGCTCAACGATGAGAAGAGCAAGCTCAACGATAAACTAAAGAGACTGACGGAAACGAGCAAGGAGCCGAGCCATAGGCCAATCCGCCTCAAAGTATCCGTCGAGGTGCTCACGCCAGAAGTTATCACGCTGCTTCGCCACCGCGATGAATTTAGTCTACTGAATCTAGTGAGTTCGTTAGCATGGCCGGGAACTCCCGCAGGCCACAGAAAGCGACGACCTGCGCCACGGGTGCTGCATAGGTTTCGAGACAAGGTCCACGGTGGCAACGCGCGCCAAGTCTTCACAAGCGCATTTCGAAAACCCGGTAGCCGGTCGCGGCTATAATCGACAAGCCGCGCATATCTTAATCTCAACGGCCGCTTCAACGCATTGACCGAGGCCAAACCTGTGGGATTAGTTCCCAAGCTATCGGTTTTCGGAACGAAATTCAAAAACAATCAGGTGTTGCGCCGGAATCGCTTTGCCGTGCAGCCTCGCGGGCTGGAAAATCCACTGGCGGGCCGCGTTGATGGCAGCACTGGCGACCAAGCTGTTTACCGCTTTGTCCTTGCGAACGGGCCGGGCGTCTTTTACGCGGCCGGATTCATCCACCGTGACTTGTACCTCCACCTTTCCGGCCTGTAATGCCAACGCGTTCCCGGCCAGCTTGATATCGGGCATCACCTGTTTGAGCGGGTGCGGGGGGATAAAACTGGAAGGCGTTTTCGTGCTCGCTGCCGTTGGCTGAATCGGCTCCAATTTGGACGGCTTTTCCACGGGCAGGTTTGGCGGCACTGCAGCCGGTGGCGGGCGAAGCGGAAATTGTGGGGGCGGCGAAAACAGCGACGCGACAGAGGGAGCAGATGCCGCGAAGGCGGAAAGGGCCGCGTCAATCCGCAAGTCTGGCGCGGGCGGGCGCACCTGCGTAGTCGACGACGGCAAAACGGAGTTGGAGAAAGGGATGTATGCCGGAGCCCTGAATCGCTGGTGCGCCACACGGACCGGGCGATTCTTCTCGACGAACTGGGGCGGCTTCGTACCGGCAGCGGCTTTCGCCTGTGCGGGGGGCATCTGAACCGCCTCTTCTGACGGAAGTGCTACGGGTGCGTTAGAAGCGTTTGATTGCGGCAACAGAACGCGCACCGATCCCACGAACGAGCGTCCGCCGTCCAGACTCACCTCCAGCCGAAACTGCACATCCCCGCCGTTCGGGAAATAGGTGAGTGTGCCGGAACGCAACTGATCGCGGTCTATGGCTAAGTTCTTCGATATCGGACCATCACGGATGGTGAGGAGCCCGCTTTGCGCACCGGACCGTTCAAGCGCATTCCTATCCCAGGTGACATCAAGCTGTCCATCCGACGCGCGCAGAACCCGAAGATGTACTTCGGAAGACGCCGATTCGTTCGTGACTGGCAAACGCGACTTAATGGCAGGAACCATGAAATAGGCCGATGCGCCGGCCGCAGCGGCAAGCGTAAGCGTAGCGGCAAAACGGGTGAGGAAGAACCAGGTTCTGCGCTCCGGTTGCGGCGCTACTACGGGATGACGCGGTATTTCCGCGAGCGGAGGTTCCTGCCGAGGCGCGGGTGGCATGATCGGAACGGGCCGCTCATCGGGCCCGGCATAAGGCTCGTCAGTTCTCGAGTGTGCGGGATCCAGCGACACGAACGGAACCTCCAGGTCACTGCCGTCCGTTTGCAGAATGCCGTTCTGCCAGAAAAAGAATCCCCCGACACAGATGCCCATCTCAAATGGACGAATCAGCAGGAAGATATATTCGGGACGCCGGAGGCAGCGTTCGATCAGGCTCTGATCCTGCGGGCTGAGGCAGAGTCCTTCGCGAATGTGGCTGCGAAAATAGCCAATCAGTTGCAAGCCGGATTCCGGGCGCTGCCGCGTAATGGCGAATTCAAGACTCCGCGCATCTTCGGGTGTGCGGTTATACAGCGGCCCCTGACACGGAACCAGTTCCGCTTCCGCGATCAGCATCGAATCGTTTCCAGGTTCGGCAGGGAATTTTCCCCAGAGGAGCCCCCCGATCTCCGAAGGCTGTTTGCTCTTCAGGCAATGCAGCGCTTCCGCGGAAAGGGCACGCAGCGGAGCCGGATGCATGCGGATTTGGGTATTGCGAAGCGGATGCTGCCAGGAGGCGTAATCGCGCTCCGGAATCGATACGTCGCAGACCGCTGATTCGACGTCCTCGTGTTCCACTGCCCCTAGCGGGAAGCAATCTTACACCCAAAAGGTATGGGTGTAGGTGTCCGCTACGCGGGCCAGGTCTTCACGAGCGCATCGATCGCTTTCAAGCGTTCCCAGAATTCAGGTAAGAGGCTGAGCGGCAAAGCGTTTGCACCATCGGAAAGGGCCTGTTCGGGGTGGTCATGCACTTCTATGAAAACACCGGCGATTCCGACCGCAGTGGCCGCCCGGGCAAGCGGCTCGATGAATTCGGGCTGGCCGCCTGATGCGGTTCCGGCTGCTCCCGGGAGCTGAATGCTGTGCGTAGCATCGAAAACCACCGGGTAGCCGGTCGCGGCCATAGCCGGCAAGCCGCGCATATCGACCACCAGATTGTTGTAACCGAAAGAGGAGCCGCGTTCGGTCAAAACGATGCGCTCGTTGCCGGTGCTGGCCACCTTCGCGGCGGCATGGCGGATATCAGCGGGCGATACGAACTGTCCCTTTTTAATATTGATCGCGCGGCCGGTCTTCCCCGCCTCGACCAGCAGATCCGTCTGGCGGCACAGGAATGCGGGAATCTGCAGAATATCCACCACTTCGGCGGCCGGCCCGGCTTGAGCAGGTTCGTGGATATCGGTCAGGACGGGTATGCCCAACCTTCTCACTTCGGCCAAAATGCGGAGTCCGTCTACAATGCCGGGACCGCGATACGAATTCACACTGCTGCGATTCGCCTTATCGAAAGAGGCTTTGAAGACATATGCGCCGGCGATTTCGCGAATTGCTTTCGCCATTCGCAGCACGTGCTCTTCACTTTCAATGACGCATGGGCCCGCAATTAGCGCAAGCGGTGAATGGTTACCAAATGTTACTTGAGAACTGCCTGCGCCGACCGCAACCACGGGTAAGTCTCCTTCTCCTGACCAGAATGGGACTTCAGCTCGCGATGCTTTAGTGCTGCTTCCAGAAATGCCGTGAATAGCGGATGCGGTTCTAGCGGCTTCGATTTGAATTCAGGGTGAAACTGGCAGCCGAGAAACCAGGGATGATCCGGCACTTCGCAGATTTCGACGTATACGCCATCGGGCGTCTGGCCGGTGAGCCGCATGCCATGTTCGGTAAGCGTCTCCTCGAATTCGCGATTGAATTCGTAGCGATGGCGATGGCGCTCGCTGATCTCTTTCACGCCGTAGGCGCTGGAGGCGAAACTTCCATCGGCAAGCTGGCAGGGATAGGCGCCGAGCCGCATGGTTCCCCCCAGTTCATCCACGCCCTTCAATTCGCGGAGTTTGAAGATCACGCGATAAGGCGTGGCGGCATTGAACTCGGTAGAATCGGCATCGGCAAGGCCGCACACGTTGCGGGCAAATTCAATCACCATCGTCTGCATGCCCAAACAGATTCCGAAGTATGGAATGCGGTCTTCGCGCGCGCAGCGAATGGCATCCAGCATGCCGGGTATGCCCCGTTTTCCGAATCCGCCCGGAACGAGAATACCGTCAAACCGGCGCAGGTAGGCCCGGCAATCGGGCCACTTCATTTGCTCCGACTCGATCCATTCAATGTTGACCCGAGTCTGATGCGCAATTCCGGCGTGCAGCAGAGCTTCTTTCAGACTCTTGTAGGAATCCTCATACTCGACGTACTTACCGACCAGGCCGATGCTCACCTCGCGAATCGGATTATTCATGCGGTCAAGCATCTGAGTCCAGCGCGACAGATTGCGCCGGGGGGCGTTCACGTGCAGAAGCCGCAGGATGGATTCGTCCACGCCCTGATCGGCGAACACGAGTGGGATCTCGTAAACCGAGTGGACATCTTTGGCGGTAACGACTCCGCTGACGTCCACATCGCAGAAGAGCGCAATCTTCTCTTTGACTTCCTGCGGCAGAGGGCGCTCCGAGCGGCACAGCAGGATATCGGGTTGAATACCAATAGCCCGCAATTCCTTAACGCTGTGCTGGGTGGGCTTGGTTTTCAGTTCCTGAGCCGCGGCGATCCAGGGGACCAGGGTCAAGTGAACGAAAAGGGTGTTTTCGCGGCCCTCCTCGTGGCGCATCTGGCGAATGGCTTCGATAAAGGGAAGCGATTCAATGTCGCCGACCGTTCCTCCGATCTCAATAATTGCGATATCAACGTCCGCCGCTACTTTGCGGCAGGCCGCTTTGATTTCATTTGTGACATGCGGGATCACCTGCACGGTCTTTCCGAGATAATCGCCTCGCCGCTCACGCGCGATGATGTTCTCGTAAATCCGGCCCGAGGTCAGATTGTTGCTCTGGGACAGGGGCGCGTGCGTGAACCGCTCATAATGACCCAAATCGAGGTCAGTTTCCGCTCCGTCATCGGTTACGAACACCTCGCCATGCTGAAACGGGCTCATGGTTCCGGGATCAATGTTGAGATACGGATCGAACTTCTGCAGGGTGACGCGAAGTCCCCGGCTTTCGAGGAGGCAGCCGATCGACGCGGCTGCAATTCCTTTTCCTAACGACGAGACAACTCCACCGGTAACGAAGATGTACTTAGGCATCAACTAAATCCGAATGATTCGGCAACCGCCGAGAAAAGTTGGTTCACCCGCTCCAGATCCTCAGGCGTGTCGACGCCGAGCGATTCATATTCGGTATTCACCACACGAATACGATACCCGTTTTCAAGCGCGCGAAGCTGCTCCAGACGCTCGGCCTTTTCGAGAGGACCGACAGTCAGATCGGGGTAGTGCGCCAAAAAATCGTGGCGATAAACGTAGAGCCCGATGTGCTTGAAATAAACCGGTACATTGCTGCGGCCGTCGCGCTCATACGGAATCGGGCAGCGGGAAAAATAGATAGCGTCGTTCAGCAGATTGGTAACCACCTTGACGACATTCGTATTGACGATATCAGTAGGGTCGGCAATCTGCTTTTTCAAGGTGCCCATGGCGACCGTCTCATCGCCGTGTACAGAAAGAATCGCCGCATCGATTGCTTCGGGATCGATAAGGGGCTCGTCTCCCTGGATGTTGACGTACAAAGAGGCCTGCTCCGAAGATGCAACTTCGGCGAGACGGTCTGTGCCGGTAGGGTGATCGGGGCTGGTCATGCGCACGCGTCCACCGAAGCGGCGGACAGCAGAGGCTATGCGATCGTCATCCGTCGCAACCAGCAGGTCATCGAGGTAGCGGGATTTTTGTGCGCGCTCCCAAACATGCTGCAGCATGGGCTTGCCGGCAAGAGGAGCGAGAGCTTTTCCTGGGAATCGAGAGGAGGCAAATCGGGCGGGAATTATTCCCAAAATCCGCGTCCGCACAACTGAGTGTAGCACGTAAAAACAGCTTGCGCCTCGTCTTGCAACTGTAGATCGGCATCTACTCTTTTTTCATTTCTCTATAGACGAAGTTGTTGGTGGGCTGATCTTTTATGGTGTAATCGTCGGGCACCTGAAACAGGCTGGGCGCCGGTTCGGCGCGCTGGATATCGGTGAGCTTGTAAGTCGTTTCGCCCATGCGCGGATCGCTGGTTTTGCTCATCACCAGAACCTTCAGTTCAGGCGAGTACCAGGTTTCGGTCGTGATGAGCATGGGCAGAGCGTTGCCCATGGCTCCGGCGGCTATGGTGCGGGTGATTTTTGTGCCTTTCGCCGCTACTCCCTCAATATTCTGCGTTCCCAAATCGGTTTTAGTGACATCGGAGGAATCATCCCGAAGCTGCATCTTGGAGAAGAAATGAACGCTGGGAGGACCCGAGGGACCGGCCGAGGAAAAGAAAACCGTATCTCCCGCTCCGGGCGGCGGCGGAGGCATTTTTGTGCGGGCAAACGGCATCCTAATGGCGGTCTTGGTTCGGGCATCCAGGGTCCAGTGAACACCGGCAACCGGGTCTTCAATCATGACCAGGTGCGGAGCGTCGCCATCGCTGGAGCTGAAGCCGGGCAGCGCCTCATCGCGGCGTACCCGGCCCTGCTTGTCGCGCGCCACAGTGCCCGAGGTATTCTGCTCGATCCGGTTTCCATCGGCGAGAAGCTGAACGTGTTGCGTTACCGCCTCAGCCGAATAGGGCGCTCCGGCAACGGTCGCCATGGGTCCGGCCATTGCGGCTGTGATCCCAATCGGGCCGAACTCCCTTACGCCGCCGACGTGAATCCCCGGCTGGTCCTGGATGACGGTGGTCTTGGGGTTAGCGGCCGTCTGGCCGAACATATTTGCCGCGAATGCGGCCACGACTACGATTGCTCTATACATAGCTATATTCCTCTCCAAATGAACCTTCATTCCACTAGGCGCACGGCGCGTGCAATGCCATCCTGGCCGATCAGCAAATCCGCGCTGATTTTGTGGTTCGCATGTGAAAGCGTAACGGGAATACCCAGAGATCCGAGTGCAGACGGCGACAGATTCACACGTACAATAACTGCTTCTTCCAAGGGAACGCCGCTCTGAGCGTAAGGCAGCGCGACGAAGCCAGCGGTCGCGGTGAAATAGGTAGATTCCGCACCAGACGGCTTCTGAACGGGCAGCGCGGATGGGCGGATCCAAATCCATCCCAAAGCAAGTACCAGCAAAGCAGCACCACTGGCCCAGCAGGCACGCACTTGCCTCGATCGCCTGCTCCGCGCGCGAAACGCAGTGAGGACCCGGTCTTCAGCCGCCGTACTCGCTTCCGCGGGCATCGTTTCAATCAACCGGCTTAGAGCCTCTCGCAAATCCGTGCGATTATTCATGCCGGACACCTTTCCCTCCTCCGCAACGCATCATGCCTTTGCAGCTTCGTCTGCAGAATGGCGCGGGCCCGATGCAGGCGTGACCGGACAGTTCCAAGAGCGCAGCCCAATTGCTGCGCAGCTTGCGCGTAGTCCATGCCTTCCAGATCACACAATACGACCGCTTCGCGATAGTTCGGCGGAAGTTTGAGTATCGCTATCCGGAGCGCGCCAAGCTCCTGCTGGCGGCTCAATTGGTCCAGCATGTGTTCGCCCGAAGCCGCGTGCGATACCATGCCGGCGTCGGCATCATCAGGAACCATCGTCCGAATCTGCCTGAGTTGCCGCCGCACGTGGTTCCTCGCTATGCCGATCAAATAGCCCTGTATAGATCCCTGTGCGGGCGCGTACTGCCCGGCTCCGCTTAACATCGCGAGGAAAACCTCCTGGGTCACTTCTTCCGCTACCTCGCGGCTTCCGGACATATGCAGCGCAAATCGAAAGACTGGCCCTTGATGCCGCCTGTAAAGAATCAGGAAAGCCGTTTCATCGTTCTTCCGGGAAAGCCGCAGCAGGTCGCCGTCGCTCAGCAGCAGGTCGCCGTCGCTCAATTGTTCCGTTGCCGCTGCTCTGCTCACTCGATGCGCGCCGCTTTCAACTGAGTATTACCGAACCAGCAGAGAAAAGTTCCACAACATTTCGGCAGTTGGAATACCGTTTCCATTCCGCAAATTGTTTGTTATATACTTCCCGCAGTTTTTGCATTCCGAATCAAAGGGGGACACATGAGACGGGAATGGCTGCTCATTTTATTCTTGTTTTCTCTGGCTGCTGCCACGGCCGATGCCCAGGTGACGACGGGAACAATTCTCGGGATTGTGACGGATAGCACCGGAGCGGCAGTATCGGGCGCACAGATCACCATCACGAATGTGAATCGCGGAACCACGCAACAATACACGACGGACGCGACGGGCAGTTATACCGCGCCGTTTCTTGTGCCGGGCACCTATCGAGTGGAAGTGGAAAAGGCAGGATTCAAACGAGCCAGCTCGGTCGACACACAGCTTGAGGTCGACCAGAAGGCGCGGGTTGATTTCAGCATGCAGCTCGGGCAGGTGAGCGAAACGATTACCGTAGAGGCAGCCGCCCCGCTGGTGCGGTCCGAGACGGCGGAACTGGGGGAAGTGGTCAATCAGCATTCCGTCGAGGCGCTCCCACTAAACGGCCGGAATTTCGCGCAGCTTGTGTACCTGGTGCCGGGCGTGACACAAGGACAAGCGGGCGAGAACCTGTCAGGCGCGAGCACGTTCAACCCCAGGGCGGCGTCGGATTTTAACTCGCTCGGGAGTCAGGCGAATGCAAATGCATGGCTGGTGGACGGCATCATGGATAACGAATACACGTTCAACACGGTGATGGTCCAGCCTTCCGTGGAATCCGTACAAGAGTTCAAGGTGCTGACCGGAACGTATTCCGCCGAGTTCGGGCGCGGGGCGGGAGTGGTAACCACCCAGACTCGTTCGGGCACGAACACGTTTCATGGCAGCCTGTTCGAGTTTTTGCGCAACAGCTATCTTGACGCGCGGAATTACTTCAACGCCGTAGGGCAGAAGCAGCCTCCCTACCGAAGAAATCAGTTCGGCGGATCACTGGGAGGGCCAATATGGAAGAACAAAACCTTCTTTTTCGCCGATTATTACGGCTGGCGCGAAGTGAAAGGGCAAACGTTCATCAACACGGTACCCACGGCGCAGGACCGGACCGGCAATTTCAGCGATTTGCCCGAGACTATCTACGACCCATACAGCACGGCCACGGTGAATGGGCAGAAGGTGCGGACGGCCTATCCAAACAACACGATCCCGGCAAACGAGCTTAATTCTGTCGGCCTGAACGTAGCGAGTATTTATCCGCTGCCAAATCTGGCCGGTTTTCAGAACAACCGGGTGGACACCTTGAGCCGCAATCTGAAGGATAACGGCGGCAATCTACGCATCGACCACAAATTTAGCGATAAGGATTCGCTATTCGGCCGCTATAGTTTTGAGCAGTTTATTTTATTCGATACAAAAGGCCAGGGTGGATGCTGCATTCCGACTCCGGCGAGCGCCGCCTCGCGATTCGATTTGGGGCCGTTCATCGCGGGCGGGCAAAACACCAACCTGGCAGCATCGGGGTTCGCTTTTAATGAGACGCATATTTTCTCGCCGACGGTAGTGAATGAATTTATTGCTGGGTACGCGCGGACCAACCCGCTCACAAGACAATCGGACTACGGCCACGATGCAGCGACCTCGCTCGGCATTCAGGGGATCAACATCAACCAGTTCACGACCGGCATACCGACCATGAACATCAGCGGCGTGCCCGGCTTTTCCAGCTATACATCTCTGAATGGCGGTCCGTCATTCCTGCCCGCGAATCCGCGGCAGACTTCATATCAGTTACAAGACGATGTCTCTTTTATCAAAGGCAACCACAATCTGAAAGTCGGATATCGGATTATCAAAGACCTGGTTTCGCCGTTCACGAATACGAACACGCGCGGCGCGCTCACGTTCGGACTGAACTTCACTGATAATCCGGTGAACGCCAGCGGGGGAAACGGATTGGCTGATCTACTGCTTGGATTCCTGGCCAACGGCACCAGCGCGGGCGGTTCGCGCGGATTTCTGCAGACGCCTTACTATTTGACGGTTTGGGAGCATGCCGCATTTCTGCAGGACGACTGGAAAGTGAATCGCAGGCTGACCCTGAATCTCGGCGTGCGCTGGGACCTGTTCACGCCTTACACGGAAGAACGAAACCGGCTGACAAACTTCGATCTTTCAAATCTGACGCTGGTCTATGCGGGCGTCAGCGGGATTTCGCGCACCGCGGGCGTACAAACGCGTTGGAACGATTTCACCCCGCACCTCGGTTTTGCATGGGATGTTTCGGGAGATGGCAAAACCGTGCTGCGCGGCGGCTTTTCGTCCTCCTACTTTCCGGAGCAGCCCTCGGGTTCCAATTTCTTAGGACAGGCTGTGCCCTGGACCATTTCGCAAAACACGCCGACGACGGAACTATACCCGCTCGGTTCAGCCATGTCGAGCGTGCCGACGATCAATCATCCGTTCGGGCCGCCCGTACCCGTGCAGCCCACGAACACGGCGCAATTAATAGCCGCGAACCCAAGCATACTGGGCGGATCGTTCACCAATCAGACGCCGTATTACGAGACCTGGAGCTTGAATGTAGAGCGCCAGTTGGGAAGCAGCATGCTTGCCGAACTTGCTTACGCCGGCAGCCACGGAGTGCATCTGCTTTACTGCTACAACCCGCAGGAAGTGGAGCCGGGGCCTTCCAGTATTCCTTCGAATTTGCGCGTGACGCTTCCGGCGATCGCCAAGCTGCGGAGTATCACACAGTGCGACCCGAGAAACATGTCCAACTATCACGGACTGCAGGCCAAGCTGGTGAAGCGGTTATCGTATGGTCTTTCGTTTCTGGCCAGTTATACATGGTCGAAATCGCTCGACTATGGCGGTTCCGCGGCAAGCGGGGGCGGCGGAGTAGGAAATCCGCAAACGATCACCGACTTGCGAGCCGGGTACGGCCCCTCCGGTTTCGATATACCGCAGCGATTCGTCGGAAGCTGGACGTACGACCTGCCGTTCGGACCGGGGAGACGATTCCTGACGCACGGGCTGGTAGGAAACTTAATCGGCGGCTGGGAACTGGACGGTATCTCGACGATTCAGAGCGGACTGCCGTTCACGGTGTATCTGGCAAACTGCACGAATAACGCAAGCAGTTGCTGGCCGGACCGGATCGGTTCCGGCAGCTTGTCGGATCCCATTTACTCGCACTGGTATGATCCGGCGGCATTCGAAGCGCCGTGTGCGACACCTGCTCCGAACAGCGCCTGCCCGCAGTACGCATATCGCTTCGGTAATTCCGGGCGCGGAATTCTGCGCGCGCCGGGGACGTTCAACTTCGACCTGGCCGCGGCGAAGAATTTCTCGATTAAGGAGCGCTTCCGGGTGCAGTTCCGGGTCGACGCATTCAACGCGCTGAATCATCCCCAGCTTGGGTTTCCGAATCAGAACGTGAATCCAACGAATCCGGCGAAGACCTCGACGGCGATTACCAGCACCATCGGCGATAACCGAGACTTGCAGGCTGCCATCAAGGTGCTGTTTTAGAAAAGGGGGAATTAGCGACGAGTGTGCCGCACCGACTCGCAGTTTATTGCGACCCGTCCGGCGACGAATGAGAGCCGGTTAAGGCCGCGTAGCGCTCGGTCTCGGCGCGTGCTTTGTCCAGCAAGCCGCGTTTTCGATACACCTGGGCCAGCACGAAATGTGTCGGAGCGTGTTGCGGGGCAAGTTCCACACTCTTTTCCAGTTCCCTTTGCGCGTTCTCAAGCTGATTCAGGTGCAAGTATGCTTTCCCCAACTCCCGGTGAGCGCGGACCTCTTCCGGTGAGAGCTGGAGCCCTTGCAGAAGATATGGCACAGCCTCACTCGCTCGTGCATTATCGACGAGTAGAGTGCCCAGGTCAATGTATGGTCCAGAATCCCTGATTTGTGCCGCGCTATCCCAGGCAATCGCAGTTTTGTAGGCAGCCATAGCTTCATCGGTCCGCCCCATCCCCGCGTACGACAGCCCGAGGTTATCTTCGGCTTTGACATTCTTCGGATCGAGCTTCAGGCATCGCTCGAAAACTTCGATGGCCTCTTCAAAGCGATTCTCGTTGTATTTCGTGCGGCCCAAGTAATACAACGTCTGAAAGTTCCCCGGATTCCACTCCACCGATTTGGTGAACCACTTATCGGCATCGCCGTAATCATGCAGCAGGACATAGTCGCCGGCGACCACTTCCAGATCGTGCGCGCTTGGAGTGCGATACTTTGCGCCTTGGGTATATTCGGCCAGGGATTCTTTGGCTTTCTGCTGCTTGAACAGAATATAGCCGAGCAGGTAATGCGCATCCGCCGAGCTTTTATGGAGTTCGAGATAGCGGCGGACCACTTGCTCCGCGTCGCTGAACCGGGAGAGCTTAACGAGCGATTGGGCTTCGGAAAGCGGATCGTCGGGCGACGAATGGCCGCCGGTCAGTTCAGCATAACGCTGGGTTTCGATGCGCGCCTTGTCAGAAAGGCCTTGCTTTCGATAAACCTGGGCGAGCAGAAAGTGCGTCGGGCCGTTTTGCGGATCGAGCCGAACCGCAGCTTCAAGCGCGTCTTGGGCAGGTTCGAGTTTGTTGAGGGCGAGATAGGCTTTCCCGAGTTCGCGGTGGGCGCGCGAATCATGGGCAGCGATCTGGGCAGCCTTCAGAAGATACGGGACGGATTCGGCGGGCCGGTTCTTCTCTAATAGCAGAGCGCCTAAATGCAAATAGGCACCGGAAGCCCGATACGCTGCGAGTGCGTCATCCGTTTGGCCCAAGGCTTCATACGAAAGCCCAAGGTTGTCCTCGGCTTCAACGTTTTTCGGATCAAGCTTCAGGCATTCCGTGAAGAAATGGACAGCTTCTTCGAAATGCTTCCGGTTGTATTTCGCACGGCCGAGGAGATAGAGCGCCAACGGATTATTCGGATTCTTTTCGACCGATTGCGTCAGCCACTTGTCCGCCGTGGCGTAATTTTCGAGCAGGAAGTAATTAGAGCCGATCACTTCCAGTTCCAGCGCGCCCGGGGCATGGTAATGCGCGCCAGCAGCGTATTCAGCTAGCGAAAGCTGCGGCTTATCTTCCTTGAAGAGTATGTAGCCAAGCAGGTAGTGTGCGTCGGCAGAGGTTTTGTGAGCATCCAGATATTGCCGGGCGGCTGCCTCGGCTTCGGTCAGTTTTCCGGCTTCGACAAGCGTCTGAATTTGCGGAAAAGCCAGCGCGGCGAAAAACAGAAGCGCAGCAATCCCGCTCATAATTACCGGCCCTTCGCTCCCGAGCTTTTGGGCGTGGCTTTAGAGCCGGAATCCTTCGGGAAATGGGCGGAAAGGTAATCGATGATGGTGTTGAATTCATCATCGGTCCCGTTGGCGCCTTTGTTCACCATATCGGTTACGATCAGCGCCCAGCCGTCTTTCGTATCGCGGTGGCTTAGAACAATCTGCGCCGGGTGACATCCGCTGCAGACCTTCTGCACGGTCTCTTTCCCGGGGCCATCGGGGAGTTGGGAGGAGTTCGATCCAGCCAAGGCCGGAATGCCCGTGAGGAAGAGAATAGTCATGACATAATGCATGCTGTTACAAGTATGAGACGCCGGAATTTTGTTCGCAGTTTATTGATTAGCCCCATCGCTCCCGCCGTGCTGGCGGAAGAACAGAAAGCGGCAAACACCAAAGCGATACAGCCGCCTCCCGAAGCGCGTACGCCAGTGCGGCAGTTCGGACCCACTGAAGTTCCGCATCTCCCGGTGATCGCATGCGATCTGGCGGCGCGACCTGCGCCGAATTACTTTAACAAAATTCAGTTTGCGACCCTGCAAAAGCTGGGAGGCATTCTTCAGCCGCCTCTGAAGAACAATCCCGGCGCTATCGAGGCGCAAGCTCCCGAATTTCTAGATTTTTTGATCAGTGTCTCGCCCGAGGACCGGCAGAAACTTTACCTATCGGGTCTCGACAGCCTGGAACAACAGGCGAAGGACAAATTTCAGAGATCATTTTGCGATTTGGAGGCTCAGCAGGCTGACGCCATTTTGCGGCCTCTGCTGGTAGTGAGGCCGTGGCCGGAGGACCTGCCAAGCGATCCAGTGCAAAACTTCATAACGCAAGTACACGAGGATCTCCGGACCGCGACGATGAATTCACGCGAATGGGCGCTTGCGGCGGAGAAATCCGGACGTCGTTTCTCTCGCGGCTCCCGGACAAGCGGATATTACTGGGCTCCGATCGACCCAATCAGCGAAGGATAACGAAATGCCAATCAAGACATACGACGTTCTGATAGTCGGGTCAGGCCACTCGGGCGGTATGGCCGCGAATATTTTGACGCAAAAAGGCATCTCGTGCCTGATGCTGAATGCCGGCCCGGAAGCCGATTACGACAAAGATCGAAGCATCAAGCATGCCTACGAGCTGCCCTATCGTGGTTTCAACAAGCCGGGTCGTCTGCCGCATGTCTTCCAAGCGAACGAATTCAACGCGAATCAATGGGTGGATGAAAAAGAAGTGCCATATACTTGCCCCCCGGATGCGCCGTATAACTGGGTGCGTGTCCGGCTGCTGGGAGGCCGGTCGCTCTTCTGGGCGCGCCAGTCATTCCGCTTAAGCAATTTCGAGTTTAAAGCGGCAGAAATTGATGGTACCGGCGATAGCTGGCCGATTAGTCTGGAGGACCTGGCTCCTTTCTATTCGCGCGTGGAGCGAATTTTTCGGGTAGCCGGGCGTAAGGAAGGCTGGCCGCAATTTCCGGACGGAGATTTCGTAGATACTCCCTACCCGCCCGACACCGAAACGATCAAACGTGTGACGGAGATCGCCAACAAACGCGGCGTGCAAGTTTCTAAGTGGCGCTCCGCTCTTGGGAAGGACGGATTGGCGAGTTCGATCAACCTCCTTTTACCGGATGCATTAGCGACCGGGAAACTGGACATTGTGCAGAACGCAATTGTCCGGCAAATCAGCGTGGACAAGGATACTGGACTCGCATCCGGGGCGCATTTCGTTGACCGGCATTCAGGGCGTGAAATGCATGTGAAAGCGCGGGCGGTGGTGCTGGCCGCCGGCTGCCTGGAAAGCACGCGCCTGCTGCTGAATTCAAATGTCGCGAACTCCAGCGGCGTAATGGGGCACTACCTGGTTGACCAGATGTATGGAGTTTCCGTAGTGGCGTCGGTTCCGGAAGCTCGCGACGGAAAAGCGCCTCCTGGACTGATGGGCGGCAGCGCGTTTATTCCGCGATTCCGAAATCTCAAAAAAAGTGATAAGCGCAACTTCATTAAAGGCTATTGCGTTCACATCAACAGCGGAGGAAGCGCCAGTCCCAATTTCTTCCCGCTGTATGGCGCAGAGTTACAAGCGAAGCTGGACAGCTATGCAAATTCCTGCATCTCTGGTGGAATTTTCGGAGAGCGTGTGGCGCGCTACGAGAATCATGTCCGGATTGATGACAAGGTCACGGACCGGTGGGGCATTCCAGTGCTGCATATCGAAGCGCGAGATTCAGAGAACGAGCGCAACCTGACCAAGGATGCGGCCGATACCATCGAAGAATGGTTTCACGAAGCCGGCTGGGAACTTATTTGCAAAACGGACCGCGTAAATCCTCCGGGTTATAGCATTCACGAAGTAGGCACGTGCCGTATGGGGGACGATCCTAAGAAGAGCGTTCTGAATAAGTGGTCTCAGAGTCACGATGTTAAGAACTTATTCGTGGTCGATGGCGCGAGTTTTGTCACGTGCGGTTGGCAGAATCCGACTATGACAATCCTGGCGCTTTCCATGCGGGCTTCGGAGTATCTCGCCGAGCAGATGCGAACAAACAGTATTTGAATCAGCGGCTTTCGGTAATTACGGAGTACCGATTCAGCATGACATTCGTTACTACCTGCGTAGCTCCGCTGGGCCAACGAATGCTTACGCGATCGGCCTTGTTGCACGCACCGAGACCAAAATGTAGGCGCGGGTCATTATGCGAGATATAGCTGCCGCCGCTGCGGACTGAGCTGGTTTGTGTTCGTCCGCAAGCCTCCAGCGTTACAGTAGCGCCAATCGCATCCCGATTGCTGCGCGTTCCTTGCAACTTCAATCCAACCCACGCATTTCCGTTCACGGTGCCATTCCTGAGCAGAACTGGCGCGCCGGAAATCGGGAGCACCAGCAGATCCACTTTGCCGTCGTTGTTAAAGTCGCCGGCACATCCACCGCGGTAGGAATTGATGGGCGCGGGTGGAAACGAATAGATCTGGGCGGCCCTGCCGCTGACGACGCCAAAAATGGCAATCGGTTCGTAGTAATTCTTATCGGTGGGATAGACGTGTCCGTTTGCTGTCCAGAAATCGCGCGTGCCGGAGTTCGCAAAGTCCGTCAGACCGCAGGCCCAGCCAAGATAGTTCATTGTTGCGGTTGCGAGCCCGGTCGAAGCGGCCACTTCCTCATAAACGCCCAATTTGTCCTGCCGGAAGAGCGGGAAGTAGTCTTTGTTGAAGGTGGTGGTGAGTACATCCTGACGGCCGCCTCCGCCAAAATCGCCAACCGCGACGCCCATGTTCGACTGAGCGCGTCCATCCGCATTGTAGGCGACGCCCCGGTCCAACGCCGCTTCTTTGAAGGTCCCATCGCCCTGATTGAGAAACAGATAATTCGGATCGGAATCGTTCGCGACGAAGATATCGAGTTTTCCATTTCCGTTGAAATCGCCGGTTACAGGCGTAAAACCGTGCGCGGGCGGCACGTTCGCGATCCCGGAGCTCTTGGTCACATCGGTAAAGGTTCCATCGCCATTGTTGTGATAAAGAACGCTTCGCTCGCCTTTCAGTCCAATAGGTCCGCAGAAGACATGCTGCCCAAAGTAGTCGCAGACGGGCGGCGTACCGCTGAAGGAGATACTGTGAATGTCAACGTACCCGGTCACAAAAAGATCGAGCCTCCCATCGCCATCGAAATCACCGAATGCACTTCCGGTGTGCCAGGCGACGCTCTGGCGCAATCCGGCCGCCTTTCCTACTTCGGTAAACGTGCCGTTCCCGTTGTTCCGGTAGAGCAGATCCACTCCGATGGTTGTGATCAGAATGTCGGTAAAGCCGTCGTTGTTGTAGTCGGCTGCATTCGCACCGGTTCCCCAATAAGGATTCGCGAGTCCGGCTTTTTCAGTGACATCTTCGAAGCGCCCGTTACCCAAATTATGGAACAGGTAAACGCCGCCCGGTACCGCTGTTGCCTTTCCACCGGCGATGGTTTTTCGCAACTGATCCATACTTCCGCCGTTCACGATCAACAGATCCATAAATCCATCGTTGTCGTAGTCGAGCCACGCCGCACCGCTACCGTTCGCTTCCGGAATCCATTGCTTCTCTGGGCCGCCGCAGCGCATGCTGGCGCGGATGCCGGCCTGGTTAGCGACGTCTGTGAAGCGCAGGATTTGATCGACGCCGGCCGGCAGAAGAGCGAGACCAGTAGATGCAGCCAGGATGATGATGGCCAGGTACTTCAACCTGCTCATTATCACGTGGCCCGTTTCGGGGTAATCGCCGATTCGAGAGCTCCGCTTGTTGACGCGCGCGGTTCCGCTTTACTACTGTGCGCCGCGGCTGAGGAGCATCACCTTGATGGTGTGGAAGATGATATAGAAATCCAGTGCCGGGGCGACGTTCTTGATGTAATACAGATCGTATTCGAGTTTGATCATTGCATCCAGTTCTGAATCGCCGTACTTGTGGTTAATCTGCGCCCAACCGGTAATGCCCGGTTTGACTGCCAGGCGCTGGCGGTAATAAGGAATCTGGTGCGCGAGCAGATCCACAAACTCGGGGCGTTCGGGCCTGGGGCCAACGATTGCCATATCGCCGCGGACTACGTTCCAGAACTGCGGCAACTCGTCAAGCCGCAATTTGCGAAGCCAGCGGCCGATAGGTGTGATACGAGGGTCGCCGACCTTGGCCCACACCGCTCCGGTTCGCGCTTCCGCATCGACGTACATGGACCGGAATTTGTAAAGGTTGAAGACATGTCCATTCAAGCCGACCCGGCGCTGGCGATAGAGCACGGGACCCGGCGAGGAGAGCCGAACCGCGATGGCGGCCAGCAACATCAAGGGGGAAAAGATCACGAATCCGATCACGCCCACAATGAAGGAATAGAACTTCTGGATGGTGATAGCGTGCGGGCGCGGACCCAGCATGGAGGAAAAGATCAGTTGCGAGGGTTGGATCTTCCAGCTGCAGACCCGCCGCAAGGCCATTTCATAGGTATCCGATGCGTCTTCGATCCTGATGCCGGTGAAGCGGATTTCGAGCAATTCCTGGACGGGCAGTCGATTTCTGCGCTCCGCCATTCCGACGATGATTCTGGTGGGCTTGTACTCCTCGCAGACGCGCCGCACATCGGCAAGGGTTCCCAGGCAGGTGATAGGGAACTCGCATGGCGCGTCTTCACACAGATAGCCCAGAATGGAATAGCCGAATTCCGGCCGAGCTGCAAGCTGTGCGATGACTTCTCCCAGAATGCTCGAATTGCCCAGCAAGAGCACACGCTCTGACCGCAAGCCCGCGACGATGTAGTTCCAGTAAAAGATCCGCCAGATTGGCAGCAACACAAGCACGCCCGCGCTGCCGACAACCATCAACCAACGCCCGAGTAGAAAATCGGGCTTCAGATATCCCAAAAACGCCATTATCAACAGTGCGGAACCGACTGAGAGAGAGACCTGTTGGACTAGCAGGATGCGCGAAACAATCCGGAGGTCGGTATACAAATCCTGGAAATACATCAACAAAATGACCAGGCCGGTCACAACTAGAAGCTTCCAGTAATTGTTTTCACCAAAAAGATAAAAGGACGGATCGAGCCCGATGACCCAGACCGACAGTGTGTAGCAGCCAAGGACAATGAGGACTTCCGAGAGAAGAAGCCCGACGACGCTAGCGGGGATAAAAACTCGGAAAAGCCGAATCACGTCAGGAGGTTAGGGAAAGCCAAGCGCGGGTACGAGTGTAGCATGCGAGCAGCGTTACCGGGGGTGTGGAGCGGGTGGGTGGAAAAGCCGCTTCCGATGCTTTTAAGTGGCTGATTCCGTTTAGGATAAAACTTCCGATATAGCGCCGTTTTTGGCCTGGTTCTCGTGATATAAAGAAATGAGATCTCATTGGTCGCAGATCAACTCTTCGTCCGGTTCGGATCAACTCCCGAATGCTTCGACTCACAAAGAAGGCAGATTACAGTCTGATTGCTCTCAAGCATTTTGCCGCCCGGCAGCGCGAGACTGGCGAAGCGGTCAGCGCCAAAGAGGTAGCAGATGATTGTGGCATTCCTCTGCCCGTCTTATCAAAACTACTACAGAAGCTCGGCAAGACCGGTTTTCTGGTTTCCGAATACGGCACCAATGGCGGCTACAGGCTGGCCCGGGACCCAAGGCTGATTTCCGCACTGGAAGTAATTCGGGCAATTGACGGACCAATTGTTCTCGCCAATTGCTTCACGGCCGATTCGTATTGCGGGCATGTCGACCGCTGCACGGTGAGGCGGCCGCTGAGGCGCATCCACGAGGCGATCCTGCGATTGTTGGAAGACCTCAGCATTGAAGATATGCTGCAAGACTCCGAGGAGGGTATGAAGGAATCCACGGCGCATCCGCTGGTGGCCCTTCAAACCATGGCACGACCGATTGAAACGCCGGCAATGACAGGAAGTTGCTCGGTAAGGAAATAAACGTGAAGCTGCCCATCTACTTGGATAACCACGCCACGACGCAGATGGACCCGCGTGTGTTCGACGCGATGAATCCCTATTTCATGCAGAACTACGGAAACGCAGCGTCTCGCAATCACAGCTTTGGATGGGTAGCTGAGGAAGCCGTCGAAAAAGCGCGCAGGCAGATTGCGGATTTGATTGGGGCCACACCAAAGGAAATCGTGTTCACGAGCGGCGCGACGGAATCGAACAACCTGGCGCTGAAAGGGATTGCGGAGATGTATGCGGATCGCGGCAACCACATCATCACCCAGGTGACGGAGCACAAGGCAGTGCTCGACACGTGCCGGCGTTTGGAGCGAGAGGGCGTGCGCGTTACTTACCTGCCGGTAAAGCAGGATGGGCGGATCGATCTCGATCAATTGCGAGAGGCGATTACAGATAAAACGATTCTGATCTCGATCATGTATGCCAATAACGAGATCGGGGTTGTGCAGCCAATGAATGAGATCGGCAAGATCGCGAAGGAAAAGGGCGTGCTGGTTCACAGCGACGCAGTTCAGGCGATCGGCAAAATTCCGGTTGACGTGGAAGCGGAGGGCATCGACGTGATGTCTCTGACGGCTCACAAATTGTACGGGCCGAAGGGCGCGGGGGCCCTATATGTGCGCCGCCGCAACCCGCGCGTTCAGATTACTGCGCAGATGGACGGCGGAGGCCACGAGCGCGGCATGCGATCAGGGACGTTGAACGTTCCGGGTATTGTGGGGCTTGGGGCGGCCTGCGAAATTGCAAAACGCGAAATGCCCGAGGAATCGAAACGCCTGAGCTTTCTGCGCGACAAATTGAGAGACAAACTGATGAACGGCCTGGATGAGGTTTACATCAATGGCTCAATGAAATATCGCTTGCCGCAAAACCTCAACCTCAGCTTCGCGTACGTTGAAGGCGAGAGCCTGCTGATGGGTATGAATGACATTGCCGTTTCCAGCGGCTCTGCGTGTACCTCGGCAACTCTTGAGCCAAGTTACGTTCTAAAGGCGCTTGGCAAAGGCGATGACTTGGCTCACTCTTCCGTTCGATTCGGGATCGGGCGGTTTAATACGGAGGAGGAAATAGATTACGCCGGTGAGAAAGTGACCGACGTAGTGCAGAAGCTGCGCGAATTATCGCCGCTCTACGAAATGGCGAAAGATAGCGCGGATCTCCGGTTGTAAACGCGGGATATTTGGCGTCGAGCACCGTGCATTTCGCTTGGCGATGGTCGCGGTCAAGTAGTTTTCCCGGTGGGCACTCGGAGGAAGATACCCACCGGGGGCGCACTGCTGAAGCGTACGCCAACTCTCCGGCAATTCGGAAGTGCTGCCCCTGTGCAGCCCTCCGAAACACCTAAGCCATAGTGAATACCGGGACTGCAAGTATTCACGCTAATTCCGGGCTCGATCCGGCTCACGCCATCGACACACTACTCTTTAGAAATTTCACTATACGTCATTCGACGGTTGGCCGGCGCTCTGGCGATCCAAGAAAGTTCGGCTGGACGTCCAACCACGATCCAGTACCCAAGTATCCCAAGGATTAGTACTCCGCAAGAGATCGCGAATGCCGCGAAAAACGAATGGGTGGCCTGGAGAGCGTATCCGCTGATGGCGGGACCGAGTATACCGGCGAAATTTCCCATGCCGTTCTGAATACCGGTCCACTTCCCTGCCGCTTGGGGTCCGGCGAGCAGTTGAGTCAGCGCCCAATGATTGGAAGACCAAGCACCCAGGCTAATGAAGGCGGAAACGAGGAAGACGTTCGCCAGGAGCCGGCTAGATACCAGTACCGCGGGCAGCATCAGGGCGCAGCAGCCCAGCAGCCCGAAGCAAACAAACCCCTGCCGCACCCGGCCGGCATTGCCCCCGCGGCGGATCAACCAGTCCGCGAACAAACCGAAGAGCATGGACGAGCCGGCAACTGCCCAGAACGGCAGAGACCCGATGATCGCAAGCTGGTCCAGACGATAATGGCGTTCAGTCTGAAGATAATAGGGCAACCAATTCAGAAAGACGAACCAGGTATAGTTCCCGCCAAACAAGCCAAGAGCCGTACCCCACAGAGCGCGTGTCGATAGGATCTCTCGAAAGCTTGGCGTGGACACGGGCAGATCAGGATGGTTCACATGGCGGCTGGGTAGTCTCGGAACGATCAGAGACCACGGCAGAAGCCAGAGCAGACTGGCGCCGCCGATAACCAGGAACATACCGCGCCAGGAGAACCACTCGATCATCTTTACTCCGAGCAGAATCCCGAGCGCCGGCCCGATTTTGGATCCCGCGTCGATCAGGGCATTGGCAGTCCCGCGTAGTTGCTCGGGAAAGCTGATGCAAATGATCTTCGAGTAGGAGGGATAGGCCATGGACTCGCTGACGCCCAACAAGAGGCGCAACACGAAAATAGAAGTGAAGCCCCCGGCAAGGCCCGTGAAGCCCGTTGCTCCGGACCACAGCAGGAAAGCGACGGCATAGACCCAGTTCACATTCCAGCGGTCGATCACTTTGCCTGCGGCAAATTGCGAGAGAGCGTACGTAAGCGAGAAGGCTGACAGCAGAATGCCAAGCTGGTCTTTGCTGAAGTGCAACTCAGTTTCGAGGCTTCTGGCGGCGACACCTAGATTGCCGCGGTCCGCGTAGTTGATGCAGACCGATACAACGAGAAGTGCGAGTGCGATCCAGTGAATGGTTCGCGGCTTGAGCTCGGCCGCAGACATCGTTGCCCAAATCTATCAGATTGGGGCGGCAGAATCAGAGGCGCGAAATCAGCCCAAATAGAACAGGCTGATTCGGGGCAGTTTCGCGCGCTCCAGCAGAGCGGTATCGAGATAGCGGCGTTCCAGCATGGCTAATTGATCCGCGGTCATTTTTCCGCGGTAGGGCTTCAGTTCGCGATCAAGGCTTTCCCGAATGCACAGCAATTCTTCATCGCGCTGAACACTGCGGATCGCGGCCACCATCTTGTCCTCGAGCACGGTCAGGCGACGCTCCAAGCTTTCGAGATCGAGCATGTGATTTTCGGCATCCGCTGAGAGCGCCGCAAGCGAAGATGCAACTTCCTGAAGCGATGTCTCAGGCCGGTCGCGGAGCGTTGCGGCAGCGCTGCTGAGATGCCGGCGAAGTTCATCGACTGCAAAAGGGGCTTGAGCAGGCGAGCGGGTTGGCAGTTGAGCAGCGGACGATCGCTGCGCGGCTTCCAGCACCGCCTGCGTGCAATAAGCCACTGAATTTACGAGCCGCCGCCGGATTTTTCGGCTGCGCCACTTTTCAAATGCTTCATCAATGCCCTTCAGAACTGCTTCTAAAGGAATTCCTGCATTCTTCCAATTTTCGATTAGCGCCCAATCGAGTGGAGAGAGGAGAAAAAGACCGGTCCCACGGGCGCGCTGGAAGTGCTCTTCAATTTCCGTGAAATAGTTGAAATAGTTTTGCGGCCAATCGGCATCGCCGGTGGAATTGTCTGTCATCGCATGTGATCGGGGCGGATACCGCCGGAGGCAATTCTTGCGATGCGACCGGTATCGCAGCGCACCAGAAGAAAGCCATTTTCGTCGAGCCCGGCGGTCAAACCTTTCAGCCCGCCTTCTTCCACCACAACCCTGCGATTGACCGCATAGCTTGAGGACGAAGTGAAGGCGCGCAGGATGCCTTCCGGCCCCTTCGCCTGCAGGGTGGAACAGAAACCGTCAAGTGAATCAAGGAGCGCAACAACAACCGCCTCTCTGGATTGCTGGCGACCGCCGCTTTCCAGACGCAGCGAGGTTGGCGGCGTTCGGAGGCCGGCAGGAAATGAGGTCTGATTTACATTAATTCCGATTCCGGCAACAATGCAGGCATCAACCAGGTGAGTCAGTATACCCGCTACCTTTCGCTCATTAATCAGAACATCGTTAGGCCAGCGAAGATCGCACGCTACGTGGGTTGCCTTGTCAATTGCTTCCGCGGTTGCCAATCCAAGCACCAGGCTGGCGATGGGGAGATTCGCTGGAGACAGCGAAAGACGAAGCAAAATCGAAGCGTAAATGCCAGTTTCCGGCTCGGAAATCCAGGAGCGGCCAAGGCGTCCGCGACCGGCTGTCTGCTGCTCCGCGATCACGAGAGTCCCGTGCGGAGCGCCCGCGGCAAGAAGGCGTTCCGCTTCCGTCATAGTGGAACCTACAGTTCGCAGGTAATGAATCTCATCCTGAGGCCGAAGCGCCCGGATACGTGCAAGGTCAAGCGGCATTTAAATGAAGACGAAAGCTGATATCGACAGCAACTGCCGAGTGCGTGATGACGCCGCAGGAGATGAAATCGGGACCGGTTTCCGCATAAGCTCGGATGTTTTCCAGACTGATATTGCCTGAGAGTTCAACGATTGCGCGGCCTTGTATAGTACGAATCCATTCTTCCGCTTGGAGCGGAGAAAGATTGTCGAGCAGCAGGTGCTTTGCTCCGGCATCGAGAGCTTCCTCCAGTTCCGCGCGAGTGCGAACTTCGATCTCGATCGGTCCCGCAAATCCTTTTGCCTTCTCTAATGCCTTCCGGACGCCGCCCGCCGCCGTGATGTGATTGTTCTTGATTAACACCGCGTCAAACAGACCGAGGCGGTGGTTGGTGACCCCTCCCGCGGCAGCAGCCAGCTTTTCAAGACGCCGCAGACCGGGAGTTGTTTTGCGAGTGTCCAGAACGCGCGCTTTCGTTCCTGCGATTGCGTCCACATGTTTGCGGGCAAGCGTCGCAACCCCGCTAAGCCGCTGCAGGAAATTCAGCGCCACGCGCTCGCATTCGAGCAGCGTGCGCGCATTGCCTTTAACTCTGGCTAGAACATCGCCCGCTTGAACACGCGAACCGCTCGTTGCGAGGATTTCGACTTGCGCGCCGCCGCGAACTCCGTAGATTAGGGGAAGGAGTTCGCTGCCCGCGACAATGAGCGCCTGCTTAGCAAGGAAAGCGCCGTGCGCATTGAGATGGGAGGGAACGGTGAGTTCGGACGTGATATCGCCGGTTCCGATGTCTTCGGCGAGCGCGCGCTCCACCGCGGTCCGCACATCGGGGTGCGAAGTATCGAACATGCTTAGTCGAGCCCTTCGAGAAGCTTCTTATTCTTTTCGAGCTGGGCCCGGTATTCAGCGACTTTGGCGCGGATACCCGCGATTACCTTCTCGGGAGCTTTGCTGAGGAAGACTGAATCGGTGAGCTGCCGCTCCGCATTTAGGATGGCGCGCTCCTGGCCCGCGATATCCTTCGCAATCCGGGCACGCGCTTCCGGAGTGAGAGATCCGTTCTGCGCTGCCGCGGCTGTGTGTATCTGCAGATCGAAATCGGCGCTAGTGCGGACAATACCCTTATGATCCTGCAGCGCGCCAGGCTGTTGCTGAACCTCAAGCCTTGCAATGGCTGCGATCGCGGCCAGGTCTTGCCCGGAGAATGAGGCTCCGCGAAGGTACAAGGTTGCGGGCAATATTGCCTTTGGATCAAGTTTGTGATCGGCGCGTAATTCCCGGGCCGCCGTAACCACCTGCTGGAGCAGCACGAAGGTCCGGACACGTTCCGGGGATGCTTCCGCCACCGGCGAAACGGGGTAGGCTGCCAGCGAGATAGACCTTGGCTGGTTCTGATTTTCAGTGCTGCCATGGATCAGCCGCTGCCATAGCTCTTCTGTCAGGAAAGGCATGACCGGGTGCAGCAAGCGAAGCGCAGATTCATACACGGTTAATGTGGCTTCCCAGTGCGCATCCATTCCCGAACCCTCACGGAAGCGCAATTTTTTCACTTCCAGATACCAGTCACAGAATTCATGCCAGACGAAATCCCACAGTGTTTGAGCGACTTCGTGATAGCGGTGCACTTCAAGCGCGCGGTTCACGGTCTCAATTGCCTGATTGAGACGATCGAAGATCCAGGCATCTTCAATCGCATCCGAATTGAGGTGGAGATTGCCGCCCGGCGTCCAATCGTCGACGCCCGAACGCTCCATATTAAGGAAGAGCAGGCGTGAGGCATTCCAGATCTTGTTTGCAAACGCGCTGCCCGCTTCCATACGGTCTTCTTTTAAGGCGATGTCTGAGCCGGCCGCGGCGGAAAGCAGTAGCGCGATCCGTACCGCATCCGTGCCGAAGCGATCCATGATGAGCAGGGGGTCGATGACGTTCCCCTTGGTCTTCGACATCTTCTGCTTGTCGGCATCACGAACCAGTCCGTGGATGTGAACCTCGCGGAAGGGCACTTCGCCCGTTAATTCGAGGCCAAGCATGATCATCCGCGAAACCCAGAAGAACAGAATGTCGAAGCCCGTGATCAGGAGCGAAGTAGGGTAGAACGTCCGAAGGTCTTCTGTATCGTCCGGCCAGCCCAGCGTGGAAAACGGCCACAACCCGGAGCTAAACCAGGTATCCAGAACGTCCGAATCCTGCTCGAGCTCGGTCGAGTGGCAATGCGGGCAGGTTCCCGGAGCTTCGCGCGCAACTGTCATACGGCCGCAATTCGCGCAGTGCCAGGCGGGGATGCGATGGCCCCACCAGAGCTGGCGGGAAATACACCAGTCGCGAATGTTTTCCATCCACTGGAAAAACAGCGCTTCGCGATCATCCGGCAGAAACCGTATGCGGCCGCTGCGAACCGCATCCATGGCCTTCTCCGCCAGCGGCTTCATCTGAACGAACCACTGCGTCGATACGAGCGGCTCAACAATCGTCTTGCAGCGTTCGCATTCGCTGATGCTTACGGTGTACGGCTCGGTCTTAAGGAGTTCACCCGATTCTTCCAGAGCGGCAAGCACACGCTTCCGCGCTTCGAAACGGTCGAGACCGGCGTACGGGCCGGCTGCATCCGTCATGCGGGCATCCTCGCCGATGACCTTGATGAACGGGAGCCCGTGGCGCTTCGCTACTTCGAAATCGTGCGGATCGTGCGCGGGCGTGACTTTTACCACGCCAGTGCCGAATTTTGGATCGACCATGGGGTCAGCGAGTATCGGGATTTCGCGATTCATCAGCGGCAGGGTGACAGATTTCCCGTGCAGGTGTGTGTAGCGGGTGTCATCCGGGTGAACTACGACTGCGGTATCGCCGAGCATGGTCTCGGGACGAGTGGTCGCGACTACAACCGATTCGTCTGTTCCGGTAACCGGGTATCGAACGTACCACAAGTGCCCTTCGACGGCTTCATGAATGGTTTCGAGATCGGAGATGGCCGTTTTGCAGCGCGGGCACCAGTTGACCATGTACTCGCCGCGATAAATGAGCCCCTTATCCCAGAGGCGGACGAAGGTTTCGCGGACAGCGCGGGAAAGCCCCGGATCCATGGTGAAGCGCTCGCGAGACCAATCAACGCTTGCGCCTTCGCGACGGATCTGTTCTTTGATGCGGCCGCCGTAGTCCTCCTTCCACTGCCAGACGCGGCGCTCGAACTCTTCGCGGCCAAGCTGCTGGCGGGTGAGGCCTTCCGTTTTGAGATGCCGTTCCACGACCATCTGGGTGCCGATGCCGGCGTGATCGGTTCCGGGAAGCCAAAGAGTGACCTCGCCTCTCATACGATGCCAGCGGACGGCGGCATCCATCATGGTGTGCTCGAACATGTGCCCGATATGAAGCGAGCCGGTGACGTTCGGCGGGGGGATGACAATGGAGAAAACGGGGCCTTGCCGAGCCTGTTTGGCATCGGCGCGATAGATGCCGGAATCGATCCACCACTGAGCCCAGTGCGGTTCAAAGCGCTGAGGCTGGTAGACTTTCTCGAGTTGCATGGAAATCTCAGCGTAGCATCCGGTATGAGGTTCGCAACGCACGGGGAGCGGCGAGAAATAGGCGGATTGACAGCGGAAAGCGGCACTATGCTTTAATGGGTGTGTCCCACGTTGCACGACTCCGCGGATGCAGCCGGTGCAACGCGGAGCGAGATGCTCCTCAGTAGCTCAACGGTAGAGCATTCGGCTGTTAACCGAAGGGTTGTAGGTTCGAATCCTACCTGAGGAGCCAAACTATTTTCAATAACTTGCAACTGTACGTTCCCGCGCTTTCTAAGCGCTGTGGGGACTTTTGTGGGTAAAACAGATACCAACGCTGCGCACTGCATCCTTATTTATCGTACTGCTGCGCAGCCGATCACAACACTGTTCCCTTCAACCTTTCGGCAAACGACCGAAAGGCAATGACTGGATTTCAGGCGAACGTGAAGGCAGATCTGCTGTATGAGCGATCGCCGAAGCACGCCGGTCAGTTTCCGGTTTGGTTATACGTCCAGGTGACCGGGAATTCTTCTACCCTTCGCGACTAGATCGGCATAGGGGCGGTGGTCACCCACCGACCCCTGCCACACCACCGTGCGTACGGGTCCGTACACGGCAGTTCGAGAGTTGATACCGTTCCTCGTCAACGAACGAAGGAAGACCAAGCGATTCGAAGTAGGCATTGGAAAGCCCAACAGAGAGGGCCTTGGCTCGTGCGAGATACCAGGGACCAAGTCCACTGCCAGCGGTGTTACTCGCCAGCCTTAGACGGACCCCGAGTTCCAACAGAGCTGCTCGACGATGGCGTTGGGTTTTCCATTGTCGCCACAAAGCAGCCCGAAGCCGCAAACGAACCCAGCGGATCAGGCCAATCAGCACTTCCGGCGTTTCGCAAAAGCCGAAAATAGCCTCGCCAGCCCCGCAGATACGGAACGAGTTCGGCCATCGTGACTTCGATGCTCACACCTTTGGCCCGGCACGTAATTTCGCGAACCCGCTTCTTAAAGCGTTCTAAGGCTTTGGGCGCTATCGCGCGTTTCACCTCCGGACCCTTCGTAAAGCTGAACCCGAGAAACTTCCGCTCCTGCGGTCGCGCCACCGCGCTCTTTGACTCATTCACCTTGAGCTTGAGCTTTTGCGTGATAAATCGCGTAATGCTTTCCATCACCCGTTGACCCGCCCGTTCGCTGCGAACGTAGATATTACAGTCGTCCGCATACCGCGCGAAACGAAGTCCCCGGCGCTCTAACTCGGTCGAGTTCATCGAGCACGAGATTGCTGAGCAGTGGCGAAAGCACTCCCCGTACGCAAAAGGCAACTTCTGTTTTGACCGGGTGTTGAGGCACCGATGAGGAGTTTGACAGATGTCATGTATGGTTGTACCGTTATGACATATGGGCCGCGCCAGCGATGCTCAAAAAGCCGAACGTCTGAACCGCGCTCGCGTGCTACTAAGGCAATTCGAGCACTGGCCGGATGCGGTCGAGCGATTAGCGCGGGACTGCTCCATTTCTCCTCGTCAAGCAT
>Ga0308174_10000117_pt1 | contig 32775 bp, 30 predicted proteins | sample PhyPR2_FD_203894 | JGI IMG/M metagenome (GOLD analysis project Ga0308174, IMG submission 203894) | Soil microbial communities from UC Gill Tract Community Farm, Albany, California, United States - DLSLS.P.R2 | ecosystem: Environmental > Terrestrial > Soil > Agricultural land | place: USA... | reverse complement strand
GCCGGCGAGGAACAGCGGCGCGCCCAGCGTGATGACGAGCGCCATCCAGCGCCGCGCGCCGGCCACAGCCGTGCGGCGTCGCCAGTCGAGCCGCAGGTCGTGGGCCAGCAGCCACACGGTCGAGCCGGCGGGAAGCCTCAAGGCCCGGCCGCCGCCGGCTGGACGGTGAGCTCGAGGAACACCTCCTCCAGGGTGCCCGCACCCTGGGTGCGGCGCTGCAGCTCCTCCATCGAGCCTTCCGCCAGCAGGCGTCCGCGGTGCAGGATGCCGATCCGGTCGGCCATCCGCTCGGCGACCTCCAGGATGTGGGTGGTGAGCACCAGGCTCGCGCCGGCCGCCACCAGCTCGCGCAGCATGTCCTTCACCTCGCGGGCCATCCGCGCGTCCAGGCCGGTGAGCGGCTCGTCGAGCAGCAGCAGCCGGGGCGCGTGCAGCAGCGCGCCCGCCAGCGCGGTCTTCTGCATCATGCCGCGCGAGAAGGATCCGCAGCGCTGGCTGCGCACCTCCCACAGGCCCAGGCGGCGCAGCAGCGCCTCGGCGCGCGGCTGCGCCTCGGCCGGGTCGAGGTTCCAGAGCCCGGCGATGAACTCCAGGTGTTCCCAGGGCGTCAGCCGCTCGTAGAGCATCGGCTCGTCGGGAACCCAGGCGGTGAGCTGCTTGGCGCGCGCCGGCTCGGCCAGCGCATCGACGCCGAAGATCTCGACGGAGCCCGCATCGGGCGCCAGCAGGCCCGCGATGATGCGCAGCGCCGTGGTCTTGCCCGCGCCGTTCGCGCCCAGCAGGGCATAGAGCTCGCCCGGCCGAACGTGGAACGACAGCTCGGCCAGCGCCGCGGTCGGCCCGAACGCCTTCGACAGTCCGACCGTGGTGAGCCCCGAACCCGACATCGCCCCATTGTCGCGGAGCCGGCCGCCGGCGCAAGGGCGGCGCGGCGGCTGTCCTACAGCGCCGGCAGGGTGACCACGGCCCTCAGGCCCTCGGCCGCAGGCTCCAGCTGCACGTCGCCGCCGTGGGCGCGGGCGGCGGAGCGGGCGATGGGCAGGCCAAGCCCCACGCCGCCCTTGTCCAGGTTGCGCGAGGCGTCGGCGCGATAAAAGGGCTGGAACGCCCGCTCCAGGTCCTCGCGCGCCAGGCCGGGCCCGCGGTCGGCGATCTCCACCACTGCGGCCTCGCCCTCGTGGCGCAGCCGGATGCGCGCTTCGCCGCCGTACTTCACCGCATTGTCCACCAGGTTGCCGAACAGCCGCTGCAGGGCCACCGCGTCGCCGTCGACGGTGACCGGCGCGCCTTCCACGATCTCGACGTCGCCGCCCAGCATGGCCGCGTCGTCGGCCACGCACTCCAGGACCGAGAGCAGGTCCAGCCGCTCGCGCCGCTTCGGCTGGCCCTCGTCGCGGATGAAGGCCAAGACGCCGCCGATCATCTGCTCCATCTGCGCCACGTCGGCGAGCACGGCCTCCTTCAGCTTCGGCGGGGCGCGCTCCATCTTGAAGCGGATGCGGGCGAGCGGGGTGCGCAGGTCGTGCGAGATCGCGCCGACCATCGCCGTGCGGTCGCCGATGTAGCGGCGCAGCCTCGCCTGCATCTCGTTGAAGGCGTGGGCGGCGGCGCCCACCTCGGCCGGCCCGGTCAGGATCATCTGCGGCGCGTGCGGATCGCGCCCGAGCTGCTCGGCGGCTTCCACGAAGCGCTTCAGCGGTGCGGTGATCCGTCGCGCGAACAGGTAGCCCGCGGGCGCCACCACCAGGAATCCGGCCAGCAGCCACAACACCGCGCGCAGCTGCCATTCGCTGGGGAAAGGGTCGGGGGCGTTGCGGACCACCACCCAGCGATTGTCGGACGTGGCGAGGGCGGCGGTGAACTCGCCGATGATCGGCAGGTCCAGCGCGCTGCCGGGACCGTAACGCGGCCGCCATCCTCGCGCCGGCGCGCCGGACGTCTCGCCGGTCGCGGGGAGCGCCCCGGCCGCAGCCAGGGACGCCGGGCCGCGCATCGCCGGCGGCGCGCGGCGGTGGCCGCCCAGTCCGCGGAACAGCCGCCACTCGGTGGTGGGCTGCTGCAGGTAGCGGACGCGCGCCTCGGGCGCGCCGAGCGCCGCGGCCAGCGCCGCGCGGGGCCGCTCGCGGTTCGCGGGTTGCACCTTCAGCTCGGTGGGCAGATCGTTCGCGACGGTGCGGATCAGCGGCCGGCCGAAGCGGGTCCTGAGCGGCCCGCCGCGCAGCGCCTGGGCCACCTCGCTCAGGTGGTAGACCGCGGGCCGCGGCGGCGGCATCAGCAGGATCGCGGCCATGCCGATTGCCTGGGCGGCCAGGAGGCTGACGAGCAGCAGGCCGACGAGCTGCAGGCCGATCGGGGCGTGCGGCCCGGGCCAACGCCGCCGCGGCGTCACGGGCGCGTCACCCGCGCGTCGAACAGGTAGCCCGCGCCGCGATAGGTGCGGATGATCTCGGTCTCGACGCAGGCGTGCAGCTTGCGGCGCAGGCGGCTGATCTGCACGTCGACGGCGCGGTCGAACACGTCGGCCTGGCTGCCGCGGGCGAGCTCGAGCAGCTGGTCGCGCGACAGGATCCGCTGCGGATGGTCGAGGAAGGCGACCAGCAGCGAGAACTCGCCCGCGGTGAGCAGGATGGTCGTGCCGTTGGGCGCGCGCAGCTGCCGGCGCAGCATGTCGAGCACGAAGCCCTGGAACTGGTAGGTCCGGCCGCGCGGCGCGCCGCCGCCGCGCACCTCGTCCAGCCGCCGGATGACGGCGCGCACCCGGGCCAGCAGCTCGCGCGGATTGCACGGCTTGGCGAGATAGTCGTCGGCCCCGAGCTCGAGGCCCAGGATGCGGTCGACCTCCTCGCCCATGGCCGAGACCATGACGATGGCGGGCCCGCCCTCGTCGGCGAGCCGCCGGCAGATCGAGAGGCCGTCCTCGCCCGGCAGCATGACGTCGAGCACCACCAGGTCCACGGGGGTCTGGGCGAGCGCGCGCTCCATGGCCGCGCCGTCGGCGGCTTCCTGCACCAGATAGCCGTGCTCGCGCAGGTAGGCGGCCATCTGATGGCGCAGCTCCGTGTCGTCGTCGACGACCAGGATCTGCCGGGCGGGCAGCACGCTCTGGGACAGGGCCATGTCTCTCATTCGAGGCTGATTATGGCGCGCCGACGTCGTGGCCGAAACAATCCACGGCCGCGCCGGCTCATTCGCGCCGCAGCAGCCGCTCCGTGACCAGCGTTCCCAAGGCGCCGGCGCGGAACTGCGCCTTCAGGCCGGCGGGGTCGTAGGCGGGACTCTTCACCCACTGCAGGAACGTCTGGCCCGCGGGCTCGGCCTCCGCGAGATAGCGCTCGAAGGTGTAGTCCAGCACCCCGGTCTTGCCGTGGCGCACGTGCAGGTACTTGAGCCCGAGCTGGTCCATGGCTTCGCGGATGGATTTGCCCTGCCGGAAGTGCATGTAGAGCACGCTCATCATCCCGGCCCGGTCCGCGCCCGACTTGCAGTGCATCAGCGCCGGGTACTCGATGCGCGCGAACAGCCGCTTGGCGCCCAGCACCGTCTCGCGGGTGGGGACCTCGCGCGAGCCCACGCGGAAGGTCTCGAGCCTCAGGCCCAGCCGCGCGCAGGCCTCCTGCTCCAGGGCGTAGAAGCTGCCGTCCTGGCCGCCGCGCAGGTTGATGACCGTCCGGATCCCCTTCGCCTTCCACCCGGCCAGCTGGTGCGGCCAGGGCTGGTTGGCGCGCACCAGCTCCTCGGAGATCCAGTGGGCGTTCGAGAACCCCAGCCTCAGGTAGGCGTGATCGTTCCACAGGTAGTCGAGCCAGGCTCTCAGCCGGCCGGCCGGCTTGGCCATGTCGAAGCGGGGCCGGTCGGGCGCGGCGGTCATGGCCCCTAACTAGGCGCTTGCGCGGCCGTCCGGAAGCTGCGCCGCCGTCGCGGTCCGTGCGCTAGACTGCCGGAACCGGCCCGGTGCGGGAGGGTTCGAGCGTCGGGACCGGGGTATTTTTCCGAAGAGGCGCGCCATGGACGAACGCATCCGCACGGAACGCGACACCTCGCAGGCCCGCGAGCCCGCGGCCGCACCCTCGCAGCGGCCCCGCATCGAGACCGTCGATCCGGCCACCGGTCGCACGGGCAGGAGCTACGAGGGCCACAGCCGCGAGGACGCCGTCGCCATCCTGGGCCGCGTGCGCGCCGCCTGGCCGGCCTGGCGGCGGACCGGCTACGCCGAGCGGGCGACGGCGATGCGCGCCGCGGCCGAGGTCCTGCGCCGCCGCAAAGCCGAGTTCGCCGAACTGATGACCGCCGAGATGGGCAAGACGGTGACCGAGGGCCTCGCCGAGATCGAGAAGTGCGCGACGAACTGCGACTACTTCGCCGACCACGCGCCGGCGTTTCTGGCGGACCGGCCGGTCGACATGGGCGGGCCGCCAGATTCCTCCAGGGCTTTCGTCACCTTCAATCCGCTGGGCGTGGTGCTGGCGGTGATGCCGTGGAACTTCCCCTTCTGGCAGGTCTTCCGCTTCGCCGCGCCGACCCTGATGGCCGGAGACGCCGCGGTCCTCAAGCACGCGTCCAACGTGCCCGGCTGCGCGCTCGCCATCGAGAGCGTGTTCCGCGAGGCGGGCTTCCCCGAGGACCTGTTCCGCGCCGTGCTGATCCCCGGCCGCGAGACCGAGGCGCTGATCGAGCACCCGGACGTCGCCGCCGTCACGCTCACCGGCAGCGTCGAGGCCGGCCGCCAGGTCGCCCGCGCGGCCGGCGGGGTCCTGAAGAAATCGGTGCTCGAGCTCGGCGGCTCGGACGCCTATGTGATCCTGGGCGATGTGGATGTCGGCAGGGCCGCGGAGATCGCCGCGGCGGCGCGCATGGTCAACGGCGGCCAGAGCTGCATCGCCGGCAAGCGCTTCGTGGTGGTCCGCGAGATCCGCGAGGCGTTCGAGCGCGCCCTCGTCGAAAAGATGCAGGCTTTCGCCATGGGCGATCCGCGCGATCCCGCGACCCGGCTCGGCCCGATGCAGTCGCTCAAGGCGCGCGACGACGTGCACGACCAGGTCACGCGGAGCGTTGCGGCCGGCGCGCGGGTGCTGACCGGCGGCGAGGTCCCGGACCGGCCGGGCGCCTGGTATCCGCCGACTGTGCTCGGCGAGGTGCGTCCCGGCATGCCGGCCTATGACGAGGAGGTGTTCGGGCCGGTTGCCGCGGTCATCGAGGCCAGGGACGAGGCCGACGCGATCCGCATCGCCAACGGGTCCCCCTTCGGCCTCGGCTCCGGCGTGATCACCGCCGACCTGGCGCGCGGCGAGCGCATCGCCCGCGACGAGCTCGAAGCGGGGCTGAGCTTCGTCAACGCCAATGTCCGCTCCGACCCCCGACTGCCGTTCGGCGGGGTCAAGGACTCGGGCTACGGGCGCGAATGCTCGGAGTTCGGAATCCACGAGTTCGTGAACGTCAAGACCGTGCTGGTCCAGTCCTGAGCCTCCTCTCCCGGGCGCGCCAGGACCCTAGAGCGTCACCACCGCCGCCCTTCGGCCAGGATCACCAGGTGTTCGGCGTCGCCGGCCGGCGCGGTCCCCTGCACCTGGCTCTTCAGGCGTGCCGCCGCGACGCCGCGGCGCTGCAGGTCGGCCAGCACCGCCTCGGCGCGCTGGCCGGCGAGCTTCGCCTGTTCGGCGGCGGCGCCATGGCCGTCCGCCTGGCCCACGACGATCGCGCTCACCCCCGGATGGCAGGCGAGCGCGGCGGCGATGGTCTGCAGCGCCGGGGCGTCGAGCTCGGTCAGCGCACCCTCGTTGAAGCCGAAGTCGACGCTCGTCGGCGAGGCGACGTCAGGGCAGGCCTTGGCCTGCTGGTTGGCCGCGCGATGGGCGCGCGCTTCCAGGATCGCCTTGCTGGGCGTGGGCTGCACGCTGTGGGTGATGCAGCCGGCCAGCGACAGCGCGGCGAGCGGCAGGAGGAGGTTCAGGTGAGACGCGAAGCGGGGCATGGCTCAGGCCAGGGGTTGCGGGGCGGCGAAGGCAAACCGCGGGCTTGCGCCGGTGTCAACGCGCAAGGCGGGCGATCGGCGGCCGGGAGGGTCGGAACCCGCGCCGCGCCTCCCGACTTTCCCGCCGGGACGCTGGCGGGGCCGAGGACGCATTCCATGGACGCCAAGGAGCATCTGGTCAGCTACCTGAAGTCGCGCGCCTTCGAGCCGGTGCTGCGCGCCCGCGACGACGGCCGCTCGGAGACGGAGAAGCGAAAGCTCAGCGACGTCAAGAAACGCACCCGCGAGGAGATCGACCGCTTCGAACACTATGGCTCGGCGCAGGAGGTCTACGTCAATTTCAAGCGCGACCTCGACTCCGAGCCGGCGAAGAAGGTGCATGCGGAGCTGAGGTCGCTGGGCCTGCCCACGATCAACGACATCGCCGGAGACTTCGAGAACGAGGCTCGCAAGCTCGGCGTCGCCCACTGAGCTCGGCAGCGTCCGGCCACGGCCGCGCTGAAACCGCCGGCGAAGCCCCGCCGTTTGCCTCTCACACGACACGTCACGCATCAGAGGAGACAGCCATGCCGCAAGGCAGAGAAGGCGAGAAGGACGACCTCCAGGCCCGCGAGTACCGCGACGCGAAGGGCCAGATCCACCACCATACCCACCCCTACATGGAGCGCCACGGCATGGATGGCGCCGCCAGGTCCGGGCGCGCCGAGTCCGGCGCCGGCGCGCGCTCCAAGCCCGTCAAGCCCAAGGGCGACGGGCTCTCGGTCCAGATGAGCCGCAGCGCCCGGGCGACGACCGACCCCGGCGAGATCCGCTCCTGGGCCGAGGCGCACGGCGGCGTGCCGGCGGCGGTCAAGCGCACCCACAAGGGCGGCGATGTCGGCATCATCCGGATCATGTTCCCGGATGCGCCCAACTCCGAGCACGAGGCGCTGCAGGAGATCACCTGGGACGAGTTCTTCCAGGAGCTCGAGGCGCGCGACCTCGCCCTGCTCTACGACGAGGACAGCATGTTCTCGAAGATCATCGGCCGCGACACCGCCGAGAAGCGCGCGGAGGGCGACAACGACGCCGCGCGCTGATCAGTTCGCCGGCGCGACCTCGCTCATCACCGCCCCGATCTCGTCGTGCAGCACGAGGTCGGCGAAGCCGTCGAGGTCAGTGGGCTCGCGGTTGACGATCGCCAGCCTCGCCCCGTTGCGCTTGGCGAGCAGCGGGAAGCCCGCCGCCGGATAGACCACCAGCGATGAGCCCAGCACCAGGAACAGGTCGCAGGCCAGCGTCTCGGCCTCGGCCCGGGCCATCGGCTCGGCCGGCATCGGCTGGCCGAACGAGATGGTGGCGGTCTTCACCAGCCCGCCGCAGGCGCGGCAGTAGGGGATCTCGCCGGCCTTGAGGAAGCCCTCCTTCAGCTCCGCGAGTTCATGCCGCTCGCCGCAGTCGAGGCAGGCCGCATAGCTCGCATTGCCGTGCAGCTCGATCACCTTGTCGGCCGGAACGAAGGAGTCCTGGTGCAGGTTGTCGACGTTCTGGGTGATGACCGCCGCGCACGCGCCTTCGGCGACCAGCCGCGCCACCGCGTGATGGCCGGCGTTGGGCGCGCGCCCGGTCCAGCCGGCGCGGCCGGTGAACGCTCGCTCCCACGCCTCGCGCCGGCGGTCGGGGTCGGCGACGAAGTCCTGGAAGTAGATCGGCTTCATCCGGCTCCAGACGCCGCCCGGCGAGCGGAAGTCCGGGATGCCGGATTCGGTGGAGATGCCGGCGCCGGTGAACACCACCAGCCGCCGCGCCTCGGCGATCATGCGGGCGAGATCGGATCGCGACATGCGCCCAGTCTATACGAAGGCGGGAGCCCAGGCCGAGCGGGATCGGACCGCGGAAAACGCGGAAAAGCGCGCATGCGCGCCGCGCAGAAGTCGGCGCTTTCGGGGATGAGGTCGTCGCCCGCGGCATTCCGCGTGGCCGGCCGCGGCCGGCCTTCTGCATGTTCCGCGGGTTTCCTCCTGCCAGCCCGGGTCACATCGCCAGTTTCGGGAAGTGGCGCGGCCCCTCCTCGCGGCCGCCCGCGTCGTGCTGACCTTCCTCGAGCGGCGAGTTCGCCCCGGTCTCGACGCCCAGCGGCGCGCGCTCGTCCGGCGTCGCGGGCGCCTGGACGGCGAGATTGTTGGTGACGGCCTTCACGCCCCCGCAGCGGCGCACGATGGTTTCGGCGAGCCGGACCCCCGAGGGCGCGGCGACGCTCCCGTTCAGGGTGACCACGCCGCCTTCGACCTCGACCTCGACGCCGCGCGCGTCGAGCAGGCGATCCTGCATCAGGGCCTCGCTCACCTGCTCCTTCAGGCGGGCGTCCGAGCGCGTCCAGCCCTTAGGACCCTTGCCGGCGTGCGGCCCGGCCTGCGGCCCCTGCGCCTCGGCGCGAGGGTCCATCCAGGCCCGGTAGTCGGAGGGCGCATGACTCGCGCCATAGCCCTGGCCCCAGCTGCCGTCGAAGCCCTGGTCGCGCCCGCCGCCTCCGAAGTCGCGGCCATAGCCGCGTCCATAGCCGGGCTGCGGATATCCCAGGCGCCCGGGATCTTGCGGATAGCGCGGATCGGCCATGGCGGTTCTCCCATTCGAGGACGGCTTCACGGTGCAAAACCGGCCAGCGAAGGGGCCGTTCCAGGGTTGGGGAGGGAGAGTGCGGTCGACCCGGCTTGGTCGGGGGGGATGCCAGGGTTGTCAGGCCGGGTCGACCGTGGCCGCTCGTATCCGACAGGCAAGTCGTTGAGAGACCGACGCCACAACCTTCTGTCAAATGATAGGTTCCGGCCTGGCGGCGGAAATATCGCCGTTCGCGAAACGGGCCGCCTGAGACGATCGGCCCCGCGGGCGCCTGTTTTTCAGGCTTTGCCGAGAGAAGCTTTGCCGGTATTCGCCTCGCAAGCGGCGCCTGGAATCGCGGCGCCCGGGGGCAATTGGGGGCGCAATCGTGGGCAGGATCGATGCGGCGGACACCGCCTGGGTGCTGTCGGCCACCGCGCTCGTGCTGTTCATGACGCTGCCCGGCCTGGCGCTGTTCTACGCCGGGCTGGTGCGGATGAAGAACGTGCTTTCGGTCATGATGCACTGCGTGGCGATCGCCTGCCTCGCCTCGGTGCTGTGGCTGTTCGGCGGCTACAGCCTGGCCTTCTCCGGGACGGGGCCGCTGATCGGCGATCTGGCCAAGTTCGGGCTCATCGGCGTCGGCCGCGACAGCGTCACGGGCAGCCTGCCGGAGACCTTGTTCTTCGCCTTCCAGATGACCTTCGCGGTGATCACCCCGGCGCTGATCGTGGGCGCCTTCGTCGAGCGCATCCGCTTCGCCGCCGTGCTGCTGTTCTCGGGCCTGTGGCTGCTCGTCGTCTATGCGCCGGTCGCCCACTGGGTCTGGGGCGGCGGCTGGCTGATGGGCCGCCACGTCATGGACTTCGCCGGCGGCCTCGTGGTGCACGCCACCGCCGGGACCTCGGCGATCGTGCTGGCCTGGCGGCTGGGCCCGCGCGACGGCTATCCGCGGGATCTGTCGCCGCCCCACAACCCGGGCTTCACCATGATCGGGGCGGGCATGCTCTGGGTCGGCTGGTACGGCTTCAACGCGGGCTCGGCGCTGGCCGCCAACGGCGATGCGGCGGCCGCCCTGATCGCCACGCACCTGTCGGCGGCCAGCGCCGGCCTGGTCTGGGCGCTGATCGAATGGATCCGCTTCAAGCGCGCCAGCATGGTGGGCATGGTGACCGGCGTGGTCGCCGGCCTCGCCACCGTCACACCGGCCTCCGGCTTCGTGGGCCCGATCGCCGGGGCCGGGATCGGCGCCGCCGCGAGCCTCATCTGCTACAACGCCGTCGAGTTCGTGCGCCACAGGGTGAAGATCGACGACGCGCTGGACGTCTTCGCCGTGCACGGCGTGGGCGGCATCCTGGGCGTGATGCTGGTGGCCGTGCTCGCCGCGAAGCAATTCGGCGGGGCGGGCTATGCGCCGGGCGTGACCATGGCCGGCCAGGCCGCCACCCAGGCGCTGGGCGTCGCCGCGACGGTCGCCTGGTCGGCGATCGGCACCTTCGTGCTGGCCTTCATCTGCGAGAAGACGGTGGGCCTCAGGGCCCGCGACGAGGTCATCGAGGAAGGCCTCGACCTCGCCGCCCACGGCGAGCGGGCGTGGAACCCGTAGGGCGCGGGCTCAGCCGATCGCGGCCTGGATCGGCCCGAAGATCATCGGCAGGATGTAGATCCGCAAACCCTGCAGGATGAGGATCGCCAGGATCGGGGTGATGTCCACGCCGCCCAGCGGCGGGATGAAGCGCTGGAAGGGCCTGAGCACCGGCCGGGTCACCGCGTCGAGAAAGTGCGCGATCGAATAGACGATGCGGTTCCTGAGGTTGATCACGTCGAAGGCGACCAGCCAGGAGATGATCGCGCTGATGATGATCGCCCAGATCAGGAGGCCCAGGAGCGCGTCGATGATGAAATAGAGGAAGCTGCCCATCAGCGCCGCTTCTATCCGGGTTTGGCGCGACGGCAAAGCGGCCGCAAGCCGCCCCTGCGGCCCGCCGCCGCGCGCCTGCGGCGCTTGACAGCCGCCCGCCCAGTCGCCTTATTCCGCGCCTTCCGTGGGGCCGTAGCTCAGTTGGTAGAGCGCTACGTTCGCAATGTAGAGGTCAGGGGTTCGACCCCCCTCGGCTCCACCAGATCCTCCTTGACCGAGACCCGCGCGCGCTACGCGAGCGCCGCGACCGCCGGCCCGCTGCGCATTGGCATTTGAACGCCGAAGGGTTCAAGTCGCCGAGCCGGGCCGTAGCCGGCTGTCCATCATCGGAGGGAGGAACGGCAGAATGTCCTTCGGAAGCGAGTTCAAGGAGTTCATCGCGCGCGGCAACGTCATCGACCTGGCGGTGGGGGTGATCATCGGCGGGGCGTTCGGCAAGATCGTGACCAGCCTGGTCGACCAGGTGATCATGCCGCCCATCGGCCTGGCGACCGGCGGCATCGACTTCTCGCAGATGAAGCTCGTGCTCAAGCCGGCGGACGCGGCCGCCAAGCAGGCCGAGGTGGCGATCCAGTACGGCGCGTTCCTGAACACGGTCATCCAGTTCGCGATCATCGCCCTGGTCATCTTCCTCATCGTCAGGGCGATCAACACCCTGCGTCGGCAGGAGGCGCAGGCCCCGGCGGCCTCGCCGCCCGCGCCCACCAAGACCGAGGCCCTGCTGGAGGACATCCGCGACGCGCTGCGGAAACCCTGAGGGCCGTTGCCGCCCGGGATGTTTCTCCGGGTTGAAACCGAAGCGAAACCGAACCGCGCGAGACAGGCCGCCGGCTTCGCGCTTAAGGTCCGCGCGCGATCCATCGGATGAGGAGCCTTCGCCATGGCCCTGGAGCGCGCCGATCCGTCCCGCCGCGCCGCCTTCGCGGCGGCGGGCCTGCTGACCGCGGGCGCGGTCCTCAGCCTGCCCGGTTGCGCCAGGCCCGCCTCCGACGCGGACAAGCCGGGCCAGGCGGACGTCTCGGCGGTCGATGACCTGATGCGCGAGCATGGCGTGCTGCGCCGGCTGCTGGTGGTCTATCGCGAAACCGCCGGCGTGATCCGCGCCTCGGCCGCCACCCTCGATATCGCCGCGCTTGGCCAGGCCGCCGACCTGTTCCGCAGCTTCGGCGAGGACTACCACGAGAAGGCGCTCGAGGAGGCGCACATCTTCCCGATGGTGAAGAAGGCCGGCGGCCGCGCGGCGAGCCTGATCGACACCCTGATCGCCCAGCACCGGCGAGGGCGCGAGATCAACGACTACCTCACCGGGCTCGCGAAGTCGGGCGGCGTGCGCACCGGCCAGGCCGAGCCCCTGGCCCAGGCCCTGGAGAGCTTCGCGCGGATGTACGAGATCCACGCCGCCATCGAGGACACGGAGGTGTTCCAGGCCTGGCGGGCGACGCTCAACGCCAAGGAGCTCGACGCCTGGTCCGACAAGTTCGAGGACATCGAGCACCAGACCTTCAAGGGCGACGGCTTCGACCTGGCGCTGGAGCAGGTGGCCGGCATCGAGCAGCGCCTCGGCCTCTCCGACCTCGCCCGCTACACCGCCCCTTCGCCTCCCCCTACCTGAACCCGCTCGTCCCCGCGCAGGCGGGGACCTAAGCTGAATTTCGGCTGCGAACGCGGCTTGGATTCCCGCTTTCGCGGGAATGAGCGGGGGAGGGGATCAGCGCGCGTCGGGTCGGGAGCGCGGAGCGCGACGATGCGCCCGCAAGATTCAGTGCGCGTCGTCCCAGTTCGTCGCGGCGCGGGCCTCGACTACCAGCGGCACGGAGATGGAAGCTGCCGGCTCGGCGGCGCGGGCCATCACCTGCTTGGCCACCGCGATCACCGCCTCGGCCTCGGACTCGGGCGCCTCGAACACCAGTTCGTCGTGCACCTGCAACAGCATCCTGGCGCTCAGCCCCGCCGCCGTCAGCGCGCCCGGCATGCGGATCATGGCGCGGCGCATGATGTCGGCCGCGGCGCCCTGGATCGGGGCGTTGATCGCCGCCCGGTCGGCGAAGCTGCGCTCGGCCTGGCTCTTGCCGCGCGCCGCCGGGATGTGGACCTTGCGGCCGAAGATGGTGGTCACGAACGCCTGGCTGCGCACCTGCTGCATCTGCCGGTCCATGTAGGTGCGGATACCGGGGAATCGCTCGAAGTAGGTCTTGATGTAGGCGCCGGCCTCCTCCCTGGGGATGCCGAGCTGGTTGGAGAGCCCGAAGGCCGAGATGCCGTAGACGATGCCGAAATTGATCGCCTTGGCCCGGCGCCGCGTCTCGGCGGGCATCCCCTCGACCGGCACGCCGAACATCTCCGAGGCGGTGGAGGCGTGGATGTCCAGGCCCTCGGCGAACGCCGCCTTGAGCTGGGCGATGTCGCCGATGTGGGCCAGCAGGCGAAGCTCGATCTGCGAGTAGTCGGCGCTGATCAGCACGTTGCCGGGCTCGGCGATGAAGCAGCGGCGGATCTTGCGGCCCTCTTCGGTGCGGATCGGGATGTTCTGCAGGTTCGGATCCGACGAGGCGAGCCGCCCGGTGGTCGCCGCCGCCAGCGAGAACGAGGTGTGCACCCGCCCGGTCGCAGGATCGATCGCGGCCACCAGGTTGTCCGTGTAGGTGCCCTTCAGCTTGGAGAGCTGGCGCCAGTCCAGCAGCGTGCGCGGCAGCTCGTGGCCCTGGAGAGCCAGGTCCTCCAGCAACGAGGCGTCGGTGGAGAGCTGTCCGGTGGCCGTGAACCGGCCGGAGCCCAGCCCCATCTCCTTGAACAGCACCTCGCCGATCTGCTTGGGCGAGCCCAGGTTGAACGGCCGGCCGGCCAGCTCGTGCGCCTTCGCCTCGAGCTCGGCCATGCGCACCGAGAAGTCGTTGGAGAGCTCGCGCAGCCGGTCCGGATCGACCTTGACGCCGGCCAGCTCCATCTCCACCAGCACCTTGGGCATCGGCCGCTCGAGCGTCTCGTAGACGGTGAGCAGGCCCTCGCGGGAGAGCCTCGGCCGCAGGTGCTCGTAGAGCCTGAGCGTCACGTCCGCGTCCTCGGCGGCGTAGCAGGTCGCCTCGGAGAGGGCCACGTGCTTGAAGCTCTTCTGGGCCTTGCCGGCGCCGGCCACGGTCTTGAAGCTGATCGGCTCGTGGTCCAGCAGGCGCTTGGAGAGCTCGTCCATGCCGTGGCTCTTGTGCAGGCCGCCCTCCAGCACGAAGCTGATCAGCATGGTGTCGTCGATCGGCGCGACCTCGATCCCGTAGCGGGACAAGACGGCCAGGTCGTACTTGCCGTTCTGCGCCACCTTCAGGACCGAGGGATCCTCCAGCAGCGGCTTCAGCCTGGCGAGCACCTCCTCGCAGGGGATCTGCGCCAGGTCCTCCCGGGTCTCGAACTCCAGTCCCTCGCCGCCGGCGTGCTCGTGGCCCACGGGAATGTAGCAGGCTTCGCCCGGGGCGATGGCCAGCGACACGCCGCAGAGCCTGGCGCTGGACGAGGACAGAGCGTCGGTCTCGGTGTCGAAGGCGATGCGGCCCGCCTCGTGGGCGCGGGCGATCCAGGCCTCCAGGGTCGCGAGGTCGCGCACGCACTGGTAGGCCTCGATGTCGATCGGCGCATGCTTCGGCGGCTCGGGCGGCTTGACCTCCGGGGCGGGCGTGGCGGCCGGCGCCTCGCCGCGCAGGTGCGCCTCCACCCGGCGGGCGATGGTGCGGAACTCCATCTTCTCCAGGAACTGGGCCAGCGCCTCGCTCTCGGGATCGCGCACCGCCAGCTCGTCGATCGGTGAGGGCAGCGGCGTGTCGCAGTCCAGCTTCACCAGCTCGCGCGATAGCCGGATCTGGTCGGCGAAGTCGATCAGCGTCTGGCGGCGCTTCTCCTGCTTGATCTCGTGGGCGCGGGACAACAGCGTGTCGAGGTCGCCGTATTCGAGGATCAGCGCCGAGGCGGTCTTGACGCCGATGCCCGGGGCGCCCGGCACGTTGTCCACCGAATCGCCGCACAGCGCCTGCACATCGACGACCTTCTCGGGCGGAACGCCGAACTTCTCGACCACCTGGTCATGGCCGATGCGCAGGTTCTTCATGGTGTCGAGCATCGAGACCTTCGGGCCCACGAGCTGCATCAGGTCCTTGTCGGAGGAGACGATCACCACCTCGCCGCCGAGGTCGCGGACCTTGCAGGCGTAGGCGGCGATGAGGTCGTCGGCCTCGTAGCCGGGCAGCTCCAGGCAGGGCACGCCGAACGCGCGCGTCGCCTCGCGCACCAGCGGGAACTGCGGGACCAGGTCCTCCGGCGGCGGCGGCCGGTGGGCCTTGTAGGCGGCGTAGAGCTCATTGCGGAAGGTCCGCTCGGAATGGTCGAACACCACCGCCAAGTGGGTCGGCGCCTCGGCCTCGGCCTTCATGTCGACCAGGAGCTTCCAGAGCATGTTGCAGAAGCCCGAGACCGCGCCTACCGGCAGGCCGTCCGACTTGCGGGTGAGCGGCGGCAGGGCATGGAAGGCCCGGAAGATGAAGCCCGAGCCGTCCACCAGGTAGAGCCGCACGCGCGGCCCGTCCTGCGTCGGCTCGCGGGGAATCTCGCCCAGCGTTTCAGGCGGCGTTTCGGCGGCGGCTTCGAGGGTGTCGCTCATCCGGGCAAGATAGGCGTTGGACGCGGCGAGGTCATCACTCGGCTCATCCGCCGCCGCCGTCGGCCGCAGCCCTTGCCAAGCTGGAGCATCGGGGCGAGCGTCGCGCGATGAGCGAGCGCGACCTCACGCCCGGACGGCTGGAAACCTTCTCCGACGCGGTGATCGCGATCATCGTGACGATCATGGTCCTCGAGCTGCGGCCGCCGGCGAGCGTCGCCTGGTCGTCGCTCGCGGCGCTGTGGCCCGACTTCGTCAGCTATCTGATCAGCTTCTGGTTCGTGGCGATCTTCTGGGTGAACCACCACCACATCGTGCGCAGGCTCTCGCGCCTGACCGAGCCCGTGCTCTGGGCCAACATCAGCTTTCTTTTCGTGTTGTCGCTGATCCCCTTCGCGACCGCCTGGGTGGGGCGCAGCGGCGTCGCCGCCCGGCCCATGCTGCTCTATGCTCTGGTCATCATGGCTTGCGGCGCCAACTTCGCCCTGCTGCGCGGGTTGATCGAGACGACGCTTCCGACGCCCCAGCGCCGCGCGTTCAACGGCCCGAGGGTGCAGGTCGTGGGCTTCGCCACCATGGGCCTCCTCGTCACCGCCGGGATGGTCAGCTTCGCATGGCCGCGCGCCGCGCTGGCGATCGTCGCCGCCTCGTCAATCCTCCACATGGCCCCTCTGACGCGCCACTGAGATCGCGCCCATGCCCGAAACCGAGATCTTGCAGGCTCGCACCGTCGCGGTCCTCGCCGACTGCCACATCCACCCCGGCGGCGGGCCGGACTGGACACGCGCCGTGCTCACCGCGCTCGAGGGCTGCGACCTGATCGTCACGCTGGGCGACATGGGCGAGAGCGCCGGGCTCGATCGCCTGGCTCAGATCGCGCAGGTGCTGGGCGTGGCCGGCGCCGACGACCAGCCCGATCCGCGGACCTCGCCCAGGCTCCGGCGCCTGTCGATCGGTGGCGTGGCGCTTGGCTGCGTCTTTGATCCCAAGGCCGCGGGCCTCGCCGCCTTGGCGCATCCGTTCGAACCGGCGGCGGACTTTCCCGACGCGCTCGCCCGTGCGTTTGGCGGCCCGGTGGACGGCCTGCTCTACGCCTCGACGCACCGTCCGGCTTCGGCCGAGTTCGCCGGCGTCTGGGCGGTCAATCCCGGCAGCGCCCTGCTGCCCGACGAGGGCGCAAAGCCCGCCTTCGCCCGCCTCACGGTCGAGAACGGCCGGCTCCGTCCCGAGATCGTGACGCTCAGCTAGCGGCGAACCGCGCGTTGAGATTCGCCAGCCCGTCCGCGCCGGCTGCGAACGCCTCGTAGGAGCCGGTCTTCAGGAACTCCGCCGCCGCGCTCGCCAGCGGCGCATAGGCCGAGCGGAACGGCGCGGTGGCCGACGACAGCCGGCGCACGCCCAGCGCCTGCAGCCGCTCGGCCGGCGCGAGGCCGGGCAGCAGCATGATGTTGAGCGGCAGGGCGATGGCGTCGGCGAGGCGCCCGATCAGGTCCTCGTCCCTGGCCCCGGGCACGAAGATGCCGTCGGCCCCGGCGTCGCGGTAGCCCGCCGCGCGCTGCGCCACGTCCGCATAGGCCGCATGCCCCTCGGCCAGGCCCTTGAGGATCACGTCGGTGCGGGCGTTGATGAACAACGGCACGCCCGTCGCGTCGGCCGCCTTGCGCGCCGCCTCGATCTTGCGCGCGTGCAGGTCCGGCGGGCGGCGGCCGTCCTCCAGGTTGATCCCGACGGCGCCGGCCTCGATCACCGCGCGGATCAGCTCGGAAAGCTCGTCCGGATCGTCGGTGTAGCCGCCCTCGATGTCGGCGGTGAGCGGCGTCTCGCCCGCCGCCTTCGCGCAGGCCTCGATCGTGGCGATCAGCCGCGCGCGGGGCAGCTGGTCGCCGTCCGGGTAGCCGTGCGCCCAGGCCACGGCGGCCGAGGAGGTCGCCACCGCCTTGGCGCCGGCGTCGGCCAGGATCGCGGCGCTGGCGCCGTCCCAGGCGTTCGGCAGCACCAGGATCTCGGCGGCGTGATGGAGCTTGGCGAACGCTTCCGCCTTGGCTTTCTGGTCCATGTTCCCTCCGGAGGCTGCAGCATGCGATGCAGATATAGGCGCTGTTGCGAGGCCCGCTCGCGAGAACCGGCCGCAGACTACCTCCCCCGTTCACGGGGAAGGGGGACCACCCGCCGCAGAGCGGGTGGTGGAGGGGGCGAGGCATATGCACAGTGCGTCCGCTCGCCCCTCCCACCATTCGCTCTTCCGCCCGCCTGCGCGGGCGTCGGCGAACGGTCCCCCCTCCCCATGAATGGGGAGGGCAGATAAGACCGCCCGCGTGCGCACGGCCCTGACCCGCCTGACCCTGACCGATGTCCGCTCCTACGCGCGGGCGGAGCTGGCGCTGGATGGCCGCCCGGTGTTCCTGGTCGGGCCGAACGGGGCCGGCAAGACCAACCTGCTGGAGGCGGTCAGCCTGCTGACGCCGGGCCGGGGCCTGCGCGGCGCGAGCCTCGCCGAGGTCGGCCGCCGGCTCCCGGGCGAGCCGCGCGGCCGGGCCTGGGCGGTCGCGGCGGCGGTCTCCGCGGACGGCGAGGCGACCCACCTGGGGACGGGCATGGCCGAGCCGGGCGCCGCACGCCGCACGGTGCGCCTGGAAGGCGAGACGGTCCCGCCCGGCCGTCTCGCCGAGCATCTGCGCCAGGTCTGGCTCACCCCGGCGCAGGACCGGCTGTTCCTGGAAGGCGCGGGCGAGCGGCGCCGCTTTCTCGACCGGCTGGTGTTCGCCGCCGAGCCGCTCCACGCGGCGCACGCCCAGGCCTACGAGCGGGCGCTTCGCGAGCGCATGCGGCTGCTGACCGAGGGTCCCGCCGATCCGGCCTGGCTGGATGCGCTGGAGGCGCGGCTGGCCGGGGCGGGCGCGCGGCTGGCCGAAGCCCGCGCGCGCACGCTCCTCGCGCTGCAGGCGGAGATCGCTGCGCGCGGCGAGCGCCCGTTTCCGCAGGCGCGCCTCACGCTCTCCGGCGAGTGGGAGCAGATGGCCGCAGGCGGCGCCCAGATCGCCGACCTCGAGGGCCGGCTCGCCGCCGCGCTGAAGGCCGCGCGCGAGCGCGACGCCGCCGCCGGCCGGGCGCTCACCGGCCCGCATCGCGGCGATCTCCTCGTCACCCACACGGAGAAGGACCGTCCCGCGGCCGAATGCTCCACCGGGGAGCAGAAGGCCCTGATCCTCAACCTCGTCCTCGCCCAGGCGGCGCGGCTGGCGCGGATCGAAGCGCAGCCGAGCCCCATCCTGCTGCTCGACGAGGTCGCGGCCCACCTCGACGCCCGCCGCCGCGCCGCCCTGTTCGACGAGGTCGAGGCGCTGGGCCTGCAGGCCTTCCTGACCGGCACGGACGCGCAGCTGTTCGAGGCCCTGGCCGGCCGCGCCCAGGGCTTCGCCGTCGAGGCTTCGGAACTGGCGCCGATTTCGGCCTGAACACGTGCAGAATCAAGGCTGAGGCCCTATATAGGAGAAGCGGCTTCCCCGGGCCTCGATGCGCATGCGCGCGACCTGCCTCGCAACGGCCCTCCGCCCCAAATCCGGACCAGAGATGAGCGAAGACAACGAGACCAACGGCCCTGAATCCAACGGCAACGGCAACGGCGACGATTACGGCGCGGAATCGATCAAGGTCCTCAAGGGCCTGGATGCGGTGCGCAAGCGGCCGGGCATGTACATCGGCGACACCGACGACGGCTCGGGCCTGCACCACATGGTCTACGAGGTCGTCGACAACGCGATCGACGAGGCGCTGGCGGGCTACGCCACCCGGGTCGAGGTGATCCTGGAGGCCGACGGCTCGTGCACCGTCACCGACGACGGGCGCGGCGTCCCGACCGACATCCACGAGGGCGAGGGCGTCTCCGCCGCCGAGGTCATCATGACCCAGCTGCACGCCGGCGGGAAATTCGACCAGAACTCCTACAAGGTCTCCGGCGGCCTGCACGGGGTGGGCGTCTCGGTGGTGAACGCGCTCTCCGACTGGCTGAGGCTGACGGTCCACCGCGGCGGCTTCACCCACCGGATGGAGTTCCGCGGGGGCGACCCGGTCGCGCCGCTGGCCATCGTCGGCAAGTCGCCGCTGCGCGAGAACGGCGAGTTCCTGACCGGCACCGAGGTCACCTTCCTGCCGTCCACCGACACCTTCGCCTTCATCGACTTCGACCGGAAGACGCTGGAGCACCGGCTGCGCGAGCTCGCCTTCCTGAACTCCGGCGTCACCATCTGGCTGAAGGACCACCGCGAGGCCGAGCCGTTCGAGGAAGTGATGCACTACGACGGCGGCATCGAGGCCTTCGTGCGCCACCTCGACAAGGCCAAGTCCCCGCTGATCCGCGACCCCATCGTGGTCCGCGGCAAGCGCGAGAACGTCGAGCTCGACCTCTCGCTGTGGTGGAACGACGGCTACCACGAGAACGTGCTCTGCTTCACCAACAACATCCCCCAGCGCGACGGCGGCACCCACCTGGCGGCGTTCCGCTCAGCGCTGACGCGGGTCATCACCAACTATGCCGAGAGCTCCGGGGCTGCGCGGCGCGAGAAGGTGCAGGTCACCGGCGAGGATGGGCGCGAAGGGCTCACCTGCGTGCTCTCGGTGAAGATCCCCGACCCGAAGTTCTCCTCACAGACCAAGGACAAGCTGGTCTCCTCCGAGGTGCGCCCCGCGGTCGAAGGCCTGGTCGGCGAGGGCCTGGGCGCCTGGTTCGAGGAGCATCCGAACGAGGCGCGGCTCATCGTGCAGAAGATCGCCGAGGCGGCCGCAGCGCGCGAGGCGGCCCGCAAGGCGCGCGAGCTCACCCGCCGCAAGTCGGCGCTCGACATCACCTCGCTGCCCGGCAAGCTCGCCGACTGCTCGGAGAAGGACCCGGCGAAGTCCGAGATCTTCCTGGTGGAGGGCGATTCGGCCGGCGGCTCGGCCAAGCAGGCCCGCAACCGCGAGAACCAGGCGATCCTGCCGCTGCGGGGCAAGATCCTCAACGTCGAGCGGGCGCGCTTCGACAAGATGCTGTCATCGGAGCAGGTCGGCACCCTGATCACGGCGCTGGGCGCCGGCATCGGCCGCGACGACTTCGACATCGAGAAGATCCGCTACCACAAGATCATTCTGATGACCGACGCCGACGTCGACGGCGCGCACATCCGCACGCTGCTGCTCACCTTCTTCTACCGGCAGATGCCGGAGGTGATCGAGCGCGGCTATCTCTATATCGCCCAGCCGCCGCTCTATAAGGCCTCCAAGGGCAAGTCGATCCGCTACCTCAAGGACGACGCCGAGCTGGAGATCTACCTGATCGACGAGGGCGTCGACGGCGCGACGCTCGATCTCTCCAGCGGCGAGCGCCTGGTCGGCGCCGACCTTCTGGCCATGGTCACCACGGCCCGCGGCGCCAAGGCCAACGTCGAGCGCCTCGCCACCCGCGCCCCGCCGTTCGCCGTCGAGCAGGCCGCTCTCGCCGGCCTCCTGGGCGACAACGGCGACCCGGCCAAGGCCGCCCGGCGGCTCGACCTCTACGCCGAGGAGGGCGACGGCCCCTGGGAAGGCGCGCGCGGCGAGGCCGGCGGCTACGTGTTCTCGCGGGTCAAGCGCGGCGTCTCCGAGCGCATCGTGCTCGACGAGCTGTTGCTGCACGCCGCCGACGCCCGCCGGCTCTCCGAGCGCTCCAAGGCGCTGGCCAAGGTGTTCGACGGGCCGGCGGTGTTCACACGGCGCGACCGCACCACCCCGGTGCGCGGGCCCATCGACCTGGTGAATGCGGTGATGGACGGCGGCCGTCGTGGGCTTTCCGTCCAGCGCTACAAGGGGCTGGGCGAGATGAACGCCGACCAGCTCTGGGAGACCACGCTGGACACCAACGCGCGCACCCTGCTGCAGGTGAGGGTGAACCACGCCGACGACGCCGACGACATGTTCACCCGACTGATGGGCGACCTCGTCGAGCCCCGCCGCGAGTTCATCCAGGCGAACGCGCTCGACGCCGAGGTGGACGTTTAGCAGCAAAGATGCTCCCCCTCTGGGGGAGCTCCGCCGGAGGCGAAGAGGGGGGCTTTTGCTTGAGCGCGGGCGACTGAAACCCCCTCCGCCGCTTCGCGACACTTCCCCTGTGGGGAGTATCTAGCCCTCGAAGCCTCCCACCACCTCCAGCACCGCCTCGCCGTACCGGGCGAGCTTGGATTCACCGACGCCGGAGAGGCGCACCAGCGCCGCCCGGCTGGCCGGGCGTGCGGCGGCGATTTCCGCCAGGGTGCGGTCCTGGAAGATGACATAGGGCGGCACGTGCTGGGCCTTGGCTTCCCCGGCGCGCCAGGCGCGCAACGCCTCGAACAGCGCCTGGTCCGAGGGCGCGACCCCGGCCGCCGCTTCGCCGCGGCGCTTGCGGCGGGGCCGCGCGTCGGCCTCGGCGCGCCTGCGCGTCAAGACCTGCCGTTCCCCGCGGAACACCGCCCGCACGGCCTCGGCCTCGCCCAGGCCGACCAGAGGCCGGCCGTCGTTCGGGTCCTCGCGCAGCAACCCCTCGAACAGCAGCTGCTCGATGAGATCGCGCCACGCCGCGGCCGGGAGCTCCCGGCCGATCCCGTAGGTGGAGAGCGCCGCCTCCTGGGCGCCGACCTCCTTGGTCTTGCCGAGCAGGTGGTCGACGAGCCGGCCCTTGCCGAACCGCCCGCCGAGCCGGTGCGCGGCCGAGAGCGCCTTCTGGGCGGCTTCGGTCGCATCGATCGTCTCGGCCCCGCCCAGGCAGAGGTCGCACTGGCCGCAGGGCTCGACGTCCGCCTCGCCGAAGTAGCGCCGCACCGCCGCCGCCCGGCAGCCCGCGCCGTCCAGCATGGCGTAGAGCTGGCGGACCTTGCGGACCTGCGCCTGCTTGACCGTTTCGTCCACCTCGCGCTCGGCGATCCGCCGCAGCGCCCAGGCGAGGTCGGCCGCGCCGTAGAGGGTGACGCCCTCGGCCGGATCGCCGTCGCGCCCGGCGCGGCCGATCTCCTGCCAATAGGCTTCGATCGAGGCCGGCGGATCGGCGTGGATCACGAAGCGGACGTCGGGCTTGTCGACCCCCATGCCGAAGGCGATGGTCGCCACCATCACCGCGGCGTCGGCCTGCAGGAAGTCCTCGAGCCGCCGGCTGCGGAGCTCGCGCTCGAGGCCGGCGTGATAGGCGAGCGCCGGGACGCCGGCGGCGCGCAGGGCGCCCGCCAGGGTCTCGGTGGCCTCGCGCGAGCCGGCATAGACCACGCCCGAGCGGCCGGGTCGGGCCGTCACCAGCTCGATCACCCGCTTCTCCTTCGAGCCGCGCTTGCGCTCGGCCGACAGGATCAGTTCCGGGCGCGCGAACGAGGCCACGAACTCGGCCGCGTCCTCCAGATGCAGCTGGGCGCGGATGTCCGCCCGGGTCCGCGCGTCGGCCGTGGCGGTGACGGCCAGCCGCGGCACGGACGGGAACAGCTCGGCCAGCCGCCCCAGCATCCGGTAGTCCGGGCGGAAGTCGTGCCCCCACTGGCTGACGCAATGCGCCTCGTCGATGGCGATCAGGGCCAGCGGCAGGCGGGCGAGCCGGTTCAGCATCGAAGGCTGCATCAGGCCCTCGGGCGAGACGTAGAGCAGGTCGAGCTCGGCGGCTTCGATCCGCCGCCAGGTCTGCGTCTTCTCGGCGGGATCGATGTTGGAATCCAGCCTCGCGGCCGCGACGCCCGACTGCTGCAGGGCCGCGACCTGATCGGTCATCAGCGCGATGAGCGGCGAGACCACCAGCCCGAGGCCGGGCCGGATCATCGCCGGGATCTGGTAGCAGAGGCTCTTGCCCCCACCGGTCGGCAGCACGGCCATGGCGTTGCGGCCGGCCAGCGCCTCGCCGATGACCTGCGCCTGCAGGCCCCGGAAGTCGGCATGCCCGAACACCCGCCGCAGGATCCCGCGCGCGGCGTCCAGCGGCTCGGCTTCGAGTTCGGCGACGGACATGGGCCGGTTATGCCCGTGAGTCGCAAGAGACGCGATGCGTCTTTCCCTCCCTTGATGGGGAGGGACAGGCCGCGCAGCGGCCAGGGTGGGGAAGCTACGACCGGGCTCCGCGCTCGACGATTGGCGCCTCACGTCCGGCGCCGCCTCCAACGCCAGCACGATCTGATCCATCACCCCGCCCAGGTTCCGCCCGGTCGTGACGTCCCCACCCTGCGCGCCTGTGGCGCGCTGTCCCTCCCCATCAAGGGAGGGAATCAGGTCGCCGCGTCCAGGCGGCTGATGCTCGCCCTCTGCGCCCAGTGCGAGCCCATGCGGTTGCGGAACTGCTCGGGGCGCTCGCTCAGCGCCTCGGTCTCCAGCCACAGCCGCTTCAGGTGTCGCACCCGCCCGCTCGCCCTGTCGTCCTCGTAGCCGGTGCGGCCGTGCAGCACGTGGTAGTTGTTGATGAACTGCATGTCGCCGGGCTGGAAGTCCATGATCACCGAGTAGCGGCCGCTCTCCGCCTCGGCCTGCATCCAGGCGAGCGCCTCGATCGCGCGCTCGGTGAGCCGGGGCGCGTCGGCGTGCCGCTGCGAGGCCAGGATGTAGCCGCGGATCAGCCGCACGAAGAGCCGCCCGCCATAGGCGGTGAACACCGGCATGGGGTACCAGTCCCGCCCGCCCGGGGGCTGCTCGCCCCGATAGTCGTAGGGCTGCGGCCTGTAGAGCTCGGCGGCGAGATCCGGCCGTTCGCGCACCAGCCGGTTGTGCAGCGCGACCGAGTTGCAGACCGCCGACAGCCCGCCCGAGGCGCCGGTCTGCAGGCAGAGCAGGCCCACAAGATCCGAGCCGTCGCAGTGGAAGTCGAGCGGGATCTGGCCGAGCTCGTTGCCGCGCGCGGTGGGATCGCCGGGCTGCTTGCCCTGATCGGTGACGTCGCCCAGCAGGTGGCCCTTGGCGTTCTGCGGCCAGGGCCGGCCGAGGTGGGCGCCGATCCCCCAGTAGGCCAGGCACATCTGGTCGTTGGACCACCACTGGCGCGGCAATCCGCGGATCCGCACGAAGCCGCGGCCATCGATCAGCTCGGCCTCGATCCGCTTGAGGCGCGGGCCGAGCGTGGGCAGCGGGAAGTCGGCCCTGCCGATCTGCAGGAAATCGTCGGACTTCGCCCTCGCGACGGCGATGGCCCGCTCCAACTCCTCGATCTCGCCGGGGCTGAGGTGCTCGGTCCAGAGCCTCTCGTCGGCCACGTCCTCGGCCGTCCACGCGCAGGCGGTCTCCAGCGGAACCGGCTGGACCTCGGGACGATCGTCCGCCATGGCCCTACTCCGCCGCCATGGCCGCCGGCGCGGCCTGGGCTCCGCGCAGCAGCCGCCCCGGCAGCGCGCCCGTGGGCTCGCCGTCGCGGTAGGTGATCTCGCCCCTGACGATGGTGGCCGTATAGCCGTCCGCCCGCTGGATCAGCCGGCGCCCGCCGGTCGGCAGGTCGTAGGCCACCTGCGGCGCTTTCAGCTTCAGCCTGTCGTAGTCGATGACGTTGAGGTCGGCGCGGAACCCTTCGGCGACCAGGCCGCGGTCGTAGAGCCCGACCGTCTCGGCGGTGTCGCGGCACTGGGCCTTGACCATCCGTTCCAGCGGGATCTTCGGCCCGCGGCTGCGGTCGCGCGTCCAGTGCACCAGGTTGGTGGTCGGGAAGCTGCCGTCGCAGATCATGCCGACGTGCGCGCCGCCGTCCGAGAGGCCCGGCACCACGCACTCGTGGTTCAGCATCTCGTAGGCCGGATCGAGGCTGTAGTCGGCGTAGTTGAGGATCGGCAGGTAGAGCATGCCCCGGCCGCCGTCGGTCAGCATGTGGTCCAGCGCCACCTCAGGGGGGTCCTTGCCCTGGGCGGCGGCCAGCGCCGCCACGGAGTTCTCGCGGGTGGGCTCGTAGTCGGGCTCCTCGCCCATCAGGTAGATGCGCTCCCACGAGCGGGCCGGCGACAGGCCCGGCGCGCGGGCCGATTCCGGCTCCTCGGCGAGCAGCCGGGCCCGGAACCCCGGATCGCGCAGCATCGCCACGCGCTCGGCGAGCGGCCTGTCCTTGATCGCCCGGTAGCTCGGATAGGAGCTGAACGGATTGACCGTGAGCTCGAGGCCGAACAGCACGCCCACCGGGCGGCTGGCGACCTGCGCCCGCATGGTCAGGCCCCTCGCCTTGGCGGCCGAGAGCCGCTCCAGCAGGTACTTGTACTGCAGGGGATCGCGCGGGCTCTGCACCAGAGAGAAGGAGAGCGGGCGGCCCGACCTGGCCACCAGACGCTCCAGCATGTCGAACTCGGCCTCCGGGTCGTTGAAGTCGGAGACGAACTGCAGCACGCCGCGGCCGGCGGCCGCCAGGCCCATGGCGATGCCGGTGAGCTCGTCCTCGCCGGCGGTCAGCGTCGCGATCGGCGAGCCGTCGGAGGAGCGGTGGTTCAGCGTGCGCGAGGAGCCGAAGCCGATCGCGCCGGCCTCCATCGCGCGCTTGGCGATGGCCGCCATGGCGTCGACGTCGGCCTCGGTGGCCGGCTCGCGGTCGACGCCGCGCTGGCCCATGACGAACACCCGGAGCGCCGCGTGCGGCAGCTGGCTGCCCACGTCGACGTCGAATCGGCGCCCCGCCAGGCTCTCGAAGTACTCGGGATAGCTCTCCCAGTTCCACGGCAGGCCCTCGGCGAGCACCGGGAACGGGATGTCCTCGACGCCTTCCATCAGCCGGATCAGCCGGTCGTGGTCGTCCGGCCGGCAGGGCGCGAAGCCGACGCCGCAGTTGCCCATCACCACCGTGGTGACGCCGTGCCAGGAGGAGGGCTGCAGGCGCTCGTCCCAGGTCGCCTGGCCGTCGTAGTGGGTGTGCACGTCGACGAAGCCGGGGATGACGATCTGGCCGCGCGCGTCCACCTCCTCGGCGCCGGCGCCCGCGATCCGGCCGACCTTGGCGATCTGGCCGTCCTTGACGCCGACGTCGGCCTCGTAGGGCGCGCCGCCCGCGCCGTCCACGACGGTCCCGCCGCGGACCACCAGGTCATAGGCTCGTTCCATAGCTCGCCTCCCTCGGGCGAAGGGCATTGGGTTATCGCCGGTAATTAGCGGCCCGGCGGCCCCTCACGGTCAAGCGGTTAGTTCGAGCTCGGCCGTCGGAACTCACGAACGATTCAGCCTTTTTGTTCCGGCCCCTTTAAGGCCCGAGGAGAGACAATGGCGCAGCGTAGAACGGACGAGGGACCCGTTATGACGCCGAAGATCCTGCTGGTCGCCGCCGTCCTGGCGGCGATCGCGATCGGATTCGCCTTGCCCGGGCCGCACCGGATCAAGGCGGAGCCACGCTCGCAGATCCCGACGCTCGAGGTCGGCAAGGGCTGATCTGAGCCAAATCGGCTAGGCTCCGAGGTGTGAGTCGGGGCCCTTTCACGTTCTACGAATTCTTCGCCGGCGGCGGCATGGCGCGCCTGGGTCTCGGCGAGGCTTGGGCGTGCCGGTTCGCCAACGACTTCGACCCGGCGAAGGCGGCCGCCTACCGCGCCAACTTCCCCGATGCGGCGGCGCATTTCCGCCACGGCGACGTCTGGGCCCTGCGGGCCGCAGACCTGCCGGGCCGCGCCGACCTCGCCTGGGCGTCCAGCCCCTGCCAGGACTTCAGCCTGGCGGGCGCGCGGGCGGGCCTCTCCGGCGGCCGATCCTCGGCCTTCTACGGCTTCTGGCGTCTGGTCGAGGGGCTGGCGAAGGACGGCCGCGCCCCGCGCATGGTGGTCATCGAGAATGTCGCGGGCCTGCTCACCTCCCATGGCGGCAAGGACTTCGAGGCGCTCGCGGCGGCGCTGGCCGGGCAAGGCTACCGGTTCGGCGCGCTGGAGATCGATGCGGCGGCGTTCCTGCCCCAGTCGCGGCCCAGGGTGTTCATCGTGGCCTCGCGCGGGCCGGCGCCGGCCGCTCTCACCGGTCCGAGCCCCTGGCACACGCGCGGCGTGAAGGTCGCATTCGATCGGCTCCCGCCGGCGCTCGCGACGGACTGGATCTGGTGGCGCCTGGCCGCCCCGCCGGTCCGCAACCTCGACCTCGCGGCGCTGCTGGAGGACGACTCCGCGGTCGCCTGGCATCGGCCGGAGCGCACCGCCCGCTGGCTGGCCCTGATGTCGCCGCTGCATCGCCAGCGGATCGAGGCGGCGCGGGCGCGCGGCGCGCGCGCCGTGGGGGCGATGTTCCGGCGGATGCGGCGGGAGGACGGCCGAACGGTTCAGCGGGCCGAGGTCCGCTTCGACGGGCTCGCGGGCTGCCTGCGCACGCCGCGCGGCGGCTCCTCGCGGCAGGCGATCGTGGTGCTCGAGGGCGGCGAGGCGCGCACCCGGCTGCTGACGCCCAGGGAGGCGGCGCGGCTGATGGGCTTGCCCGAGAGCTATCGGCTGCCGGACGCGGCCACCGCGGCGCTGATGGTGGCGGGCGACGGGGTGGCGGTCCCGGTGGTGCGCTGGCTCGCCCAGCTGCTGCTCGAGCCGCTGCTCGAGGACCGGGCGGTGATGGCCGCCGAGTAGCGGGGCCTTTCGGGGCGTCCGCGATGACGCTAGGCTCGCGGCACGAAGGGCAGTCTCCGCATCCGAGGTCCATCCATGGACGCCACTCCCGACAAGGTCTACGACGCCGCGCGCTACCGCCGCGCCGGCCGGGGCAAGATCTTCGAATCCGTTCTCGACCTGGTGGGCGACACCCCGCTGGTCGGCCTGCCCAGGCTGTCGGCGGCGCTGAAGCCCAAGGGCGAGGTGGTCGCCAAGCTGGAGTTCTTCAATCCGCTCGCCTCGGTCAAGGACCGCATCGGCGTGGCCATGGTCGAGTACCTGGAGGCCAAAGGGCTCCTGAAGCCCGGCGGGACGGTGGTCGAGCCGACCAGCGGCAACACCGGCATCGCGCTCGCCTTCGTCTGCGCGGCCAAGGGCTACAGGTGCGTGCTGGTCATGCCCGAGAGCATGTCGCTGGAGCGCCGCAAGATGCTGCTGCTGCTGGGCGCCAAGCTCGAGCTCACCCCGCCGGAGAAGGGCATGGCCGGCGCCGTCGCCCGCGCCCGCCAGATCGTCGAGGCGACGCCGGGGGCGGTGATGCCGCAGCAGTTCGACAACGTCGCCAATCCCCTGATCCACCGCGTCTCGACGGCCGAGGAGATCTGGAACGACACCGAGGGCCGGGTCGATGCGGTGATCTCCGGCGTCGGCACCGGCGGCACCATCACCGGCGTCGGCCAGGTGCTGAAGGCCCGCAAGCCCTCGGTGAGGATGATCGCCGTGGAGCCCTCGGGCTCGGCGGTGCTCTCGGGCGGTCAGCCGGGGCCGCACAAGATCCAGGGCCTGGGCGCGGGCTTCGTGCCCTCCATCCTCGACCGCGGGGTGATGGACGAGGTGATCCAGGTCACCAACGAGGACAGCTTTGCGATGGCCCGCCGGGCGGCGCGCGAGGAGGGCCTGCCGGTCGGCATCTCCTCCGGCGCGGCGCTGGTCGCCGCCTTCGACGTGGCGGCGCGCGACGAGATGGCCGGCAAGCTGATCGTCACCATCATCCCGAGCTTCGCCGAACGCTACATCTCGACCCCCCTGTTCGACGGCCTGTGAGCGACGTCTATCCCGTCGAAAAGCGCTCGGCGGTGATGCGCCGGGTGAAGGGGCGCGACACGACGCCGGAGCTGAAGGTGCGGCGGGCGCTGACCGCGCTCGGCGCCCGCTACCGCCTGCACCGCAAGGACCTGCCGGGCACCCCGGACATCGTGCTGCCGGGGCGCAGGCTGGCGCTGTTCGTCCACGGCTGCTTCTGGCACGGCCACGATTGCGCCCGGGGCGCACGCGTGCCGAAGGGCAATCGCGACTACTGGGTCGCCAAGGTCGCCCGCAACCGCGCCCGCGACGCCTGGAGCCGCTCCGCCCTGGACGCCGCCGGCTGGCGCGTCGAGGTGGTCTGGGAATGCGAGCTGAAGGACGCGGCGGGCCTGCGGGAACGGCTGGCCGAGCTCCTCTCCCCAGGGAACACCGGGGAGAGGGCAGGGTGAGGGCCCGTTGGTGAAGTGGGATCGCGCCGGATGCGAGCCCGGGGGCCCCCGGTAAACCATCCGGAGCCAGCCCTGCCGTCCCTCACCCTACCCTCTCCCGCAAGCGGGAGAGGTGGCTAAGCCCCGAGCTTCTCCTCGACGACCACCTCCGTCTTCACCGAGTTGGCGATGAAGCAGTCCTCGTGCGCGCGGTGGTGCAGCCGGTCGCGCTCCTCGGGCGACGGCGCGCGGCCGGCGTAGGTGATCCCGGGGCGCAGGGTCACGCGGGTGACGGCCATGCGGCCTTCGGCGTCCTTCTCCATGAGACCTTCGGCGGCGTCGAAGTAGCGGGTCACGACGAAGCCGGACTCGCGGGCCACGTGCAGGAAGGTCAGCATGTGGCAGGCGGAGATCGAGGCGACCAGCATCTCCTCCGGATCGACCGCGCCGGCCTCGGCCCACTTGCCGACCACATGGCGCGAGGCGGTGCCGCGCATCCGGTGGCCGCCCTCGAAGAACACCTCGTGGCCGCGCCCGTAGCGGCCCTTGGCGAAGTCCTCGCCGTCCGCCAGCCGCCATTCCACGCCGGCCCGGTATGTCGCCATCAGAACGCCTCCGCCGGGAGAGCCATGACCAGCTCGGCCCCGGTCTTGAGCTTCGCCAGGCGCGCGGCGGTCTCGGGCAGGACGCGGTTCATGTAGTAGCGCCCGATCGTGAGCTTGGCGGCATAGATCGGCTCGGCCGCGCCGGCCGCGATCTTCGCCTGCGCCACCTTTGCGGTCATGGTCCACATGTAGGCGAGCGCCGTCAGGCCGAACAGGTGCAGGTAGTCGGTCGAGGCGGCGCCGGCGTTGTCGGGGTTGGCGAGCCCGTTCTGCATCAGCCACATCGTCGCCTCCTGCAGCTCGCCCTTGGCCTTGGCGAGCGGGGCGACGAAGGGCTGCATCGCCTCCGCGTCATTGGCCTCGATGTAGGCGTCGAGCTCGGCGAAGAAGCTCATCATCGCCCGCCCGCCGTCCGCGGCGAGCTTGCGGCCGACGAGGTCCAGCGCCTGGATGCCGTTGGTCCCTTCGTAGATCAGCGCGATCCGGCAATCGCGCAGGTACTGGCTGACCGGGAAGTGCTCGGTGAAGCCGGAGCCGCCGTGCACCTGCATGGCGTCCGAGCAGATGGCGAAACCGCGGTCGGTGAGGAAGGCCTTCAGCACCGGGGTCATCAGGGCCATGTAGTCGCGGCCCTTCTGGCGGGCGGCCTCGTCCGGGCTGGCCTCCGCCAAGTCGCCGTGCAGGGCGGTCCAGTAGAGGAAGGCGCGGCCGCCTTCGATCACCGCGCGGGCGTCCATCAGCATCCGCCGCACGTCCGGATGGACGATGATCGGATCGGCCGGGCCGTCGGGGTTCTTCGGCCCGGTCAGCGAGCGGCCCTGCAGGCGCTCCTTGGCGAACTCGGCGGCCGCCTGGTAGGCGGCCTCGGCCTGGGCGAGCCCCTGCATGCCGACCCCGAGCCGGGCCTCGTTCATCATCACGAACATGATGGCCAGCCCGCGGTTCTCCTCGCCCACCAGCCAGCCGGTCGCCTCTTCGTGGCTGATCACGCAGGTGGCGTTGCCGTGGATGCCCATCTTCTCTTCCAGGCCCAGGCACTTCACCGAATTGCGCTCGCCCGGATGGCCCTCGGCGTCGGGAATGAACTTCGGCACGATGAACAGGCTGATGCCGCGGGTGCCGGCCGGCGCGCCCTCGATCCGCGCCAGGACCAGGTGGACGATGTTCTCCGTCAGGTCGTGCTCGCCGCCCGAGATCCAGATCTTCTGGCCCGAGATCCGGTAGCTCCCGTCGCCCGCCGGGACCGCCTTGGTGCGGATCAGGCCGAGATCGGTGCCGCATTGCGGCTCGGTGAGGTTCATCGTGCCGCCCCACTGGAAGCTCGCCAGCTTGGGCAGGTAGAGCTGCTTCTGCGCCTCCGTGCCGCCGGCCAGGATCGCCGAGTAGGCGCCGTGGGTCAGGCCCGGGTACATCGAGAAGGCCATGTTGGCCGCCGAGCTCATCTCCGAGAAGGCGAGGTCGACGACGTGCGGCAGGCCCTGGCCGCCCCACTCCGGCGCGGATCCCAGTCCGGGCCAGCCGGCCTCGACCAGCTGGCGGTAGGCCGCCTTGAAGCCGGTCGGCGTGGTGACGCTGAAGTCGGCGTTCCAGCGGCAGCCTTCCTTGTCGCCCACGGCGTTCAGCGGCGCGAGCACCTCGGCGGTGAAGCGGGCCGCCTCTCCCAGGATCTGCTCGACCGTGTCCATCGAAGCCTCGGCGAAGGCCGGCAGATTGGCGTAGCGCTCCAGCTCGAGCAGGTCGCGCAGGATGAACAGGTGGTCCCGGACGGGCGGCTGGTAGGTCATGGCGGCTCGTTCACCTCATCCGGACCGTCATGGCCGGGCTTGTCCCGGCCACCCATAGACCTCGGCGGCATAGTCCGAATCGCAACAGCGCCGCTGCGGTCCACGGGGCGAGATCAGCGCTTATGGGTCCCCGGGACAAGCCCGGGGATGACCGACGATCTAGTGGTCGGCGCCGTCGAGCTGGCGGCGCATGGTCTGGTCGTAGTCGACAGCGCGCGGCAAGAGGTCGGGCCGGGTGGCCTCCAGGCGCTTCTCCATCGCCTCGCAGCCCTGCTTGAGCTGGGCGATCTGCTCGTCGATGTCGATCTTCTGGCGCTCGAGGGCGACGATCCGCTCGCGGAACTTCTTCAGCGATTTGGCCGCCTGCTGGGCGCCGCCGTCGCCGACCTCGTAGAGATCCAGGATCTCGCCGATCTCGGCGAGCGATAGGCCCACGCGCTTGCCCTGCAAGATCAGCTGCAGGCGGGCGCGGTCCTTGTAGTTGTAGACGCGGTTCAGGCCTTCGCGCGCCGGGGCGAGCAGGCCCTTGTCCTCATAGAAGCGCAGCGCCCTGGGCGTGCATTTGAACTCCAGGCAAAGCTGGCGGATCGTGTAGGTGCGGTGCGGCCGGCGCAGATCGGCGATCATGGCGTCCTCCGGGTGGGAGCCCCCGTTCTCGGTTTACGCCGTCAGTTAAGCCCCGTCTTTCCGTTTACGTCAAGGTGACTGTTGCAGCCGCGAAACGGAAGCCGCGGGCGCCCGCCGACCCGCTTTCCGCGGGGATTGGGCAGGATCGTCGAGCGTCACGGCGGGGCGCGCAACCTCGGCGCGCGGCGCCGGCGCAAGCCGGCAAGATCCGTGCTTTTTGAGCGGCTGCGACGTCGCGGGCTCAGCCGGCCAGTTCGGCGAGGGCGCGCGCGGCCATCACGCGCACGAGGTTGGCCCGGTACTCGGCCGAGGCGTGCAGGTCGGCGTTGAAGCGGCGGGAGTCCAGCGGCGCGGCGCCGGCGGCCGCGGCATCGGGCTTGCCGGCGAGCGCCGTCTCCAGGGCGGTCCAGCGGAAGGCGCAGGGGCCGGCGCCGGTGACGCCGACCCGGAACCCGTCGCCGGTGTCGGCGACGAACACGCCCGCCACGGCGTAGCGCGAGGCCGGGTGGCGGAACTTGCGGTAGGCGGCGCGGCGCGGGACCGCGAAGGCCACGGCGCGGATCAGCTCGCCGGGCTCGAGCGCGGTCTCGAACAGGCCCTTGAAATAGTCGTCCGCCGCGATCGTCCGGCGATCGGTGAGGATGCTCGCCCCCAGGCCGATGACCGCGGCCGGGTAGTCGGC
>Ga0308174_10000115_pt1 | contig 33230 bp, 28 predicted proteins | sample PhyPR2_FD_203894 | JGI IMG/M metagenome (GOLD analysis project Ga0308174, IMG submission 203894) | Soil microbial communities from UC Gill Tract Community Farm, Albany, California, United States - DLSLS.P.R2 | ecosystem: Environmental > Terrestrial > Soil > Agricultural land | place: USA... | reverse complement strand
ACATGCGCATCGCGAGAACCAAGCGTCGCGGCGCGGCCGGTCCGCGTGGCTTGCGCGCTGCATGCGCTTTCTGCCGCTCGTGCCGACGCTCCTGTTTCTGCTCGTGTTCTTCGTCGTGCCGGTAGGGGAAATCCTGCAGGGCGGGCTCGTGAGCGCCGATGGCCAGATCGGACTCGCGCAGTTCGAGCGCATTGCGCGCACGCCGGTCTATGCGAAAGTGCTGTGGATCACCTTCGCCATTTCGTTCATGACAGCGGCGTTGTCCGTGCTGCTCGGCTATCCGGTCGCGTACATGCTGAGCCGTCTGTCGGAGCGCGTGCGGGAGCGCTGGCTTCTGTGGATCATGCTGCCGTTCTGGACCAGCTATCTCGTCAAGACCTACGCGTGGATGCTGCTGCTTTCGAAAAGCGGGGTGCTTTCAACCATCGCGCTGTCGCTTGGCCTCGTGCGCGAGACGAGCGGCACCATTCCATCGCTGACCGGCGTGCTCATCGGCATGGTGCACTCGATGCTGCCGCTCGCCGTCATGACGATGCTGCCCGTCATGCGCGGCATCGACGACCGTCTCGCGCAGGCCGCCGAAACGCTCGGCGCGCAACGCAGCACGAGCTTCTTCACGGTGTTTCTGCCGTTGTCGTCGCCGGGCGTGGCGGCGGCGGGACTGCTCGTTTTCATATCGAGCCTCGGCTTCTTCATCGTACCGGCGCTGCTCGGCTCGCCCAGGGAAACGATGATCGCGCAACTCGTGATCTCGTCCGTGCTCGAACTTTTCGACATGCGTTTTGCAGGCGCACTGTCGACTGTGCTGCTCGTCTGTTCCATCGCAATTTTCTTCGTCTACGACCGCATGGTGGGCCTTACGTCGCTCACGGGCGAAGTGGCGGAACGTCAACGCAACTCGCGCGCGCAGGGTTTCAAGCTCGCGCTCCTGATGATGGCGGGGCGCCTCTTCGCGCCCTTCGTCATGCGCCGGCGCACGCACGGCGATACGACGGCGCGCGCCGCGAGTCCGCTCGGGCTCTATACGTGCGTCATCATGGTGGTGCTGGTCGCGCCCGTGCTTTCAGTGATTCCGTATGCGTTCACGAAGAGCGATTACATCGGGTTTCCTCCGAAGCTCTTCAGCACGAGATGGTTCGGCACGTTCATGGATTCGCCGGTCTGGCATAGCGCGATTATTCGCTCGTTCGAAGTGGGCCTCGGCACGGCGGTGCTCTCGCTGCTGCTCGGCTTCGGTGCGACCCTCGCCATGACCCGCATGCCGCGCCGCGCGAGCAAGCCGGTTTTCGCGCTGCTGGTCGCGCCGCTTATCGTGCCGCGTATCGTGGTGGCGGTGGGGCTGCTGTATCTGTTCGGGCGCTTCGGGCTCACGGGCACCAATCTCGGACTCGTCATCGGCCATACCGTGCTTGCCATTCCTTACGTCGTCGTGACGCTCGCCGCGGGCTTTCAGCGCTTCGACTGGCGTCTCGATGATGCCGCCCGCGTGATGGGCGCATCGCCGCTGCGGCGCATTACATCGGTCGTGCTGCCGCTTTTGATGGCGAGCGTGACAGCGGCGTTCCTGTTCGCCTTTCTCGTTTCGTTCGACGATCTCACTATCGCCATCTTCGTGTCCGGCGGCATCAATTCGACACTGCCGAAGCAGATGTGGGACGACATTCAACTCGCGATCACGCCGACGCTCGCCGCCGTTTCAACGACGCTCGTCATTCTGATTGCGCTCGTGGTCGCGGTTTCCTCCTGGCTCAAACGCAAGGCGCGCTAGCTCCCGGCTTTCATCTGGTTCAGACATGCATCGATATTCAGAGTACTTCGCTCACCGGCACGCCAACGACGAACTCGATTGCGCGCCCCTGCTCGCGGCGGGATTGCGCGGCGCGCCCGCGCGCACTGTCGTGCATTTCGACGATCGCGCGATTACCTGCGAGGACGCCGCGCGCCATATCGCGCAGTTGCAGCGCTGGTTCGCGGCACGAGGGCTCGCGGCGGGCGACCGCGTCGCCGTCATGATGGGCAACAGTGCCGAGCATATCCATCTGATCTACGCGCTCGTGCTTTCGGGCCTAGTGTGGGTGCCGGTGAATACGAAGCTGCGCGCGGCGGGCCTCGATTATCTGTTGCAACACGCGGAGCCGAAGCTGTTCGTGATTGACGATGAATTCGATGCGGTCACCGCATCCATCGAATGCGGCGCGGCGCAACGCGCGCGGCTTCCCGCATTCACCGAGAGCGACACGAACGCCGCATTCGCGACGCCCGGAATCGGCGTGCACGATCCGCTGTGCATCATCTATACATCGGGCACGACAGGCGCGCCGAAGGGCGTCGTCTTCACGCACCGGATGATGCGCATTGCGAGCGAAGCCGCGCTGAAGGTCGCGGACGTGCGCGAAGGCGACCGGCTGTTTCTCTGGGAACCGCTTTGCCATATCGGCGGCGCGCAGATGCTGCTGCTGCCGTTTCTCGAAAACGTGACGCTGCACGCGGCGCCGCGATTCTCCGCATCGCAGTTCTGGCCGCAGATCGAACGCGCAGGCGCGACGCAGCTTCATTACCTCGGCGGCGTGCTCGACATCCTGATGCAGTTGCCCGAAAGCGCGCAACCCGCGACGCATACGCTGCGCGTGGCGTGGGGCGCGGGCGTGAGCGCGTCGTCGTGGGAATCGATTCAGGCGCGGCTCAAGGTGCGTCTGCGCGAGTGCTACGGCATGACCGAGTGCTCGAGCTTCGCGACCGCGAACGTGACCGGAAAACCGGGTTCGATCGGCCGCGCGCTGCCGTGGATCGATATCGACTTGCTCGATGAGAACGGGCAGCCCGTGAACGACGGCGAAGCGGGCGAAATCGTGCTGTCGAGCAGGGTCGAAGGCACGTTCCTGCCCGCGTATCTGAAGAATCCCGACGCGACGAAAGCCGCCTTGCGCAACGGCCGGCTGCACACCGGCGACCGCGCCCGCCGCGATGCCGACGGCGACCTGTTCTTCATTGGCCGGCAGACGGACAGCATGCGCGTGCGCGGCGAAAACGTGTCTGCGTGGGAGATCGAACGCATATTCGCGTCGCATCCGGCCGTTCGCGCAAGTGCGGCGATTGGCGTGGCATCGCCCATCGGCGAACAGGACATTCTGCTCAACGTGCAGTTCAAGGATGAGCCGGTGGACTGGGAGTCGCTGCACGCGTGGGCGCGCGAACGTCTCGCGAGCTTCCAGTTGCCGCGCTATTACCGCGCGGTGGCTGGCTTCGAATTGACGGCGAGCGAGCGCATCAGGAAGCATCTCCTGCCGCGCAGCGTCGACGGCGCATGGGACAGGCTGCAAAGCGTGCAGCGTACTATCGTATATAGATAGCCCAATATGTCTATGCGATAATCCGGCCGTTCCCATTCGACGATGCCAGACGCAATGAGCGACCTATCCAAAGCCCCGCGAAAGCGCAAAACCCCGGCGGCGAAGGCGCGCGGCGAGGCGGCGGACCCGAGCGCGTCGTCGCTCTACGTGCAGTCCGTCGAGAAGGCGATGAAAGTGCTTACCGCTTTCGACGGCAGCAAGCGCCAGTTGTCGCTCTCGGAAATTTCGTCGCTGACGGGCTTCGACATGAGCGCGACGCAGCGTTTCACCTACACGCTTGCCGCGCTCGGCTATCTCTTCAAGGACCCCGACAGCCGAAAGTACGAACTTTCGCCGCGCCTGCTGGACTTCACGTATCACTACCTGACGTCGAACGATCTCGTGAGCCGCGCGACGCCGTATCTGCAGCAACTCGGTTCCGAGACGGAAGAGGCGACCAACCTCACCGTGCTCGACGATACCGACATCGTCTTCGTGCTGCGCATTGTGAGCCGCAACGTGTTCAATGCCCACGTGATTACCGGGTCGCGGCTGCCCGCCTACTGCACGGCGCCCGGCCTGGCCATTCTCGCGACGCTCGCCGATGGCGAAATCGACGATCTTCTCGCTCGCACGAATCTCGTGCCCTACACGGCGTCGACCGTGTACCAGCCGCGCAAGATCAGAGAGCGCATCGCGCAGATTCGCCGGCAAGGCTATGCGCATACGGAGGACGAATACTTCGTCAGCGATATTTCGACGGCGGCCGCCATCACCAACGCGCACGGGCGCGGCATCGGCGCGGTGAATATCGCGGTGGCGCGCTCGCGCTGGCAGGCCGATCGCGATGAGAAGCGCTTTGCGGATCTCGTCATTTCGACGGCGTCCGCCATTTCGGCGCGGCGGCGCGTCGAATAGGACGGCCGGAGAGCGACTATTCGTTAGTGAGGCTCATCAGTACATCCGAGTACCACGCGCTGTTGAGGCCCAAAGATTCGTCGACGTGAAGGTCGCGCGTGCCGATATCGAAGGCGGATGAATGAATTCCGAGGAGCAGCCACGGCAGAGCCGACGCGGCGCCGCTCTCGTCCCTCGAGGCGCGGCTCATGACGACGGGCGCGCCGCTCGTGCCCCGGTGCGTGCGGGCATCGGTGATGAAGCAGCCTCTGCCCTGAAAGCGCAGACCGAATGCGGACGCGATGACGCCTTGTCTCACGACGGGCAGATGATGAAGCGAGTCGTGAAAGCCCAACGGAAACCCGACGATCAGCACGGACGCCCCGATGGGCATTGCGTCGCTGGGCGTAGGCAGATGCTCGGGGCCGAAGGCGTCGAACACCGCGGTTGCCGGCAGCCAGTCCTGGTTGACTTCGAGGACCGCGACGTCGATCTCACTGCCCGCATCCGATGCCTGACGCCACAGGCTCATGCCCGCCGCATACAGGGGCAGCGACACCCAGGTTGAAGCGCCGAGATTGTCGCGATCGATGTGCAACTCCATCTCGATGCGATCCGGAAGGTGCTGGCTCGGCGAGTCGATCAGCACATGCCGGCTCGTGACGAGGAAGAGGCGTTGCCCGCGAGCAAAGAAGAAGCCGCTCGCATTGGTCAGATGGTGCGATTGCAGAAAGGTCCGCACGCTGACTGCCGTGAGCAGAAGTGCTTCCACTGCCGGCCGGTGTTCGACAGGCGCTGCGTGTGTTGCATCGGACGTCGGCGGGACGGTGCGGCTTGTGTCGTCGGCAGCGCTCCGGCTCAGCAGTTCCGCGAGCGCGGCGTGCTGCGGTCCCCAGTGGCCAGACTGGCCGGGCGCGAGGAACGCCGCAACGGACGCGTCCGAGACGTGGCCGCCGGACGCGGCATTGGATACGTGGCGGACGAAGGGTTCCTCGTTCGCACCGTTGAAAAACAGCCATTTGTCGCCGTTTGGGCTGCTATAAAGTTCGATCGGGGCCATTGTCGTCGTTGTCCGGTTCGCTGCGGCGTTATGAGGCACGGGCGTTATGGGGCAGGGGCGTTGCAGCGCAGCCCTTCGCTTGTTGACCTGCCTTTCGTGCGATTCTCCTGCAGTGCGCAAGTAACCGGCTGTTGGCGCTGACCGCTGCGACGCGGGGTCAGCGCCGAACCCGCGTCACTGCCGCTTGGACGCCTCCTTTTTCAGCTTCTTCGCTTCTTTCTTTTCCTTCGGCGTTTTGGTGGCGGCTTTCTTCTGCGCCTTCTTGGCGTCCTGTGCTTTGCTCATGATGTGGTCCTCGTTTTGGAGCGTCGTAGCGTCCGATGTGACGCGCTTTGGGCTTGATGTCAGCGTCTGCGTTCCAGTGCCGTCCGATGACGGCGTCCGGGATGAGAACCTGCGTCGGAGACGAAGCGATGCGTCGGCTTCGAGGCGAGTCTCGTCCGGCTTGCACTGGCGCACGCTGACCCAGCCATGATAACGCGGCGCAAAAGGTGTGCCTACACCGTTTGAAAGAGTCGGCGGAATCCGGCGTCAGTAAACGACACTGCGCTCTTCGGCGGGCCACATCGCGGAATCCGCGAACGCTCGTTGAACGGCAGGCACATCCATCGCCGCCTGGTAGGTCACGCTGCGGTTGCGGCCGTGCTGCTTCGCGGCGTACATGGCGAGGTCCGCTTTGGTCAGCAGCGCCTGCGCCTCGTTCCCATGCTCGGGGCACGTGCTGATGCCCACGCTCAGGCGAGCACGCAGCGTCTCTCCGCTCACGACGAGCGGCGCGTTGACAGCCTCGATGATGGCGTCGGTGAGGGCTTGCACTGCGCTAAGCGTCGGCAACGTCGAGACAACGACGAACTCGTCGCCGCCATATCGCCCGATCTCTTCCGTGACGCCGGCCGTCGCGACGAGGCGCGTGGCGACGCCAGCGAGCAAGCCGTCGCCGAACTGATGTCCCAGCGAATCGTTGACGCTCTTGAAGTCGTCCAGATCGATGAAGAGAACGCTCACGCGCGTAAGGGTGGCCTGAGCCTCCGCGAGTCTTTGGCTCAGGCGGCGCGCGAGCGTGGCGCGGTTCAGCAGACCGGTGAGGCCGTCCCGTTCATTGAGAACCTTGAGTTGCCGGGAGCGTTCCGCGAGCTTGAGCGCGGTACGATGAGTCACGATCCCGAGGGACAACGGATAGACGATGAGCATTGGCGCGCACGCAATGGTGCTCGCCGACAGGCTGCCCCAGTCGCACTCTGAGCCGAAGACGAGCACGCCGGCCCCGATGCCGAGCACGCACAACGCCGTGCCCTTGGCGAGAAGCCGCCAGCCGCCGGCCGCGACGTTGTTCATCATGAACATGAGCAGGACGAGCGTCGACGGCAGCCAGGCGAACTTCATCGCGACGACGATCATCCCGCCGATGAGGTCGTCCGCGAACATGTTGCGGCGTTCGGCATCGCCCGGATGCGCCGACAGCCGCGTAAGCAGAAAGGCGACGTGCGGCCAGACGATGCAGTAGGCCAGCACGAAAAGCCGCGGGCCCGCGGATGCGTGCTGCGTCCACAGCACTGTCTGGACCAGAAGAAATCCCATGAGAAGGCCGACGCAGCGCAGACCGTAGGCGCGTCTCGCGAAGCCGACGCCCCGCTGCGCCGGCGAACGAGCGCCGCCGGTCGATGAATGGTGCGGGACGCGATGGCCCGCCGGGTAGTCTCGTCTCATGGTGTCATCAAGCGCCGTCGTTGGCCACGCTCGATGGTTCATTCATGGCCGAACACGACGTGACGAGGGGCAGGCGAGCCGCCTCACAAGAGTTTACGGCGGTCGGTCGCTCAACTTTACGAGCGCGTTGCGTCCGCACGGAATCGTCGGCCGAGGGAAAACCCTCGCGTCGGATTCCCGCCTCGTGGGAACCGTGTTTTTGTCCGGCGGGAGCGGCGTGGCATTCTGCGGTTCATCGTTATCGCTTCCTCTGCCCCATATCAACGTGAATCAAGACCCAGGTGTCACCGGCGCAGAGCGCCTCCTGCTTGTACTGACCGCGCTCGCGAGCCACGGAAAGGCCATGTCGGTCAGGGATATGCTCGGCGCGACCGGTCTCGCGCAGAGCACGCTCTACCGGCAGGTGGCGCTGCTCAAGCGCTGGGGCTTCGTGACCGAGGACGCCGGCTATTACGCGCCCGGCCCGGTCAGTCTCCAGCTGGCGCTGGGCTTCGACATCAATTCGATGCTGGTCGAAGCCAGTCGCGTCGGCATGCTCCAGCTATCGCGCACGACACAGGAGAGCGTTGGACTTCTCGTCGCGGTGAACGATCAGGTGATCTGCCTCGAAATGGTCGAGAGCACTCACTCGCTGCGCTGCTCGTTCGAGAAGGGCCGCGCCGTGCCGTTGCGCGCGGGCGCATCGGCGAAATCGCTGCTTGCCTTCATGTCCGACAAGGCGCGCGCCGAAACGCTCGCCCGGCAGTTCGGCGACGACGAAGCAGCGCGCGCCGTCCTCGAAGCCGAACTGGAACGCATCCGCGCGCGCGGCTACGCGGTGAGCGACAGCGAAGTCGATCCCGGCGTGTGGGGCGTGAGCGCACCCGTCTTCGGTCGCGTATCGCGCGGGGCGGCCGCGAGCGCATCGATCACGCTGATGGCGCCGTCCTCTCGCGCCGCAGGGCGCGCACAGCAACTCGCCGACTGGACGGTGCGCACCGCCAACGCCATATCCTCCCGGCTGCAAGCCGCCTGATTCCTGATTCCTAATTCCTGATTCCGTTCAACGACTGACCACACACCCTGGGGAGCCACACGATGAAACTGAAGCACCTTCTTTCCGCCGCGAGCCTCGGCATTGCGATGATGGCCGCCGTCGCCTCGGGCACGGCCGCCGCGCAAGACTCGAACGTGCTGAACGTTGCGACCGACGCCACATTCCCGCCGATGGAATTCGTCGACAAAGGTCAGCGCACCGGCTTCGACATCGACATGATGAACGCGCTCGCCAAAGCGATGGGCAAGCAGATCCAGTGGACCGACATCGACTTCAAGGGCCTGATTCCGGGGCTCGTCGCGCATCGCTTCGATGCTGCAATCTCGGGCATCTACATCACGCCGGAGCGCGCGCAGGTGGTCGATTTCACGCAGTCGTACTTCGCGGGCGGGCTCTCGGCGCTCGTCAAGGCGGACTCGCCGATCAAGACGCTCGCCGATCTCAACGGCAAGAAAGTGACCGTGCAGGTGGGCACGAAGTCGGTGAACTATCTGCGCGACAACTATCCGCAAGTGCAGCGCGTGGAAGTGGAAAAGAACCAGGAAATGTTCGATCTCGTCGGCATCGGCCGCGCGGATGCCGCCGTCACGGGCAAGCCCGCCGCGTTTCAATTCGTGCGCACGCGCCCCGGATTTCGCGTGCTCGACAAGGAGTTGACGACCGAGGCATATGGCATCGCCGTGCGCAAGGACGAGCCGCAATTGCGCGATCAGTTCAACGCCGCGCTCGCGAAGATCAAAGCGGACGGCACATACAACGCGATCGTCCAGAAGTGGTTCAGTGCGAGCGCCAGCACCACCGCGAACGCGAAGTGATCGCGCGGATCTGAACCATGCAACTCGACTTCACGCCGGCCCTGGCCGGTTGGGACGATATTGCGCACGGCGCGCTGGTGACGGTCGAAGTCACCGCTGCCGCGCTCGTGCTCTCGTGCCTGCTTGGGCTTCTGATCGGCATTGGAAGACTCTTGCCGCAGCGTCGGCTCGTCTACGGCTTCTGCACCGGGTATCTGATTTTCTTTCGCGGCACGCCGCTGCTCGTACAGTTGTTCCTGCTGTTCTTCGGCCTGCCGCAGTTCGACATTCTCCTGCCCGCGTTCGCGTGCGGCATGCTCGGGCTCGGGCTGTATTCCGCGGCGTATGTGTCGGAGATCGTGCGCGGCGCGATTCAGTCGGTGGATCGCGGACAGATGGAAGCGGCGCGCTCCATCGGCATGTCGGCAGGACAGGCGATGCGCGCGATAATCTTGCCGCAGGCCATCGTGCGCATGATTCCGCCGCTCGGCAACGAGTTCATCGCGTTGATCAAGAACTCGGCGCTCGTCTCGTTGCTGACCATTCACGATCTCATGCACGAAGGGCAGAAGATCATCAGCGTGTCATATCGGTCGCTCGAGGTGTATATCGTGATCGCGCTCGTCTATCTCGTGCTCACCCAGACGACCAACTACATTCTTCATCGCGTCGAGCGACGGCTGCGCGCAGGAGGCATGGTGCAATGAACGGCGCTACACCTATCGTCAGCATCCGCGAACTCAGCAAGTCGTTCGGTTCGCATCGCGTGCTGAACGGCATTGACTTCGATATTCAGCCGAGCCAGGTCGTCGTCGTGATCGGGCCGAGCGGCTCGGGCAAAAGCACGTTTTTGCGCTGCTGCAACGGACTCGAACAGCCGGAAGCAGGAACGGTCGATATCTGTGGGCATCGGCTCGTCCATCAAGGGACCATGCTCAAGGAGCGCGCGCTGAATGCGCTGCGTACAGAAGTCGGCATGGTGTTTCAGTCGTTCAATCTGTTTCCGCATCTTTCGGTGCTGCACAACATCACGGTCGGTCCGCGTATGTTGCGCGGTTTGTCGAAGGCCGATGCGGAAGCCGCCGCGCTCGCACTGCTCGATAAAGTCGGGCTGCAACACAAGGCGCATGCGATGCCCGCCAGCTTGTCGGGCGGTCAGAAGCAGCGCGTCGCGATTGCGCGCGCACTCGCGATGCAGCCGCGCGTCATGCTCTTCGACGAACCCACGTCCGCGCTCGATCCCGAACTCGTCGGCGAGGTGTTGCAGGTAATGAAGCTGCTTGCATCGGAAGGCATGACGATGCTCGTCGTCACGCACGAGATGGGCTTTGCGAAGGAAGTGGCGGATGTCGTCGTCGTGATGGATGGCGGCCAGATCGTCGAAGCCGGCCCGCCCGCGCGAATTTTCTCGACGCCGACGCAGCCGCGCACGCGCGCCTTCCTCCAGGCAGTCTTGTCGCGGGCATGAACTCATGAATTCACGAACACGAACGCTCTTCGCGGCGCACGCGCTGCTTCCCGGCGGCTGGCGCAATAACGTGCTGCTCGAATGGAACGATGCAGGCACGCTCGTGGCCGTCACGCCGGATACGCACGATGCGCCTCCGGGCGTCGAAGCGGCGCGGGGGCCGTTGGTCCCCGGTATGCCGAACCTGCATTCGCACGCGTTCCAGCGCGCCATGGCCGGCCTTACCGAATATCGCGCGAATCCGGCGGATAGCTTCTGGAGCTGGCGAGACCTGATGTACCGCTTCGCCGCGCGCATGACGCCCGAAACGCTCGGCGCCATCGCGCGCTGGCTTTATGTCGAGATGCTGAAGGCGGGCTACACGTCCGTGTGCGAATTCCATTACGTGCATCACGCGGCGGATGGAAAGCGCTATGCGAACCCGGCAGAGTTTGCACAGCGCGTCGTGGATGCGGCGGGCGAGACGGGAATCGGCATGACGATGCTGCCGGTGCTTTATCAATACAGTGGCTTCAACACGCAGCCGCCGCGCGACGATCAGCGCCGCTTCATCAACACGGTCGACGAATACTTCGGCATACTACACAAACTGCGCGAGGCGCGTCCCGAGCACGCGGCGTTGAGTTACGGCGTCGCGCCGCATTCGCTGCGTGCGGTTTCGGAGGCTTCGCTGCGCGCGCTGATCGAAGGGCTCGACACGCTGTCGCCGGGTGCGCCGGTCCACATTCACATCGCGGAGCAGACGGCCGAAGTGGATGCGTCGATCGAGGCGCTCGGCGCCCGGCCCGTGCAATGGCTGCTCGATCACTTCGACGTCAACGCGCGCTGGTGCCTCGTGCATGCGACGCATATCAATGCGCGAGAAACAGCCGCGCTCGCAAGGACCGGCGCGGTGGCGGGTCTGTGCCTCACGACCGAAGCGAATCTCGGCGACGGCATCTTCCCCGCGATGGAGTACCTGAATGCGCAAGGCGCGTTCGGCATCGGCTCGGACAGTCATATCGGCGTGGACTGGCGCTCGGAACTACGCCTGCTGGAATACGGGCAGCGCCTCTTGCGGCGTGAGCGAAACGTGCTGGCGTCGGAGCAGACGGCACATGTGGCGGACCGGCTCTTTTGCGGCGCGCTCCACGGCGGCGCGCGTGCGACGGGCCGCGCAGTAGGAGCGCTCGAAGAGGGCGCGCGGGCGGACTGGATCGTGCTCGACGCCGGGCATCCGCATCTCGCGGAGCAGAGGAGCGCGACGTGGCTATCGTCCGTTGTATTCGGCGAGCATGGCGAATCGCCGGTGCGCGATGTCGTCGTCGGGGGCGTGCGCGTGGTCCATGACCGCCGCCATCGTGATGAGGCGCGGCTGTATGCGGACTATCGCAAGGCACTGTCGTGCCTTCTGGCCGACGCATGATCGGCTTCGTCTCGTTCAAACGCGGCGATGAAGCGAGAGGATAAGCGGTTGCCGCCGCCTCTTCGCCCCATCGCCGCGATCTGTCTGCGACTTCGTCAGACGTTCGGCGTACCGCTTTGCGGATCGGCCGGGGTGGCCGGGTCCGGGCTCGTCGCCGCGGGGGCGTAGTTGATGACGTTGGGCAATTTCGGGTCGGTCGAGTCCGTACTGTCGAGGATGCGCGACTGAATCGTCGTGTTATCCGTCACGCCCCAGAAATTGTTCGAGAAATCGAGCGTATGGACAACCGACGCATCGTAGGTGCCGTGCGACGCGATCACCATGCGGCTAAGGTTGGGCGAATCCGTCTTGAAGAGGAAGGAGTTGTTTCTCGCAAAGCCCGTTGGCGCGCCGCTGGCGGGGAAATCGTTGACCAGCACGAGCGCGTCGACCATATTGACGAACAGGTTGTTCTGCATGACGACCGACGAGTCGAAGGCGAACGCTGCGGAATCGACGAACGTGTTGTATTTCAGGGTCGCGTTGCTGAAGCTGGGATATCCGTTCGTTCCGGCCTCGTAAGTGGTGACGCCCGCGCGAACGATCGGCGTCACGTTCAGCCGGTATGCCTGGCTGTAGGTCATCGAGAACGGCGCTGCGCGGCTGATCTGCACATACGCGTCCTCGAGCGACGTGTGCTGGATGCTGACCGTGCCGCCGCCCACGTTGGCGTCCACGTTGCTGACGGTCACGCCGAGCAGTTGCGCCTGGCTGCTGCCGCCGACATTCAGTTGACCCGCCACGTTGATGATGCCCGTCGTCGGAATCTGGCCGATGCAGTCCGCCGCACAGGGCACGGGCTTGAGGCTTTCCACGATCACGTTATCCGGGACCGTGAGCGTGGCGCCCTTGGCGACTTGCACCGTCCCCGCGATGTAGTACGGCGAGCCGCTCTCCGGCCACGTCGTATCCGACGAGATGACGGTTCCATCGGCAATGATCGTTTGCGGTTGCGCGTAGACATACGCCGTGACCACCTTGCCGGACGCATCCGAGCACACCTTCGTCGCGTCCGTCGTGAAGGGACCGCCCGAGCACGTCGGGGTGCCGGGACTCGACGCCGGAGCGGCCGACGCTGCCGATGTTCCGACGCTTCCTCCGCCGCTTGCACCGCTTCCACCACCGCCGCCGCACGCAGCAAGCACAACGCTCAACGCAACCGCTACACGTGTCTTCATTTTCAACCCCGTATTTGTTATTGCCTGGCCTCCGCCTCTTCAACTTGGGCGGTCATGAGGAACATTACACGCCGCCCGAGCGCGCGATTGTGCGGTTCTCCACGTAACTCGCCACTTTTGTCTTACCTTTGAAAACGACGCCCGTTTTGACGCGAAGCCATGCCTCGCGCGCATGACCCGCTGCCTATAAAGTCTTTCTCGCGCCGTTCCTACCGTCCTACAGTGCAGTTCACCGATGGGCCGCAACAGCAGGCGTGGTGGCCCAGACACCTTCAACCAATTCATTGGTGGACTCGATCATGGACACTCCCGTCATTCTCATCACAGGCGCTCTCACCGGAATCGGCCGTGCAACGGCACTTGCATTTGCCGATAGCGGCGCGCGCGTCGTCGTCTCAGGCCGGCGCGACGCCGAGGGCAAGGCGCTCGAATCCGAACTGCGCGAACGAGGCGCGCAAGCGCACTTCGTCTCCGCAGACGTGCGCCACGATGACAGCGTGCGCAATCTCGTCGACGCCGTCGTTACCCGTTTCGGCCGCATCGACGCCGCCGTGAACAACGCGGGCACGGAAGGCGAGCCCGGCGCGATCGTCGATCAGGACGCCGAGAGCTATGCCGCCACGTTCGACACCAACGTGCTCGGCACGCTGCTCAGCATGAAGCACGAACTGCGTGTCATGCAGATGCAAGGTCACGGCAGCATCGTCAACGTCTCGTCGACATACGGTCATGAAGGCGCGGCGTTCGCATCTGTCTATGCAGGCAGCAAGCATGCGGTCGAAGGCATGACGAAATCCGCTGCTCTTGAAGTTGCATCGCTCGGCGTAAGGGTGAACGCAGTGGCGCCTGGTCCCACGGATACCGGCATGCTCGACCGCTTCACGGGGACCGCGGAGCGCAAGGCGGCGCTGGCCTCGAAGGTGCCGCTCGGCCGCGTGGGAACGCCCGGCGAGATCGCACGTGCGATTGTCTTTCTCGCGTCGGACGCGGCGTCGTTCGTGACGGGACAGATCGTCACTGTCGACGGTGGCAAGACAGCTGGCTGAAGTGTCGGTTGGACTGCACGGGAAGCACTCGTGAGGTAGCACGCTCTTATTAGCACGCTGATCGCAAGTCGAATATTTGTCTATCCTAATGAATCGTGCCTGAGGTCGCGTGGCTACCGACCGCAACTACGGAGATGCATCATGAATGAGCTTGCACGGAAGACCGCGCTTGTGACGGGCGCGTCGCGCGGCATCGGTCGCGCATCGGCCATCGCGCTGGCACGGGCGGGCGCGGGCGTGCTGATTCACTACGGCAGCGGCGAGCAGGAGGCCGACGCCGTGGTCGCGGAGATTCGAGCGGCAGGCGGCACAGCGCAAAAGGTGCAGGCGGACTTGCGGCATGCCGATGGACCGCATCGGCTCGCGCGGCACGTGCGTGAGGTCATCGGCGACCGGCTCGATGTGCTCGTCGCGAACGCGGGCATTTCCAGAGCTGTGAGCATCGAGGACACGACCATCGACGACTTCGACTCGCTCTTCGCGGTCAACGTGCGCGCGCCTTTTTTCCTTGTGCAGCAACTCACGCCTTTGATGTGCGACGGAAGCAGCATTGTGCTGCTGTCCTCGCTCGCTGCGCGCGCGGCGGTCAGTAATCTTGCGGCGTACGCATCGACGAAGGGCGCGGTCGATACGCTCGTCATCCACTTTGCGTCCTTGCTCGGCGAGCGGGGCATTCGCGTCAATGCAATCGCGCCGGGCGTGGTCGAAACCAATATGTCGAACTTTACGAAGACCGATGCAGGCCGTGCCGTCACGCTCGGAATGCAGGCGCTCAAGCGCGTCGCGCAGCCCCACGATATTGGCGACGCGGTGGCCTTTCTCGCTTCGGACGCAGCGCGCTGGATCACCGGCGAAACGCTGCGTGTGGATGGCGGCTCGAAACTCTGAGCTTTGGAAGAGTACTGACCTCACCTTCCATGCAGTGGATGTATGAATCGAAGCGATCGCCTGATTCGCGGCGCGTGCGCTTTTAGGGCCGCACGCATCGAGCAGCTTACGGCGCTCGCGCAGAGGAGAGAACGAAATCACAACTTCTACGCGAAACATCACCGCGCTCGTGCCGCTCAATTCCGTGTCGGATTAGTTTGAACGGCCCGTTCCGGATGACGCTTCCAATTAACGAAACTGGTTTGAGAGGACGACGGCTCGCTCCAGTGCGAAGGCTTGGGTGTTGTATTCTTTCTGGCGCACGCTGTCGCGAGCCGCCAGTCGACCGTGACAACCTTTCGACTTCTCTCATCTGCACGGTCAATCATGGAACTGCGACACCTGCGCTACTTCATTGCCGTAGCCGAGACGGGCAGTTTGACCGAAGCCGCCGAACAGAAACTGCACACGTCACAGCCTTCCCTGAGCAGGCAAATACGCGACCTCGAAGATCAGGTCGGCGCGAGTCTCTTCGCGCGCAGCGCGCGCGGCGTCGAACTCACTGCTGCGGGTCGCGCATTCATCGGACATGCGCGCATTGCGCTAGATCAGGTCGATGCCGCCATCGAGGCCGCGCGCCGCGCCGCGCAGCCCGCGAAGCAACGCTTCGCGCTCGGCTTCCTCACGGGCCAGGAGATGAACTGGCTTCCCGACGCCATGCACGTCCTGCGCGACGAACTGCTCAACCTCGACGTCACCGTGTCGAGCGGCTATTCGACAGACCTCGCCGAAGGCGTAGCGCGCGGAAGGCTGGACGTCGCTTTCATGCGGGCCGAACCGGACTACGATCTCGCGTATGACGTGGTAGACAAGGAGCCGCTCGTCGTGTTGATGCCGAGCGACCATGCGTTGACATCGCGTGAGCAGGTCTTCGTGCAGGACCTCGCTGGCGAACCTTTTATCGCAATGGCGGGCAAGGCGAGAGTGTTGCGCGGGATCGTCGATCAGTTTCTCGAACGCTCCGGCGTTCAGTTCGCGCCTTCCCAGACGGTCGACAATCCCGCGATGGTCATGTCACTGGTGGCATCGACGCGCGGCGTCGTCATCATTCCGTCCTACGTCGAAAATCTGATGCCGTGGTCGGTGACGAGCCGGCCGCTCGCGGGCGACGTCCCGACTATCGAGCTGGCCGTGGGGTATAGCCCGCGAAACGAGTCAAGCACTTTGCGCCTGTTCCTTTCGCGCCTCGACGAACTCGTTTCGCGACACGCGGATCGGGTCTCGCGGCCCTGATCGACGAAGCGCTTCGTCGAGCCGCTCATCCGGCCAACGTGGGCTTTCTCCGCATCGTTCAGCGTCAGTTCGAATGCATCTCGCCCGTCGCCAGCACGGGTCCCGTCGGCGCGCCGGTCGGCGACCCGCCTGGTGGCTCTTCCGACACCGGGAGCACGGCCTGCGCACTCATATGCGCGATGATCTCGGCTGACAGCGTCAGCGTCGCGGGCTGATCCGACGGGAAGACCCCGAGCGGGATCGGCTCTGCGTTCGGCGGGATGAGTCACCGTTCCGTCGCGCGATTCGCGGGGATCGCCAGATGCGTCGTAGGTACGACGACCAGGCGAGCGCGTTGCAAGTCGATGGTCGCGGTCCAGTGCACGAGGCGGATGCCAACATGTTCTCTGTACCTCTTCTTGCTTCAAGCGCCAGGTGCGCGCCACATCGAGCGGCACCTGTGCGCCAGGCGGCCTTATCTAGCCGCCCACGCCCGCGCCGTCTCGAACGCGAAGTCGCGATACGAACGCGGCGGCCTCTGCAGCAATGCGCTGAGCCGCTCCACTTGCGCCGCCGACGCCACCGCTCCTTCCCGCTGATACCGCTGCATCATGAGCCGCATGTCGTAGGCCATCCATTCCGGCCCGTTCTCTTTGAGTCGCGACTCGAGCGCATTCAGGTCATCGCCGCCGTAGCGAATCTCGCGCTGCAGCGCTTCCGTCCAGATCGCCGCGGCGCCCGCCCCAGTAATTGCATCCGGTCCGACCAGTTCATGGATTTCCGCGGGCAACGGACCACTCGCCCGTGAGCGTCTGACGAGTTCACGCGCCGCCGCTTCGCCGATGTCACGCGCATCCACCATCGAAATGCCCTTCTCGCCGATAGGCATGCCGTAAATGCCCGCGCTCAGAAGCGGCTCCTTCTGGTGCACGTCGTTCTGCATGAAATAGGCGGGGCGCAGCACGGTCACAGGAAGCGCCTCGCGTTCAATCATCCGCTCCACCGTGTACTTGCTCGTGAAGTGCGGCACGTCCGCGTAGTCCTCGCCCTTGAACACCGACAGATACACGATGCCCTTCACGCCCGCCTCGCGCGCGACGTTCATCGCCTGCAACGCCTGTGTGAGTTCGTCGGCGGCATTGGGAGCGAGAAGGAAGAGGGTGTCGACATCGGCGAGCGCGCTCTTGAGCGATGCGATGCCGCTCAGATCACCTTCCACCGCCTCGACATGAGCCGGAAATCTGGCGCGTTCCGGCGAGCGCGTCAGTGCGCGTATCTTGACGCCGCTGTCCATACGCCCGAGTTGCTCGATGACTTGCGTGCCGATCACGCCCGTGCTGCCGGTTACGAGAATAGTCATGCTGATTTCTCCGAAGATGAATGTGGGGCCGTCGTGGCCCGGCATTGCTACGATAGATGTTCCGTTTCCGTACCGGAAGCCCCCGAAACAAGACGCCTTGTCTCACGGATGGAACGAACATGAATCTGATCGCTCTCGCGGATTTCAACGCAGTCGCGCAGCATGGCGGATTCGCCGCCGCCGCACGCAAGCTCGGCCGCCCCAAGGCGACGCTGTCGCGGCGCGTCGCCGAGCTGGAACAGGAGTTGGGGGTGCGGCTCATCGAACGCGGCTCTGCGCGCTTGCGTTTGACCGAGGACGGACAGGCGCTGCATCGCGGCACGCTCGAACTGCTGGCGGATATCGTCGATGTCGGTGAGTCCATCGCCTCGCGGGCGCCCGTGCCGCGAGGAAAGCTGCGCGTCAGTGCGCCCGTGGTGTTCTCGCATGCGGTGCTTGCGCGGATCGCGGCGCGTTTCGCGCAGGCGTATCCGGATGTCGAGGTCGAACTGGTGGCCGAAGACCGGATCGTCGATCCGGTGCAGGACGGCTATGACCTCGTGGTGCGGGTGAATCCATCGCCGGATGCGCTGCTGATGGGACGTTGCATCGCTACCGACCGGCGCGTGCTGGTCGCCACTCCGGCGCTCGTCCGCGAATACGGGAAGGCGTCTTCGCTGCCGGCGATCCTTCTCGGCACCGCCAGCGACGGGCCCTGGCAAATCCGCACCGAGGCCGGCGCGCAACGCACCATCCAGCCGCTTCCGGTCCTGCGCATGTCCTCGCTGCTGCTCGTGCGCGAAGCCGTGCTCGATGGCGCGGGCGCGAGCCTGCTCCCCGGCTTGCTGGTCGAAGCGGACGTCGCCGATGGCCGGCTGGCCGCGCTCGGCAAAGATGCGGGGCCACCGGTCGAGCTTTGGGCGCTGTATAGCTCGCGGCGTCTGTTGAGCGCGAAAGTGCGCGCGTTTCTCGATATGCTCGGCAAGCCCGGCTGACGGTCGTTGCAACCGCCGTGGAACTTCTCGTTTACTGAAAGGGCGATGTCTTGCGCAGAGCCGTCGCCATCGCCTGAAGCGCGACGAGATAGCCGTCGACGCCCAGTCCGCAAATCACCGCCGTCGCCGCCTTCGATACCAGCGAATGCCGATACGTCTCGTCGCGCTTATGAATATTGGTGATGTGCAGTTCGATCACCGGACGCTGCACGAGCTTGACGGCGTCGAGCACCGGCACGGACGCGAACGAAAAGCCGGCAGGGTTGATGATGACACCGGCGTCGCGCTCGAAGGCTTCCTGCAGCCAGTCGACCATCGTCGCTTCGCTGTTGGTCTGCCGGAACTCGCACGCGAGTTCCAGCTTGCCCGCGAGTGCCTCCATTTCCTGCTGCACCCGGGCGAGCGTCGTCGTGCCATAGAGGTGCGGCTCGCGCTTGCCGAGCATGTTGAGATTGGAACCGTTCAGGACGTAGACGAGTTCATTCATTGTGTTGCTCACCGGGTCTGTAAAGAGGTTGGAAGCGGAAGGCTCAACGACTGTTGCTCACATTCGCAGCCGAATAGACGTTCTCGCCGACGATTTGCGCGGCCGAATCCGTCCGGTTCATGTCGATGCCGAGCGTTTCAGGCGCAGTCAGGATCGCGATCAGCGAGATCACGTTGAACGCGACGCACACGGCGACCACGCCCCACGGCGAGCCGTTGCAAAGCGCGAAGAGCCACACCGCGAGAACCGGCATCGGTCCGCCCGCGATCAGATTCGCGCCGGTATAGGCGAGCGCGGAGCCGGAATATCGCACGTTGGTCGGAAATGCTTCGGCGAAAGCGACCGGCTGAATGCCGCTCTGGAACTGCGTGAAGCCGAGGAAGAAACCCATTGCCGCGAGCATCGGCACGAACGCCTTCGTATCGAGAATCTGGAAATAGACGAAGAGCATGGCGAGCGTCGCGACGGAGCCGATTGCAAGTGCCTTGCGGCGTCCGATCCGGTCGCTCAGCATGCCGCCCGCGAGTGCGCCGACGATGGCGCAGACATTGGCGCCCATCAGCAGGAGGAAGCCCGTCTGCTTCGGCACGGCGAGCGTCTTCGTGATGTAGCTGAGCGAAAACACGACGATCAGATAAAAGATCGCGGCAGGCCCGCAGAAGAACAGCATCCAGCGCAGCACCGTACGCCAGTGCAGCCGCAGCGCATCGCGCAAGGGACTCGCGACCTGCACGACCTGCGTCTTGCGGAGTTCGACGAACGCGGGCGTTTCGCTCACCTTCAGCCGGATATAGACGCCGACCACGATCAGCACGAAACTCAACAGGAACGGAATGCGCCAGCCGTAAGCATCGAACGCCTGCGCCGACATGAGCGACGACAGCAGCAACAGGACGCCGTTCGCCATGATCTGGCTCAACGGCGAACACAGCCCAAGCAGGCCCGAATACTTGCCGCGACGGTCGGGGCTCGCGTGCTCGATCGCCATCAATTGCGCGCCCGTCGATTCGCCGCCGAGCGCGAAGCCCTGAAGAATGCGCAGGACGACGAGCAGCACGGGCGCCCAAAGGCCGATGCTCGCGTAGGTCGGAAGAATGCCCATCAGCATGGACGAAAGGCCCATGACCGATACCGTGCCGAGCATCAGATTGCGACGGCCGAGTTTGTCGCCGAGATGGCCGCAGATAATCGCGCCGAGCGGCCGCGCCGCGAGCCCGACGCCGAAGGTCGCGAGCGACGCAAGGAGCGCGCTCGTCGAATCCATCGCGGGAAAGAAGAGTTTCGGCAGCACCGTGGCGGCGAGTGCGCCGTAAAGCGTGAAATCGAACCATTCCAGCGCCGTGCCGACCGCCGCGGCGGTGACGGCGCGCGTGCGCATCGCGGCATGAGCCTCTTGCGTGTCGCGGATCATGTTGTCTCCTCTGTCTGTCAATGTCGCCGGTATGAAGCGTCGCCACACCGTTCGGCAAGACTATCACCGTCGCCTGGGAGCACGTTCCAAGGTGGAATTTCATCTCATAATGTGCAAAGATCGGCGGCATAACAACGACGGAGCCGACCATGCCGGGCGTTACTGAACGCACGCTTGCTGTCCTGGAATTTCTCGCGACGCAGATGGAAGGCACGCCGCTCGCGCTCATTTCCGCCGAGCTGGATATTCCGCGCAGCGCCTGTCACAGGCTGCTGGTCGATCTCAAGCAGTGCGGCTACGTCCGACAGTTGCGCGAACATGGCGACTACGTGCTCACGACAAAACTCGTCGGCCTCGGGCTCGGCTTTCTCGCGACTTCGGGAATTGTCGACATCGCCCAGACCATGCTGGACCGCCTCGCGGAGAAGTCGGGCGAACTGGTGCGCCTTGCGATCGTGGACGGCGACAGACTGACCTGGGTCGCCAAGGCGCAGGGCGCACTGAAGGGCTTGCGGTACGACCCGGACATGGGCATGGACACGATCCTCTCGTGCAGCGCCACGGGACACGCGTGGATGATGACGATGTCGGACGAACGCGCGCTGGAACTCGTCTCTCGACAGGGTTTCGGGAAGCCGAAGCAATATGGGCCGAACGCGCCGACGACGGTGCAGGGACTGCTCGAGTTCATTCATGCGGCGCGCGAGCGCGGCTATGCCACCATCAATCAGGTATTTGCGCCCGGCATGACCGCGATGGCCGCGCCCGTGCAACGTCGTGGTTATCCGGCGATTGGCGTGATCAGCATTGCGGGCCCGCTCGTGCGGCTCGACGAGAAGCGCATGCAAAGCCTCGGACCGACGCTGGTTGCGGCGGCTTCAGAACTGGCGGCCGCCAGTCTTGCTTCACCGCTTTTCAACGGGCGACGCTGACAAGCTTTGCAGCGCAACTGCTCCGGCAACTGGCAGACAGCGTGGCGCTTTGCGGACATAGCCCGCCTACGCCCGCGACACCGCCCCGCAAGCGCGAATCACGAGGCGCACGACTTCCTCGGTCTGTGCATCGAACGCCTTGCGGGTCAGCGCGCGCTTGCCTTTCAGCGCGCGAATCTGCGCGTCGAAGTCCGCGTAGTGCTGCGTCGTCGCCCAGATCATGAACATGAATGTGTCCGGTTCCACCGGGGCGAGCAGCCCGCGCGCGATCCAGCTTTCGATGACCGTCACGCGCGTATCGAGCCACGGCTTCACGCGCTCGTTCAGGATGTCCTGCATGTGCTGCGCACCTTGGATGATCTCGCTCGCCCACACCTTCGACCCGAGCGGCCTGCGCCGCGACAATTCCATTTTCGCGCGCACGTAGCCGCCAATCGCTTCGACCGGATCGTCGCTGCATTCGAACGTATCCGCCGCGCGATGCCAGTCTTCGAACAGGTCTTCGAGCACGCGGCGATACAGGGCGAGCTTCGTCGGGAAATAGTAGTGCAGGTTTGCTTTCGGCAAGCCGGCGCGCTCTGCGATCATCGCCGTGCTCGCGCCTTCCAGTCCTTTCTCGGCGAAGACGGCCTCGGCGCACGCCAGCAGATGCGCTTCGTTCGATTCACGGATGTGCGCCTTGCGCCGCCGCAAAGGCGGCCCCGCGCGGTCGTCTTCGGTGATATCGCTCGCCGTTTCGTCGTGTCTCATCGTGTTCCATTGTCCTGTCCGCGTGCCTCGTGTGCCGCATCGTGCCTGAATCGCGTGCTTCGCGCATGCCGCGTCGCGCCGTTTTGAATGCGCGCGAAGCCGCCGCCAGCAAACGTGCTGCGTCGCAATGGCACGCTTCTCGCTCTAACTGCTCGCCAACGAAAGACATTGATTTGCTTATTTTATTCGGCTACAACCTGTCCAACCGGACAGGATTGAAAGTACATCGCCGAAACCGATTAACGCAACAGGAAACATGCACCGTCCGCGTGCGATGCTGCACCCGCGGCGCGCCGGATGCACGAAAGCAATCCCTCACATACGAAGTCTGATCGTAAGGAGCGAGACGAATGAACGCTGTGACCGATGCAATCGGAGGCGCGGCTCTCGATACGTCCATCAAGGTCGATGGCCAGCGCCTGTGGGATAGCCTGATGACGATGGCGAAAATCGGCGCGACGCCGAAGGGCGGCGTCTGCCGCCTCGCACTGACGGATCTCGACAAGCAGGGACGCGACCTGATCGTCAGTTGGGCGAAGGAAGCGGGCTGCACGGTGCGCGTCGATCAGATGGGCAACGTGTTCATGCGCCGCGCCGGCCGCAATCTCGACGCGCTACCGGTGATGACTGGTTCGCACGCGGATTCTCAGCCGACCGGCGGCCGCTTCGACGGCATCTACGGCGTGCTCGGCGGCCTGGAAGTGATCCGCACGCTCAACGATCGCGCGATCGAAACGGAGCATCCCATCGAACTCGTGATCTGGACCAACGAGGAAGGCTCGCGCTTTGCGCCGGCGATGGTTGCGTCGGGCGTGTTCGCGGGCGTGTTCCCGCTCGACTACGGGCTTTCGCGCAAGGATGTCGACGGCAAGACGATTGGCGAGGAACTCAAGCGCATCGGCTATGCGGGCGATGTGCCGTGCGGCGGGCGCAAGCTGCACGCGGCGTTCGAACTGCACATCGAACAGGGGCCGATTCTCGAAGCGGAAAACAGGACCATTGGCGTCGTCACCGATGCGCAAGGGCAGCGCTGGTACGAAATCACGCTGACCGGCCAGGAAGCGCATGCGGGCCCCACGCCCATGCCGCGTCGCAAGGATGCGCTGCTCGGCGCCGCGCGCGCGGTCGATCTCGTGAACCGCATCGGGCTCGACAACGCGCCGCTCGCCTGCGCGACGGTCGGCATGATGCAGGTCCATCCGAACTCGCGCAACGTGATTCCGGGCCGCGTGTTCTTCACCGTCGATTTCCGTCATCCCGACGATGCCGTGCTCGCCCGAATGGACGCCGCGCTGCGTGAAGGCGTGGAGCGTATCGCCGGGGAGATAGGACTGCAGACCGAACTCGAACAGATCTTCTATTACGAGCCCGTGAAATTCGATGCGGCGTGCGTCGCGTCCGTGCGCGCGGCGGCCGAGCGCTTCGGTTATTCGCATCGCGACATGGTTTCCGGCGCGGGCCACGACGCCTGCTATCTTGCGCAGGTCGCGCCGACGTCGATGGTGTTCGTGCCTTGCGTCGACGGAATCAGCCACAACGAAATCGAGGACGCGACGCAGGAATGGATCGAGGCGGGCGCGAACGTGCTGCTGCATGCGATGCTCGAGCGCGCCTCGGAACCGGCCTCGTAGAAGCGCTTGTTTTCATCGACCGTCTGGATTCGTCTGGACGTCCGCATCGTTTTGCGTGACGCCAGGCGCCGTCACGTCCTTACCAAGGGAACGCGCATGACTCAACAAATCACCGGCGATATCGCGGGCCATCGGCTCGGGCAAGCGCAGCTCGCGTGCGAATTATCGGATGTCGCGCCGCTGCTCGACGCGACCGCCGCCGCTGCGGCGGCCAGCCGCTGCCATTATTGCTATGACGCGCCGTGCGTGCAGGCATGCCCGACGAGCATTGATATTCCGGGCTTCATTCGCAAGATCGGCAACGGCAACCTCAAGGGCGCAGCCGTCGATATTCTCTCGGCCAACCCGCTCGGCGGCATGTGCGCGCGCGTCTGTCCGACGGAGATTCTGTGCGAAGGGAGTTGTGTGAGGAATCATCAGGACGACGAACCGGTCAGGATCGGCGCGCTGCAGCGCCACGCGACCGACTGGGCGATGGCTAACGCGCAGCCTCTTTTCACGCGCGCACCCGAAACCGGACGGCGCGTTGCCATTGTCGGCGCGGGGCCAGCGGGGCTCGCGTGTGCCTATCGGTTGGCACTGGCCGGGCATCGCGCGATCATTTTCGATGCGCGCAGCAAGCCGGGCGGCCTCAACGAATACGGCATCGCGGCGTACAAGACGGTCGAGGACTTCGCGCAGCGCGAGATCGAGTGGCTGCATTCTGTCGGCGGGATCGAGATAGAAACCGGGGTTGCGCTCGGCCGTGACGTGACGCTCGATGAATTGCGCAAGCAGTTCGACGCGGTGTTCATCGCGTTCGGGCTCGCGGGTGTGCGGGAACTGGCGCTGGAAGGCGAATCGCTCGACGGCGTGATGAGCGCGGTGGACTTCATCGAACACGTGCGCCAGGCCGACGATCTTGCGACCGTGCCTGTCGGGCGGCGCGTTGTCGTGATAGGCGGCGGCAATACGGCGGTCGATGCCGCCGTGCAGAGCCGCAAGCTCGGTGCGTCCTCGGTGACGATGGCTTATCGACGTGGCCTGGACGACATGAGCGCGACCTGGGCCGAGCGCGAGTTCGCGCAAAAGAACGGCGTGACGCTCGTCACGCACGCGAGCCCGGTGCGGTTGATCGGTAACGAAGGCCGCGTAACCGGCGTCGAATTCGAACGCGCGAGCGAGCGCTTCGTGATCGAGGCGGACATGGTGCTGAAGGCGATCGGTCAGACGCTCGTGCCGGTGGGCGTCGAACGCGAACTGCTGACGCTCGACGGCGCGCGCATCGTCACCGATGAGAACCGTCAGACGACGCTACCGAAAGTGTGGGCCGGCGGCGACTGCGCGACGCACGAAGGACTCGACCTGACCGTCCAGGCCGTGCAGGACGGCAAGCTCGCGGCGGCGTCCATCGACGCATCGTTCGCGCTCACCGCGATCAAGGCGGCATAAAAACACACGCCACGGAGGCAAAAGAAATGGCCGATCTTCGCTGCAGCATCGCCGGCATTACCTCGCCGAATCCGTTCTGGCTCGCGTCCGCGCCGCCGACCGATAAAGCCTACAACGTCAATCGCGCGTTCGAAGCGGGCTGGGGCGGCGTCGTATGGAAGACGCTCGGGCTCGATCCGCATGTAGTCAACGTGAGCTCGCGTTACGGCGCGGTGCAATGGAACGGGCAACGCATGGCCGGGTTGAACAACATCGAACTGATTACGGATCGTCCGCTCCATGTGAACCTTCGCGAGATCGAACAAGTGAAGCGCGACTGGCCCGACCGCGCGATGATCGTCTCGCTGATGGTGCCGTGCAACGAAAGCGACTGGAAGTTCATTCTCACGCAGGTAGAGGACACGGGCGCGGATGCCGTCGAACTGAATTTCGGCTGTCCGCACGGCATGAGCGAGCGCGGCATGGGCTCGGCCGTGGGACAGGTGCCCGAATATGTCGAGATGGTCACGCGCTGGGTCAAGGAAAGCACCAGGCTGCCGTGCCTCGTGAAGCTCACGCCGAACGTGAGCGATATTCGCATGAGTTCGCGCGCCGCATTCAAGGGCGGGGCGGATGGCGTGTCGCTCATCAACACGATCAACTCCATTGTCGCGGTGGACCTCGACCAGATGGCGCCCATGCCGACCGTCGACGGCAAGGGCACGCACGGCGGCTATTGCGGCCCGGCCGTGAAGCCCATCGCGCTCAACATGGTGGCCGAGATCGCACGCGATCCGCAAACGCCGGGCTTGCCGATTTCGGGCATCGGCGGCATTTCGACGTGGCGCGATGCCGCCGAGTTCATGGTGCTCGGCGCGGGCAGCGTTCAGGTCTGCACAGCGGCGATGCACTATGGCTTTCGCATCGTGTCCGATCTCGCGGATGGCCTCTCGAACTGGATGGACGAGAAGGGCTATGCGACGCTCGACGACATCCGAGGCCGCGCGGTGGCGAACGTCACGGACTGGAAGTATCTCAATCTGAAGTACGACATCAAGGCGCGCATCGATCAGGACAAGTGCATCAAGTGCGGGCTGTGTCATATCGCGTGCGAGGACACGGCGCATCAGGCGATCCTGAAGGAAAAGGACGGCCGGCGTCACTTCGAAGTGGTGGATTCGGAATGCGTCGGCTGCAATCTGTGCATGCACGTGTGCCCGGTCGAACAGTGCATCACGATGGAACGTGTCGATGCGGGCGAATACGCGAACTGGACCACGCACCCGAACAATCCTGCGCGCATCGACACGGAGGAGCCCGCGAAAGCGGCCTGAAGGAGCGGCGCTCGTCCTTGCATCCCCACGCCGCGACGCGTTGCACGAAGACGACGCGCGCGGCTGCAACGATCAACTGGAGCTCATCCGATGAATCAGACAGCGCAGGGCATCGATCCGACATTTACGGCGGGCGCGCAGGCGAGCAGCTTGTATAACGACGACCTCGCGCCGACCGGTCCCGCGCAGCGCACGTGGAAGTGGTATCACTTCGCGGCGCTGTGGGTCGGCATGGTGATGAACATCGCCTCGTACATGCTGGCCGCCGGGTTGACCGAGCAGGGCATGTCGCCGTGGCAGGCGGTGTTCACCGTATTGCTCGGCAACGTGATCGTACTCGTGCCGATGCTTCTGATCGGTCACGCAGGCGCGAAGCACGGCATTCCGTACGCGGTGCTCGTGCGCTCGTCGTTCGGCACGCAGGGCGCAAAGCTGCCTGCGCTGTCGAGGGCCATCGTCGCGTGCGGCTGGTATGGCATACAGACGTGGCTCGGCGGCAGCGCCATCTACACGCTCGCGAACATTCTCACGGGCAACGCGCTGCACGGCGCGGCGCTGCCGCTTCTGGACATCTCAGTCGGACAGCTTGCGTGTTTCCTGGTGTTCTGGGCGCTGCAGATTTACTTCATCGTGCACGGCACGGACTCCATTCGCTGGCTGGAAAGCTGGTCCGCGCCGATCAAGGTCGTGATGTGCATCGCGCTCGTCTGGTGGGCGACGTCTAAGGCCGGCGGCATCGGCTCGATGCTTTCCGCGCCCTCTCAGTTCGTCGCCGGCGGCAAGAAGGAGGGCCTTTTCTGGGCGACGTTCTGGCCCGGGCTGACGGCGATGGTGGGCTTCTGGGCGACGCTCGCGCTCAATATCCCCGACTTCACGCGCTTCGCGCGCTCGCAGCGCGATCAGGTGATCGGGCAGTCGATCGGTCTGCCCGCACCGATGGCGCTCCTGTCGGTGATTTCGGTCGTCGTCACGTCGGCGACGGTCGTCATCTACGGCAAGGCGATCTGGGACCCCATCGACCTGACGAGCCGCATGACGGGCATCGGCGTGGGCATTGCGCTCGTCATCCTCACGCTGGATACGATGTGCTGCAATCTCGCGGCAAACCTCGTGGGTCCAGCTTATGACTTCTCCAGCCTGTGGCCGAAGAAAATCTCTTATCGCGCGGGGGGAATGATTACAGCAACCATCGCCATTGTGATGATGCCGTGGAAGATTCTCGCGACCACGCAGGGCTATATCTTCACGTGGCTCGTCGGCTATTCGGCATTGCTGGGACCGGTCGCCGGCATTCTCATGGTCGATTACTTTCTCATTCGCGGTACGCGTCTCGATCATCGCGAACTCTTCGACGAGAACGGCGAATATGCCTATACGGGCGGGTGGAACATTGCGGCGGTTGTTGCGCTCCTCGTCGGCGTGTTGCCGAATTTGCCGGGCTTCTTGCACACGGCGTTTCCTGCTGCGTTTCCTGGCGTCCCGGCCTTCTTCAATACCGTCTATACGTATGCGTGGTTTGTCGGGCTCGTGCTTGCGGCGCTCGTCTATGGGTCGTGGATGAAGTTGCGAGGAAGCCCCAGAGCGGGCGTTCTCAGCGCCTAGCATTCGATTGAAAACAGGTGGAAACAGGAAGGAGATTTCGAAATGCCTATTCTCATCCGCGGTGGCACCGTCATCGATTCTGACCGCACCTATCGCGCCGACGTGCTCTGCGCCGATCCGCAGTCGGGCGGGACGATCCTCGCCATCGGCGCCGATCTCGAAGCCGGCGCGCACACGCAAGTCATTGATGCAGGCGGCCAGTATGTGATGCCCGGCGGTATCGATCCGCATACGCACATGGAACTGCCCTTCATGGGCACGACCGCCAGCGACGATTTTTATACCGGCACGGCCGCGGGGTTGTCAGGCGGCACGACGAGCATCATCGATTTCGTAATTCCGAGCCCCCGGCAAGCGCTCATGGATGCGTTCAGGGATTGGCGCGGATGGGCCGAGAAGGCGTCGGCCGACTATGGCTTTCACGTTGCGGTCACGTGGTGGGATGAATCGGTGCATCGCGACATGGGACTGCTCGTGCAGGAGCACGGGGTATCGAGCTTCAAGCATTTCATGGCCTACAAGAACGCCATCATGGCCGACGATGAAGTGCTCGTGAACAGCTTCACGCGCTCGCTCGAACTGGGCGCGTTACCGACGGTTCATGCCGAGAACGGCGAACTCGTGTTCCAGTTGCAGAAGCAACTGCTTGCAAAGGGCTTCACGGGTCCGGAGGCGCATCCGCTCTCGCGCCCGCCCGAGGTGGAAGGCGAGGCGGCCAATCGCGCGATCCGCATTGCGCAGGTGCTCGGCGTGCCGATCTATATCGTGCATGTGTCGGCAAAAGATGCGGTCGATGTGATCGCGCGCGCACGCAACGATGGACTGCGCGTATTCGGCGAAGTGCTGCCGGGGCATCTCGTAATTGATGAATCCGTCTATCGCGACCCCGACTGGAGCCGCGCCGCGGCGCACGTGATGAGCCCGCCGTTTCGTTCGAGCGAGCATCGCGAGGCGTTGTGGCGCGGCCTGCAATCCGGGCAGCTTCATACGACGGCCACCGATCATTGCGTGTTCTGCGCGTCGCAGAAAGCGATGGGCCGCGAGGACTTCACGAAGATTCCGAATGGCTGCGGCGGTGTCGAGGATCGCATGTCGGTGCTGTGGCATCACGGCGTCAACATGGGACGGCTCACGCCGAACGAGTTCGTGCGCGTGACATCGACGAACGCGGCGCAGATTTTCAATCTCTATCCTCGCAAGGGCGCCGTGCAGGTGGGCGCGGATGCGGACCTCGTCGTCTGGGACCCGAACGCGACGCGCACCATTTCTGTGAAGACGCATCATCAAAAGGTCGATTTCAATGTCTTCGAAGGCATGACGGTGCAGGGTGTCGCAACGCATACGCTCACGCGCGGCGCGCACGCGTGGGCTAACGGCGACCTGCGTGCGGTGCGCGGCGCGGGACAATATCTGAAGCGTCCGCCGAACGGATCGTATTTCGAGGCGGCGCGCGTCGCGAACAAGCTGAAGGAACCGCATCCGGTGCAGCGGGCGGTTTGATCGGATGATCGAAGGCCCCGCTTGCGACGGGTATCGCAAGCGGGCGCGGGGCTACTCGCTTTTACGCGCCAAAGCCACCATCGATCGTCAAACTGGCGCCCGTCACGAAGGAAGCCTCGGGGCCGGCGACATATATAACCATCGCGGCGATTTCGTCCGCCTTGCCATGACGCTTGACTGCCATCAGCTCATGCATCGCCGCGCCGAATTCGCCGCTCTCCGGGTTCATATCAGTGTCGACGGGCCCCGGCTGGACGTTGTTGACCGTGATTCCCCTCGAACCGAGATCGCGCGCGAGGCCTTTGACGAGGCCTTGCAGCGCGGACTTGCTCATCGCGTAAGCAGCGCCTCCGGGAAACGGCATGCGTTCAGCGTTCGTGCTGCCGATATTCACGATTCGTCCGCCGACGCCCATGTACGGAAGGACGGCTTTCGTCGCGACAAAGACCGCCCGCACGTTCACGGCAAGCGTCTTGTCGAAGTCCTCCAGCGAGAACGCGTCGACGGGACCGAGGAACAGGACGCCGGCGTTATTCACGAGAATGTCGATCTTTCCGAAATGGCTCGCAGCCTGATCGATCGCGCGCGTCAACGCGATGGGATCGCCTGCATCGGACTGAATGGCGAGCGCGCGGCCGCCGGCTTGCTCAATATTCCCGGCCAATTCCGATGCCTGCGCGGCAGAGCCCCGATACGTGAAGACCACCGCCGCACCTTCGGCCGCGAGCCGGCTGACGATGGCAGCACCGATACCGCGAGCACCGCCCGTTACGAACGCGACCTTCCCGCCAAGACTGTTTGCCATGCTTTGCTCCAATGAAGTGTGAGTAAAAGTGAAGCGAGTATGAGCCGCCTATTCACTGCTGAACAGCGCATAATGCGCGCAATCAGTTTCAACCGACGGTTAAAGGCGCGCCATGGAATCGTTGAACTTCGTGGAGTCGTTTGTCGTCACCGCGCAGACCGGGAGCTTCTCCGCCGCCGCTCGCCGGCTCGGCATGACGCCGGCTGGCGTCAGTAAGAACATCGCCCGGCTCGAACAGCAACTGGGGCTGCGGCTCTTTCATCGAAGCACGCGCAGCCTCACATTGACCGACAGCGGCGAGAGCTTTTTCAACGAGGTCCGGGCGCCCTTCGACGAGTTGCGGGATGCCTTCTCGCATGCCGCGCAGGACAGCAGCGCACCGTCGGGAACGCTGAAGGTGAGCGTAGGCGTCGCTTTCGGGCGTGCATATGTGTTGCCGATCCTCGGCAATTTCCTCGCGCGTTACCCGGCGATTCTTCCCGACCTGCACTTCGACAACAGACCCGTCGATCTCGTCGGAGACGGGTACGACGCTGGCCATCGGGGGCGGTATCGAACTGAACGAAGGCCTTGTGGCGCGCGAGCTTGCGCCAGCGCATGTGGTCGTCGTCGCATCGCCCGCTTACATGGCAGACAAGCCGATGCCCGCGCATCCCGCGGAGCTGGACGGATTCGATGGCATAGCGCGTCGTTCGGTGTCGTCGGGACGTATCTTCGGATGGAAATTGCAGAATGCCGTGGGAGAGCAGTGCCTCGTCAGACACCGCACGCCCATGATCTTGGACGATCCCGAGGCGATGGCCGCCGCCGCCATGCACGGATCAGGCATTGCGCTCGTACCCATGCCGCATGCCGCGCGCTGGCTACAGGAGGGGAAACTGGTCAGGTTGCTGCCCGGCTGGTTCTCCGACCTCGGGGTCATCAGTTTGTATTATCCGAGCAAGAAGCTGCTGCCTCCGAAGACGCGGGTCTTCGTTGATTTCGTCGTCGATGCGTTTCGCGAGCGCCGGCTCAAAACGCGTTTCGATTCGCGATAGGAACGGGTGCAACGTCGCCGTCGTTCTGTAGCGCAGGCGAGATTGCGACAAGCCAAGTCGCGTAGAATGAAGTCGCCGCTTCTGGTCTCTATCTCCGTGCAACGGGACATTCCATGCTGCAGCCTTTTGCGTCATCTGAGCCGTTCACGATCGGAGTCGAGCTGGAAGTTCAGGTCGTCAATACCCATGACTACAACTTGACGAAGGCGACAACGGAGTTACTGAATCGCGTAAAGGAAAAGAGCTTTGCAGGGGCGATCAATCCCGAAACGACAGAGGGGATGATCGAGGTTTCCACCGGCGTGTGCAAAAACTTCGACCAGGCGAGAAGCGAATTGCTGGTCCTTCGCGATACGCTGGTCAAGGCAGCGGACTTTCTGAACGTCGGCGTTTGCGGCGGCGGCACGAACTTCTTCCAGAACTGGTACGACCAGCGTTCGGACGGGCGGGAACGTTCCGAGTACCTCATGGGCTTATATGGGGCGCTTTATCAGCAATTCACCATCTTCGGGCAGCACGTGCACGTAGGATGTGCCGATGCCGACTCCGCGCTCGTTCTGCTGCACTCTCTTTCCCGTTACATCCCGCACTTCATCGCGCTGGCGGCGTCTTCTCCGTTCGTTCAGGGAAGCGACACGCGGTTCGAGTGCGCCCGGCTCAATTCGGTTGCGCCATTTCCTTTATCGGGGCAAGCGCCTTTTGTGACCAGGTGGTCCGAATTCGAGAAGTATTTTGATCGCATGACCAATACGGGTCTCGTCAAAAGCCTGAAGGACTTCTATTGGGACATTCGTCCGAGCCCGGGGTATGGCACGATCGAAGTACGTGTCATGGATACACCGTTGCGCGTCGAATGGGCCGCCGCGATAGCCGCCTATATCCAGGCGCTCGCGAGATATCTGCTGGTTGAAAAGCCCGTGCGCCTAACTGAGCAGGACTACGAAGTATATCGAGCCAACCGGTTCATGGCCTGTCGTTACGGACTGGATGGAATTTGCGTCGATCCGGAAACCGGACATCGCGCTCCGATTCGGGAAAGAGTTCTTGCCACGCTCGATACTATTGCCGGCCACGCGCAGATTTTGGGCGCGGAAGAGGGCCTCGATATCATCAGGCGTACTGTGAACGCCGGCTTAAGCGACGCCATGTGGCTACGCCGCGTTTATAGCGCGCATGATTCGTTGCAGGAAGTCGTTCGTCAGCAATGTCAGGTATGGCGCGGTGCGAAGGTTCCGCATTGAGCCGTCGACGTTGAATGGCGCACTCAAATCCACGCTGCGACCGCTAACGTTAGCGATAACGCGACGACGCCCTACAAAAAACGTTCTGCCTGAAACGGGCGCGGATCGACAAAGGGGCGAACGCCCGTCATCAGGTCTGCGATGAGCCGCCCGGTAACCGGGCCCAGCGTCAGCCCGTGGTGAGCGTGACCGAACGCGAACCACAGACCGTCGTGACGCGGCGCGGGGCCGATGACCGGCATCATGTCCGGCGTGCATGGACGGCGGCCGAGCCACGGCTTGTCGTCGACGCGATCGCCCAGCGGGAAAATGTCTCTCGCCAGCGGCTCGACCGCTTCGAGTTGAACAGGCGTCGGAGGCGCATCACACCGGCCCAGTTCGACACCAGTCGTCAACCGGATACCGCGTGTCATCGGCGCGATGACATAGCCGGCTTCCGCATCCAGAACGGGCAGGTTCAAGCGGGCGCCGTTCAGCGTCGAATAGTGCATGTGATAGCCGCGCTTGACCTGCAGCGGGAGACGATAGCCGAACTTCCTGACGAGTTCCGCCGACCAGGGGCCAAGCGCGATGACCGCAGCCTTGGCCTGGATCACACCGTTTTCGGTCCGCACCCGCCAGCTGCGTTCGAGCGTGCTCGCATCCCCCAGCAGCACCC
>Ga0308174_10000114_pt1 | contig 33248 bp, 24 predicted proteins | sample PhyPR2_FD_203894 | JGI IMG/M metagenome (GOLD analysis project Ga0308174, IMG submission 203894) | Soil microbial communities from UC Gill Tract Community Farm, Albany, California, United States - DLSLS.P.R2 | ecosystem: Environmental > Terrestrial > Soil > Agricultural land | place: USA... | reverse complement strand
AGCTGCCAGCACCAACGCCTCACTGTGGAAGGGTCTGGTAGCCGGTTTGGATCTTTGACCCCGGGAACCGATTGTTCCCAGCTGCCTGACCCACCAGCCGGCTCAAATGCTTCTTGCCTGCATTGAAAGCTGTAATGGCCATAAGGCGGCGACCATGTTGGCAGGACCGTGAATGTTTTTCGGCAGGGCACGCATCGACCGCGGCGAATCCAGATCCAATCGTGCTGCTGGTCGTGTGCTTGTTTGCGCCGCCGCCCATGACCGATGATGGTCTCGTTGCCACAGAGCGGGCATCGCCTCGGCAGCAATCGCAGCGGGATTGCCGTTACCCCGGATCGGTGTTGTCTTTCGCCTCTGCCAGTGCGATAAAGAGAATCAGGACTGGCGTGAAGGCCCGCCGCTGACCGTCCTCTGCTAAAGTTCCGACCTGCCGGACAGGCCTTCACCCTCCGGTAAAATCACTTTCAGACGAAAAAAGAATACTGCTTTCCGACGCTCGCCGCGAGCCCTCGCCCAGAACATTGGCCGGTTTTTTTGCGCTAGTCGGAGATGTGAAGTGCGTCGTGTAGATCGTGTGTAACGGCCTAGTGTGGAAGTTTCCGCCGGTTAGCTGTATCAATTTGAGCGCCATGCCCAAACCAGCGTTTGTGCAATAAATCAGTGCGGCTCCTGGTTCCTCTATTTCCGTGTTGCAGAATCGTATTGCACAACGGAATCATTTGGCAACACGTTTGTGCAACGGGATTTGTGCACGAATGTTCTTTAGCGAGAATCCTTACCAGCGAATACAGGTGGTCTAGATTAGGTTGGCAACCAGTGGGCTGCTCGCGGACGCGGGCGGCCGCCCCGCACAGACTCTCCAGGAAATCCGAGTGTACACAACATAACGCTACTCTATCTCGCGCACTCTCCGCCTATCAGCCCTGCCGATGCTTTGAGCGATCATGGGTGAGGCGTTGTGCATAGCTTTTATCGGGCCGCCGCCCTGCTCCTTACCCCCGCACTGCTGGCTGTGTCCGCCGCCCGCGGTGCCGACGCAATCGAAAGCATCGCGTCCGCGCTGCGCTCCGGCCGTTATACAGAGGCCGCACAACTTGCCGGTCAAGCGCTTCAGTCCGATCCGAAGAATAACCGGCTGCTGACTTTGCGCGGACTTGCGCTTTCCAAAACCGGCGAAGCTGCTCAGGCGCTCAACTCGTTCAAGTCGGCCTTAAACGCAGCACCCGGCTATGTCCCGGCACTGGAAGGGGCCGCGGAACTCGAGTTCAAGAGCGGCGATCGCGCCGCACGCGGCCACCTCGACCAACTGCTCAAACTCCGGCCCGAAGACCAGACCGCGCACGCCATGCGCGCGGTGATTGCCTGGAAGGAGCACGATTGCAAGCTGGCGGTTGGACATTTCGAAGCTGCTCCGGGGCCAATCGCCTCACAGCCATCGGCGCTGTACGAATATGGCTCCTGCCTTGCGCAGTTGAGGCAGGAAGGCGAAGCAATCAGGGTTTTCCAGCAACTCCACCGGCTCGTCCCGGAAGATCATCGGCCGGCTTATGCCTTAGCTTCGCTCCAGATGTCGGAAGGTCAGTACCAGAACGCCATCGATACTCTTCAGCTCATCCTTTCCGGCGGAAACATAGACGCGGACGGATTGCAGATCGCGTCCGCCGCGTATGAATCGCTCGGCGATACGCCGCAGGCGGTGAAGACATTGCGGCAAGCCATCGTGATGACGCCTGATCGAGCGGATCTTTACGTCCAGTTCGCCGCGCTTTGCCTGGAGCACAAATCGTTCCGGGTCGGCATCGACATGATCAACGCGGGATTGGCCCGCCTCCCCGGTTCGGCAAAGCTTTATCTGGCGCGCGGCGTTATGTACGTACAGCAAGGCAACTACGATGCCGCCGATAAGGACTTTGGCAGGGCGGAGGCACTGAATGCCCCCGAAGCGAGCGGGGCAGGAGCGAAGGCCCTGGCAGAGGTGCAAGCAAACCATTTGGAGGATGCGCTCCGGACAGTCGACACACAGATCAAGCGGCATCCGAATGACGCCTTCTTTCACTACCTGCTGGCTGAAATCCTTGTGAAGCGCGGCGCGCAGCCGGGCTCGCCAGACTTCGCGCGAGCCATCGCCGCAGGCGAGCGAGCCGTTCAGTTGAAACCCGATTTCAATCTGGCGCGGGACGTTCTGAGCAGGCTGTACCTGGAATCCGGAAAGACGCAGTTGGCGATTGAGCAATGCCGCCGCGCGCTCGCCATTGATCCGAAGGACGAGACCGCATTGTACCGGCTGATCCGCGCTTTAAAGGCTTCCGGAACCAAATCTGATTCGAGCGAAATCCCAGCACTGTTGAGGCGGCTGGCAGACGCGCGCCGCCTGGCGCAGAAGCGAGAAGGCGAAGCCAGCAGATACCGTCTGGTCGAGGAGATGCCGTCCGCTTCGCCCGGCGCTCACACCAATTAGCAGAACCTGCTGTCCCCTAGATTCCTCAGAAATTGAGCAAAAATGAACTTGCAAGCCGGTTACAGTTCTGGACATAGTAGGGGTCACACGATAAGGGGGTCCCGGTTTGCAGCAGGGGTACGGAATCATCGGACACGTCACCGGCGGATGGTCTATCAGCGGCACAACCATCGTTCAAAGCGGGTATCCATTCACCGTTTATACAAGCGAAGCCTTCGCGCCCGTGAGCAACTCCGCCGGTCAGTTCGTAGCGTTTGCTCCAGGCAGCGGCGACTACAATGCCGACGGCGATAATTACGATTTTCCCGACGTCAACAGCTACAAGCAATCCCCAGCCGGCAGGCATTCTTGAACGGCCTTTTCCCGGCTTCGAATTTTCCCGCGCCCGCATTCGGGACTGAAGGAAATGAGAAATCAAATCTCTTCCGCAATCCGATGTTCTTCCAGACGGACGCCAGCCTGTTCAAAGACACCGCCATTTCAGAGCGCGTGAAGTTGCAGATTCGTTTCGATTTCTTCAATCTGTTCAACCGGGAGAACTTGTATAACGTCGACTCGAATCTTTCGAGCGGCACATTTGGTAAAGCAACCAGCCAGTACAATCCACGCTGGATTCAGTTGGGCGCGAATCTGACTTTCTGAAGAGGCTTTCGCGGTAACACTACCCCAATCGACCGCTATAATGGAGACCGTTGCCGGAGTCGCCCCCAGTTGTCATTGCAAAGCAACTTATTGGAAATGGAGCGAACCCGGGAAGCATACTGGCTCCGCTATCCACAAACCTCACCGGTCAAGCTACGCTGGCGGGCAATAACTGTACGCCATTGCTTTCATGTACTGCCGAGCGAATCCATCCTGGAATTGGGTGCGGGCACCGGACTGTGGACTGAACATCTATCGGCAGTCTTTTCGGCCGAGAATCCCATCACGGGCGCTGTCTTCAACGAAGACATGGTCCTTATCGCGGCGAACAAGCGCTTGCCCAATACGACCTTCGTTCGAGTCGGTGACCTGGGGAAGGACTTACCGCAAGAGAGCTTCGATTACGTAGTTGGCACGGCGATTCTCTGCCATGACCTCTACGCGCAAAATCTCAGCGCGATCTACCACCTCCTCAAACCCGGTGGGCAATTCCTCTTTTTCGAAGCAAACTTCTGGAATCCGCAAGTATTTGCGAAGAGCATCGTCCGCCCGCTGGGCAAGTGGGCCGGAAACGCCGATTGCCAGGTTGGAATGCGCAAGTACGAACTATTACGGGTAGCTTCGCATCAGGGGTTTTCGCATGTGGACGTCATACCGTATGACATTGTTCATCCGCTCACGCCAAGAACTTTGATCAAGTGGGTGCGCTCCCTGGCCTTTCTGCTGGAGCATGTACCGGTAATACGCGAAATCTGCGGGACGCTTTACATTTGGGCGAAAAAACCCGGGGATGAAGAGGAGCGAAGGCCCAAAGTTTCCTTGGATAGGCATGAATTGCTCTATGGGTCGACTTCTATCGTTGTTCCCTGTCACAACGAGGAGATGAATATACAGCCTTTGGTGACTGCTCTCCTTCATATGTACGGAAGGTATATACACGAAATCATACTCGTAAATGATGGCAGCACCGATCAAACGCCCGACGTGGCGCGGATGATGCAAGCTTACGATGCGCGTGTGAAACTGATTAACCGCAAGCCGCCCAACGGGGTGGGTCGTGCCCTGCGAGAGGGCTATGCGGCCGCAAGGGGCCGATACATTCTCACGATGGATTGCGATTTTTTGCAGATCGTGCCCGAACTGCGCGACCTATTCGATGTGATCGCGGCGGGCCATGACGGAGCGATTGGGAGCCGCTTCTCATACGAGTCCGTGCTGATCAACTACCCCCTGATGAAGATCCTTTGCAATCGTGGCTTTCATATATTAGTAAATTTGCTTTTCAGGAGACGGGTGCGGGATATCTCAAATAATCTAAAGCTATTCCGGGCGGACATACTGAAGAACTTGACTATCGAGGAGGATCACTTCGCGGCTAACGTCGAGACAGGACTCAAACCGGTTATCGCGGGCTACGACATTCAAGAGGTGCCAATTTCCTGGATTAACAGGACAGTGGACATGGGTCAATCCTCTTTCAACCTGATCAAAGTTGCGCCTCGATACTTGTCTGCGCTTGGAAGGGTTATCAAAACTTCGAGGACAAAGAAATCGGAGCTTCCCAGCACCGTCTCAAGCAATGCAGACGACTAATCTGAAACTGGCAAGTTGACGCGTTCTGCCGATCTCGCCCGTTACGTCTTCACCGCACTAATCTCAAAATTGCAGTTCTATACATGAACGACAAACATTTGCAAGCGTGTACGTCCAAGCTGGAAAAAGCTCTTGCCATCGTGGAGCGAAGGGCGTTCTGGGCCGTTGGATTCTGGACAATATTCTATTTTGTCCTCGCGTTTTATCTGGCTCGCGAAAAGCCCTTCTGGAACGATGAGTTGTTTACTTTCTATATTTCACGGCTGCCGGGTCTTTCCGATGTCTGGAGGGCTTTGCTCACCGGAGCAGAACAGCTTCCCCCTTTTTTCTTTGTAATCACAAGGGCCTCAACTGCATTTTTGGGATCCGGCCATATCGCTTTCCGTTTGCCGGAAATGCTTGGCTTCTGGTTGATGAGCGTCAGTGTTTTCCAGTTTGTGCGCGTCAGGCTATCCGTGACCTACGGCCTCATCGCGATGACTTTCCCGCTGGTCACGGCAGCCTTTGATTATGCCTATGAAGCACGGCCGTACGGCCTCGTACTGGGCTTCTGTGCCCTCGCCCTCTGTTGCTGGCAGGCCTCAGCGAGATGCGGCCGGCGCGCGCTACCGCTGCTGGGGCTTGCGTTGAGCGCGGCGGCAGCGATGTCCTGCCACTATTACGCGTTCCTCGGTCTTTCGGCGATTTTGCTGGGGGAATCTGTCCGCTCATTCAACAGGAAAAAGCTCGATTTGAGCGTTTGGATTGCGTTCGGAGCCGGCTTCATACCGTTGATTTTCTTTTTGCCGTTGATCGAAGCGGCTCGTTCTTACTCTGGAGCGTTTTGGGCTAAGCCCAAATGGACTAACACATTGGGCTTCTACAACACCCTTCTCATGCCCACAGGAGTTACGCTGTTCATGCTGCTGATTGCGTTGGGCGTGCATGCCATGACCCACTCTCCGCAGGTGTCACATCGCGCTGACATTCGTAGCAAGATTCCTGCTTATGAGATCGCGGCCGTTTTTTGGCTCTCGTTGATTCCGACGGCTGGTGTTGTGCTCGCTGAAGGCTTTACCGGTGCATTCAACTTTCGTTACGCGCTTCCAGCCGTGATTGGGTTAAGCATCCTGGTCTCCTGGAGCGCATCTGCGATCGCACGCCACCGGACCGACATTGGCTCGTTCTTGCTCGTGATCCTCCTGGCCTTGTCCCTGGCGAACGAAGCGAGGTCGTATCTGGTAGTAAAGGGCGACCTGAACGCCCGGGCCAGCGCCTATCAGTTTCTCAGCACTGAAGCTGCGGGGCCGCCACTCGTTGTTGTTGATCCTCACCTTTTTTTTGAGCTATCTCACGACGCCGCTCAGCGGAAGCCGGCTCTGAATTTCATTTATCTTGCCGATGTAAGTCTGGCATTGAAGTACACGAATACCGATACTGTCGACCGTGGGTTACTCGCGCTGAAACAATGGGCCCCTCTGGATGTGCAAAACTTTGATCGGTTTTGCGTATCCCACGATACATTCCTGGTGTACGGCTATCCTGGCCCGTTTGAATGGGTAGCGGAAGATCTGATTGCAGGGGGCTGGAAACTCATCGTAAAGGGTCGAAATGGGAGTGAGTTGCTATATCTCGTCAAACGGCAGCGCGATTAGCAAGAACTGATGGATCGCTTGCCTCACTGGAATTGGCGTTTCTATTGTGAGATCGCAGGTAATCGAGTTGCTCCGCCACCAAATCGAGGAAGTAGAAGAGCACGCGGGTAGAGATCAAGATGGCGGCAAGCAGAAAAAAGAACGACATCGTGATGAAGCGTGACCAATGCTCGTAGGCTTGATGACTGGTTGCGCGCGCAACCAGATTCGGACCAACCAATAACGCTCCACCCAGAATCAGCAGGAGAGGCGCAGCCCAATAGATCCGGCTTAATATTAACCGGTCGATCCAATCTGCTCGAGCGTAGCTGCTCCTTCCTGAAATCGCGATTTGCACAACCCGCCTCGTCAGGAGCGCTGCAGAAAACATCAGGAAAGCGATGGTAGCCGTTAGGTGACCCAGGATGAAGCGGTAAAGCATCCACCCCTCAACGTTGCGAGCACTCCAATAATGCGCAACCGGCGTCGCCATAAGAGCAACAGCAACCATAAGAGATCCGACGCCCGCGAATCCAAACAACCTCGCCGGGTGATACAGGAATGCCGTTTCGAAAATAATGCGAAGAAAGCGGAGGCCATCGTGAAACACGCGAAGTTTCGATCGGCCTTCCCTTTCGTAATACGGCATATCGATCTCGAGCAACTTCAATTCGCCGCCCGCACCCAGCATGGCCCTGGCGCTCATTGCAGGTGTAAAATGGAGGCCGCTCGGAAGCGGAAGAAGCTTTTGATACGCTTCTCTGCGAATAACGCGCATCCCGCTCGCCGTGTCACGAACTCGCTGTTTCGAAAGCAGTGTCAACAGCCATGCAAACAGATAATTACCAGCTCTTCGGATCGCGGGCATGTGAGCTCGTCTGTTTAAGCGGCACCCGAGCACAAGATCCGCATTCTCCCTGGAGAGTGCATTGCAGAGATTCGCAAAAAATCTGGGATCACATGTTCCATCCGCATCCAGGAAGCCCAGAAGTTCCGCGTTTGTACTCTTCCAGGCTTCCTTTATCGCCGCACCGTATCCCTGGTTCCGTTCAAAAATAATTAGGCGAATCCGGTCCGCATAGCGACGTGCAAGTTCGACAGTCCGATCTGTGGAGCCATCGCTTATGACTGTAACTTCCACATGGGTAACAGGAGAATTTTCTATGATGAACCGGCGAGCATCAAGCGTCCGCTTGATAATGCCTTCAATGCTATTCTCCTCGTTGAGGGCCGGTATGGCGATGAGTAGCCTGATTTGCGGTCTCACGTAAGTATCTATTCGGCACTGGCAAAGGGGAACTTTATCGACGCCCGTAACAATACCAGCAGCCGTGGGTCCCCTTCCGCTGCTCCAGCGCCAACATGCCCTAGTCGAAGCATACCAATCGTTGAGGGCCTATAGAGAAGAATGAGCGGCGCTCTCCCGGACATGCTCAGTTTCGAGTCGTGGCTTGCGAGCCGCTACTTTTGCCTCGTGCTAGAGGGTATTCTTGCGTTACTCCTTTTAGCGCTCGCCTTCACGGTTCCGAGTGTCGGCAGACAGTGGTTCGATTTCGCCGAACGCGTCCTGCGGCGAATCGCTCGAAGGCCATGGCGGGCTACTCTAGTCGTCATATTCGTTGCAGCGGCCGGGCGAGCGGTTCTCCTGCCATGGGTTCCCGTTCCCCGGCCCTGGATGCACGACGAGTTCAGTTATTTGCTGGCGGGTGAGACCTATGCCGCGGCGCGCATTACGAACAAGCCCTCTCCGATGTGGCGGCACTTTGAAAGCATTCATATTCTGCAGCAGCCCACGTACATGTCGATGTACCCGCCCGCACAAGGCCTTTTTCTTGCCTCGGGTCAGCGATTGGCGGGACAGCCATGGATCGGAGTCTTGATCAGCGCCGCTGCCATGTCTGGCGCAATCTGCTGGATGCTGCAGGGATGGTTGCCGACGCGTTGGGCGCTGGTAGGAGGTCTGCTGACGGCCGTGCGTTGGGGGTTCTTCAGTTACTGGGTGAATAGCTACTGGGGGGGCGCTGTGCCCGCTTTCGGAGGGGCACTGGTTGCGGGTAGTCTGCCGCGGCTGTTGCGCCGGAGCCGGATACGCGATTCCGTAACGCTTGGCTTAGGATTGGCCGTTCTGGCGAATAGCCGCCCATACGAAGGACTTATCTTTAGCGCAGCGGCAGTTCTCGTATTTCTTGTCTGGACTGTGAAGCACAACCTATTGAGAAGAGTTACAAAGCCAAGCATCGTAACAGCGCTGGGCGTCGTGCTCGGCATCACAGCCGCGGGAATGCTCTACTACAACTGGCGTGTCACCGGAGCAGCTTTGAAGCTCCCTTACATGGCAGATCGTGAGCAATACGCAATCGCTCCAATGTTTCTCTGGCGCGGCTTGCGGCCCGAGCCGGGATATCGTACCGCATCGCTACGCCGTGTGTACGAGGCGGAAGTGGAGCTGTATAAAAGAGACCGATCGGCGGCAGGTCTTCCGGAGATCTTCAGGAAGCTAAAAGATTTTTGGATTTTCTATTTCGGACCGCTGCTAACTATTCCAATTGCTGTCTCACTCTGGCGACCGCAACTTATCAAAAATCGACGGACGCAATACTTCCTATTTATTCTCGCAGTGATTACTGGCGCATTACTGGTTGAGGTATGGTTCTATCCACATTATGCGGCGCCCGCCACGGCCATAATTATCGCTCTCATTCTGCAGGGCATGCGCAGGCTTCGCGATTGGCAATGGAAAGGCAGGCAAACGGGGTTGTTCCTGGCTCGGGCGATTCCGTCCGCCTGCCTGCTTCTAGGTCTGATACCGGTTACGGCCGCCGCGCTGGGATTGGAGCTAAGTTATTGGCCTCTGCAATGGTATGGGGGCAGCCCCGATGTAGTTCAGCCGGCGAGTCTCACCGCGCCGGTTACTCGGGATCATAAAAGAGCGCTGATCTTCGTCAGATATACCCCAACGCACGATGTCGGCGAGGAGTGGGTCTATAACGCAGCCGATATTGATAACGCGCCAGTCGTGTGGGCGCGGGAGTTAGGCCGTTCGCAAGACGCGGCGCTCATTCGTTACTTTCCCCATCGCACCGTGTGGCTTTTCGAACCGGACAGGCGTCCCTGGACGCTGCGTCCGTACACCCCGAGATCAGAACCGCAGCGACCGGCCTCGCGTGCTCCCCGGTAGGACCTGCTTCTCTGTTGAGTTCAAGCCAATTCTCTGATAAATATCGAACTCACGGTGCGGTGAGAGATACACCAGACGCCATTTATGTGGAGAACCGCGCACTAGCCCGGGAAAGCTTCTGTTGAAGTCATCTTCCATAAGGAGTTGGTCAAGCACGGCATAGCTGGCGGGTACGCTATCGATCAGTCTTTGCGCCTTCGCCCAATCGGGCTCTAGAGGGGGCATTACAGTCTTTAATCCCGTCTTCAAATAGACCCACTGCGGCATCGATACCGCGACAATGGCATTCGGATCCGCATGGGCCACAAGCCACTCCATCCCCGCTTGGGATGCGGAGGCTTCTGTCGGGTAGTGAAAGAGCGTGTACTCTCTCTCGACGCCCTTTGCATCCACATAGATAGCCTTATTACGAAAGTTCCGGTATCCGACAATGCAGGAAAGCGCCGATTCGCAAACAATAAATAAGGCCGTGGAGACGGTTAGGATGGATGTAACTCTGCGCACACGGACCGGCCAGCGACCTGAGGTCCTCTTGATGTTTAGCAAGAACGAAAAAAATACAATCAAGAGAAATGGCTCTACCGGTGCTAAATAGCGTGGAAACTGATCTATCCAGGTAGTCGTACAAATGGCCGCAATGGTAAGCAGCAGGTAAACAGGAATGAACCAATCCCACCGCCGTATCTGCCATGCGATTCCGGCGAAAACGATCAAGCCAAGATACACAAGCACAATTTGAAACGACCACGATGGAAGAGCGAGCGGATGTATCCACCGGTTCACTCTAGCTACGTGCCCTTCTCCGAAACCCTTTTTCGCCGATACGGCTTCCCCGACGGTCCGCGGCATTTCCACGAAATTGCCGATGAACCGAACGAGCAAATCTCGTCCGTTGGCCAAACCCTGTTCAGGCTGGAACGGTGATTTCAGGGAAACGTTAGCAGCATAACTTACGTTATAGAACATCGAAGGGTCGCGCTGATATGCGTAATAAGGGTGTTTATAGAGATCGCTTGATTCAACCGAGCGGATGTAAGATTGCCAGAGGAGTACCGGAACCAGGGCTACCGCTGCTCGGACGACTGCTTGCCGGTAGTGTTTCCGAAGTACCGCGTCCGCGATCCAAGCCAACAACAATGCAATACCGACTGATCGTAATAGATAAGATGCGACTGCTGCGAAGGGAGCAGCCAGGCGAGTGAGAGCTCCCTGGTTCTTTTTGAAATAGAAATAACCAAATGCAGTAGAGCTTACCGCAAATGGAAGTTCCGCGAAGGCCAGCGTTGAAACAAAATACATCTCGTAATTCAACAGGCACGCTGCTGCGAGTAAGAACGAATAGCGCCGCGAAAGGAACTGCCGCCCTAGCAGAAATGCGAATAGGACATACAAGAAAGAAAGAACGACCCAGGAATGCCGTAGCCACATTCCTACCACTGCGGGCTGGTTCGTCCGAAGGACCATTTCTTCGGCCGCAATAATAGCCGGCAGACCAGGCGGATATTGTATCGCCCGGATCTCGCCCGGTTCATTGAGCAACCGGTATCCCTTGCTCTCCGCCAGCGACGTGCCGAGAATGTAGTACACACCAGCATCCCATCGCAGGTCAATTGGACCGCGATAACGCGGGATCCAGCTTACGATCAAGAGGAGGGAAAGAGCAAAGAGGCACAACACGTCTCCGCCCCATCTGGCCGCTTGTTCGTGCCGGGACGGAACGGCACTAATCGCAACCGACTGCTCCTGATTCGCCTTCATTTGATCATGGAATGACGCGGTTGTTCACACGGTAACACGCGCAAACGATAAGGCAGCCCGCGTTATTGGGTCGAACGCCCGGAGCATAACGCCGGCAATCCGCTTCGGCCCGTGAGAACGGTATCCGGAATCAATTTTCCAATCCGAGATTTCACACCACTCGCCCCCACACTTCTTCTGTAACTCAAATCCCCGGTTCGGATGAAGTTCGACATTGAGAGCCCTCGCTTTTTCACTCTTACTCCTTTCGTATTCTGTCGCTTACGCTGATGGCGGCGGTACAGGCCTGACCGGCCGATATTTTGACGATGTTGCATCAGGAGGCCACCTGCAGGGAACGCCCGCCGCCACTCGGATAGACCGCAACATCAGCTTTGACTTCGTTAGCACGCCACCTCCTGGTCTACCAAGGACCACCGGCTTTTCCGTTCAGTGGACGGGCAAGGTCCAGCCGCGGTACTCGGAGAATTACATGTTCATGACTTATTCGGACGACGGCGTGAGAGTTCTGGTGAACAACCAACTGCTGATTAACAACTGGACATCCCACGCGGGCGCCTGGAACTGGAACTGGATTCAGCTCCAGGCGGGTCAGTTGTACGACATCGAAATCGACTATTTCCAAGGATCTGGTGCTGCGCAAATCCAGCTATGGTGGCAGAGTCCAACCCAAACCAAAGAAATCATTCCCACGACTCAGTTATACAGTCGAACCGATCTGCTTAACGGAAGCACCACTTATTATATAAGCCCGTTGGGAAACGACAGCAACTCCGGTTTGACAGTCAACCAGGCCTGGCAAACGATTTCACACGTTAACCAACAAACATTTCAACCTGGGGATAGAATTCTCTTCCAACGCGCTGGACGCTATCCGGGAAGTCTTCAGCCACAGGGCTCAGGCTCCGTCGGCTCTCCCATCAGCATTAGTGCTTATGGAACAGGATCTGCGCCAATTATCGACGGTACAAGCTATGAAGAGGCCATCAAGCTATTTAATCAACAGTACTGGAGTATCGACTCGCTTGAGGTGACAGGTGGCAATAGATTTGGCATTTGGGTCAGTGGAGACGTCTCCAATCAAATTCTGCACTACTTTCGATTGACGAATTTGGTTGTACACGATATGTATGGATCCCCTCGCTGGGATAGCGGTTTGGTGATGTTTGCTCCTTTGGGCGATCACTTAACATTTGATGATGTGGTGATCGACGGGATTACAGCCTACAATACGAATCTTTGGTATGGAATTCACGTTGGGTTCAACCTTTGGCACGGGTATCCTACGCAGCCTCCCCGGACGACAAACGTCACAGTTCGGAATTCAACGGTTCATGATGTGTACGGCGATGGCATTACGGCCGCGCAAGCACAAAACGTTCTGATTGAGAAGAATGTTGTATTCAATACCGGACTTGCCCCCGCCGGAATTAGCTACACACCGAACGGCATATGGACTTGGCAGTGCGACCACACTATTGTCCAATACAATGAAGGCTATGCCACGCATTCTTATTCCTATGATGGCGGAGTTTTCGATATCGACTGGGGCTCCACAAACACCATCATTCAGTACAACTATGCGCATAATGCTCAGGGATATTGCATCGCGGTTATGGGCGCTCACAATGTGACCACGACTAACAGTATTGTTCGGTTCAACATCTGCGCGAATAATGCGCGTAATGCGGGAACGGCCCCGAACCAGGGCGATATTTTTATAACCACCTTCGATGGTGGGAGCTTAGATGGCGTTCAGATTTATAACAATACGGCGTATTGGAATCCGGCGGCTAATGCAGGCTGGGTTAGGGGCCGTGGCGTTTCGATGGTTGGAACCTCTCCGCGATTTATCGTTAACAATATTGTGTATTCGAATAGCCCGACCATGATCGACACCGATGCCTCGATCGCCTTGGACCACAATCAGTACTGGCTGGCAGCGACTGGAACGCCGGTTTGGAAATACGGATCCATACAGGCGGGGAGTATTGGCGCTCTCAGGACAGCAACTGGCCAGGAACAGAACGGAAGTTTTTCCGATCCACAAATGAACTCGCCGACTTACAGTGCGGCGGGCAGACCTTCAGTTCAGTTCACCCTCTTGCCGGGATCTTCGGCGATTGGCACGGGGTCTGCATGGGCAGGGATGGCCTCATCGGACTTTTTTGGGAACGCGATACCCGCGGCTGGAACACCCGATAAGGGCGCATACTATCTCATGGCAAATAGCAGCGTACCGCAGGTTCCGAGCTCGTGGGTAAATGTGATATCGAAAAACAGCGGAAAGTGTCTGGACGTTACCGGATATTCGACTGCCATTGGGGCAGCCCTTCAGCAGTGGACATGCCTTAACGGGACGAATCAGAAGTTTCTATTCACGCCTGTCCAGGGTGGCTACGAAATTACGGCCCAAAACAGCAGGCAGCAGCTCGAGGTTCAGGGAGGGCCGACCGCCACCCAAAACGGAGTTCTCATCGTCCAGTCGCCGTTCTTGGGAGACTCAAGCGAAATTTGGACGGTTCAGCCCACTTCCGACGGCTTCTTTTCCATTATTCCGCTGAGTAGTGGGAAGTGCATGGACGTGCGGGGCATATCGCTCAGCAATGGCGCCCCCATCCAGCAGTGGACCTGTACCGGCGGTGCTAATCAGAAATGGAAGCTCGTTCCGGTTCTTTAGTCGCTCTAGATAAATTCTGCGAAACCTCTGATTGTAAGCGGCTCCTAATACTCAATATGAAGGTGCATCTCTCGTTGGGTTGTGGGCAACTGCACCGCTTCGAGCCTGGGGTCGATTTTTGTCCAGGGATGCCCGTTTAGCGTAACCGACCGTATCTTGCCGGTGGGCGTGCGAATCACCATCCAGTTGGTCCTTGCCGGGTTTCTGGAAGGTAACATCACCGTCGCCTCCACGGTGTTCCGCTCCGCGCCTGGATGCATCTCGTAACTCACCGGGCCGAAAAAAGTTTGCGCATCCGTCACGTGGATGCCCTCTTGCGAGGCTAACCAGCGGCGCGGCGTTCCCGCTGCGAGCCATAGCGTGTCCCTATCCTCCAGCACCAGTGCATCCCGCACGCGATTCACGAAGCGCGCCTCATCAGAAGACTTGTAGAACGGCCCGCTCGGGTGATGCCACTGGTGAAACTCTTCGGTGAAGACATTTACATTCGGATACAGACAGGCCACGTAATCGTTATACAAGTTCCGAATGGCCGCCGCAGCTTCGTGCCGCTTCAGGTAGACCGGGATGGGATTGATGAGATTCGCCTGAAAGACCATTCCGCCCTGGCTGAACCAGTACCCGTCGTCCGTCATGCCATGGATATTCATTCCCATGCCGCTTGAGAGCGTTTCATTGTCTTCCCAGTCATTCAGAACCCAGTCCGCTATCGGCTCGTCTGGATTGAAGACCCCCAGAATCAGGAGCAGCACTGCGCCGCTGAGAGTGTCACGGTCCGCTCCCAGCCGCAATAGTGGTTTGATTTCGGGCCCACCATACCGCTTGTAGTAATTCATCTCGGACCGGCCGAACAGTCGGAAGCGGCGGGTAGGGACGGTGGGAACGTAAGGTTCATAGACGCCGTCCTGCATGCGCGCTACCGGAGCTGCCCTGGAGGCACGCAGCACGGCCTGGCGCAGATCTGCCCGGTATGCGTCCGCTTGCTGTTTCACGGCCGCGGCTTCCGGCCGGCCCAAATCCGCCAGCGCTTGCGCAGTCAGGTCCATTCCCGCCCAAGCAAACGCGTTGATAGAGAACCAGTTTGCCCAATCGACGTTATCTTCCAGTTGCGAGGCCGGAAGCAAACCGAACTCTCTTACCTTGGCTCCATGCTCGTCATAGCGTTTTGTGACAGCGCGCTGATCTACAATCCACTGAATTGCCTTTTGCAGGTGCGGCCAAGCCGCAGAGAACCACTGGGCATCGCGCGTATAAAGATAATGCTGCGCGGCGGTCCAGAGCACCGTGCCATGGTCAAGTCCGTAGCCATTGGCGGTGTAATCGTCATTGTCCGATACCTTCACACCATGAAAAATGCCGGCCGTCGAGCCCCTGTGGTTTCCCGGGAAATCCTTGCTCCCTTGGAGCTTGAGCATCGGTTCCAGATACGCTGCCGCGGTCCCGGCTTGCCCTAAAGCATCCAGCAGGAGTAACTGGTAACAGGACTCATTTTCATAGACATCGTAGATGTAACTTGCGGCGGGAAGCATGACAAGGCCAGACTTCGGATCTTTAGTCGCTGTGATGTGAATGTGTGTAACGGTCGACCGCAGCATCTGGTTGAATTTCGGCTCCGGTACGGAGAACCTGGCGGCGGCGTCTACAATTTTCCGCCAGTAGCCAACCACGCGGGCTCTTTCCGATTCATAATGGAGGCCGTGCAAGTCGCGGGCATCCCGATCGTCAAGATCGGAAACAGCGGGCAACTTGATAACCAGAGCACGCTTTTGACCCCCGGGAATTTCGAACGCGATTCGCACGGCATGACCGGAGCCGGGAGAGACCCGTGCAATGCCGCTGGTCGAGCCCTCTGGCATTTCGAACTCCGCGCGAAGGGCATTACCAGCTAGCAAGGCATTTCCGTTCAGCCGGAGCGGCTCACCCGGTTCTGTCGACAACCACACCACTGCCTGCTTCGGTTCCGGAGAACGATTTTCGGCTCTAAGCTGCAGCATAAGAATAGCGGGCGTTTGCTCGTTACGCGCCGGATCTTCGGGCGAAAGCGGCCCGCGCAGCAAGGTCGCGAAGGCTTCTTCGGTGTATGAGATGCCTTCGCTTTCCCAGCTTTGAGATGGGACTGGAAAATAGCCGTCCAAGGGATGCATTGCCACCCGATGATCCTGGCGATAATAGGGCTTCGTTCCCGTACCGAACCGCCATGTCAGGCGGTCTCCGGGCCAGTTCAGCCGCTTCAACTCGGCAGGCTTTGCTTTCAATCCCGACTTGCTGATATAAACACTTCCGCCAAGTTCAAAAGCGAACTTCTGCCAACTCGTATCCACCGCGAGCGGCAAATAGAGAGGACCGCCCCATTCCCGGTTCCAGGGGTCCAGGGTAGGAATTTCGCGAGAAGCTCGCTCGTATGTTTGTTCCGGCTCTTCGGGAATACGTTCGCGAATCCGGCGTCGACGCGTGGCACTCTTTACTGACGATCCGCTCGTGTTTGTAACGCGGGCTTCGATGAACGGAACTATGATCGGGCCGTGCTCAAAGTCATCAACGCTGAACGAAAAGGTACGGTCCTGCGCGGTTTCGGCTACATTCTGCTCGCGCCGCTGCGCATGTACGGTGACTACGGTCACATCATTCGACCCAGGCAGTTTGGGCGTCGCCGCGATCAGATCAACCAGCAGAACCTTTTTCTGAGCTGAAGTGCGAAATCGCCAATGTCCATCAGATTCTACTCGATCCGCTGCGTCGAACCCGTTTGCCCGCACAGACCGGATGGCCCCGTTATACGCCGAGAACCAGCCGCTCCATTCCGAGCCCATCTCATTTCCGGTCCCGAGCTGAATTGCTATTTGCCTGGGCATCTCCTCCGTATCGGAATAGGCCTGAAGTTCGCGCACTCGCGCATGCCGCCCCGGGTACACCAGTCGAACCTTTAGTGTCCTGCGGTACGCCACGCCTGGCATGTGCCCGGCCCGCGGATTCTCCGCTTCAGAAAGTGGAGAGAAAACATAGCGGCATTCCCGCCCCTGGCGCGATTCGCGCACTTCCGCCCGCAGCCACTTGCCTTGCCAGGGATCGTCCATCGGATCTTCGATGGAAGGCATGTGCGGCGGATCGTAGGGCCAGTTCTTAAACCAGTATTCGACGCGAACACCTGTCTCTGCACGGCCGCTGTAATCCACCCGAATCTCTCGTATGTCGCGCTCTTCGTCCCAGATGAGCCCAATGCTTGAGGCATTATCGGAACTTTGTAGATCGGCGATGGACGCTTCGCTCTTATCGGTCCAGGCCGTCAAGTGGGCAAAAGGAGCCAAATCAAGATGCGCGGCCCAAGAACTCGAGGTCAGCAGAACGGCCCACAGGAGCCCTGGTTTAGCCAACGCGCGCAGCCGCATAGTTCCGATAGGCTTCGTCCAGCACTTCTACCACATGCGCGATCTGCTGCCCACTGCCGAATACTTTTGCGCCTGCGGCAAGTTGAAGCATACAACCTGGGTTCGCCGTCACAATCAGCGAAGCTTTGGTAGAACCTGCAAACTCCATCTTCTGCTGCAGAATCCGCATCGCCATATCATTCTGAACCAGATTGTAAATGCCGGCGCTGCCGCAGCACAGGTCCGCCATCGGCATCTCGCGAAACACCAGCCCGGGCACTGCTTTGAGTAGCTGCCGGGGCGCGTTCTTAATCTTCTGTCCGTGGGCCAGATGGCACGAATCCTGGTACGTCGCGATTACATCTACGACGCCCATATCGCGATTCAGTTCAATCGAAGCAAGAAACTCTGTCACGTCCTTCATGCGCGCGCGGAACTCCCGGGCTTTTGCGCAGTAGTCGGGATCATCCGCCAGCAGTTCGTCATATTCCTTAAGCGTCGATCCGCAGCCCGCTGCATTCGTGATAATTGCGTCGAAATCTTCCGTGAGCATCGCATCGATATTCTTACGCGCAAGCGCCTGCGCTTCGTTCCTCAATCCTGAATGCAGATGAAGCGCTCCGCAGCATCCCTGTGCTGCCGGAATCACCACCTCGCAGCCATTCTTCTGCAACACGCGAACCGTGGCTTCATTCAGCCGCGCGAATGCTACGTTGGCGATACAACCGGCCAGGAACCCCACCCGGTATCGCCGCTCACCTACAGGCGCGAAGGTCTTCCCGATTTTCGAATAGAAGAACGGTATCTCGGCAGCCGGTGAGAGCGCCTCGATGTTGCTGAGAGTACCAATAAGCTTCAGAACGCCGGTCGCACGGATCACCCGCTGCAGCCCGGAAGCTTGATACACGTATAGGCCTGTCCCCAGCACCTGAAGCGCGGTACGCGACGGCAAAACTTTATCGAAGGCGAGTTTCCTCAGTGACTGCTTCCACCAGGATCTTTTCCTTTGATTCTCAATCTGCGCTCGCGCGGCCTCGATCATCCGGCCGTACGGCACTCCCGATGGGCACGCCGTCTCACAACCGCGGCAGGCCAGGCAAAGCTCCAGGTGTTGAACGTAGGATTCTGTTATCTCCGCGCCGTTCGCAACTTGATTCATCTGATAAATCCGTCCGCGGGGTGAATCCATTTCCACGCCCAGTTCCCGGTATGTCGGGCAGGCGTTCAGGCACAACCCACAGTGGACACATTTATCGAGATCTGCTTGAGCGGGCCCTTCGGCTCGTTTACTCACCGCGAGATCGCTAGATGCGGCCATACAATCGCAAGCGATTTAGAGAGTTATTTGGATCAAACATCTGCTTGACTCTCTTCATCATGGCAAAGGCATTTGCCCCGCCCGATCGCGACGGCGCGACCCAGAGTTCCTTGTCAGCCCGAATCTCATCCGGCGCGTACTCCACGACGATTCCCCAGTCATGCTCCACGGCCGCTCTCCGCAGCGCGGCCACGCCTTGCCAGGAACTCAGGTAAGCATACGTAATTCCCGAAGCCGCCCGGGCAATCGCGGCGCCGGATACCAGCCGCAGCACGGTCCGCACATCGCTGAGCGGCGTCGAGATGCGAAGCACCACTCCGCCTCGCTGCCGCGCCAGGTAATCGGGGGTATATTCGCGAACTTGCGCCCAAAAGTCATTCTCGTCCGTGCCGGTCAGGCGATCACTGCCGACGAGTTCCCGCGCGTATCTTTCAAGTACTCTCCGGTTTCCTGCGGCACGCAGTGCGAGCAGATGGCCACGGCGTCCGAGCCGGGTCGAAGCCGCCGGAGATATCAGATCCAGCGCCATGGGCCGAAGAACACCGCGCATAATGGCATCCCGCTTTTCGATCGCCGGATCGAGATCGGCGGATGAGAATACAAACGTCTCAGTCTCCTCCGGCAGCGGGTGAAGCCTCAGGTTCACGCTGGTAATTACCGCCAGCGTTCCAAAACTTCCCGCCAGCAGCTTGCCCATATCAAGGCCCGCCACGTTTTTCACCACCATGCCGCCGGTGCTGACAATTTTGCCTTCCAGCGTCGCAAACTTCATCCCGATCACCAGATCCCGCACAGCGCCGAAACTGCGGCGCATCGGCCCGCTAGAGTTGCTGGCAATCACTCCCCCAATCGACGCTTGCTGGCAGAACGGCGGGTCCAGAGCTACCATCTGCCGGTTGCGGCTCAGAAGCTGTTGCAGCGATTCAAAGCGCATACCGGCTTCAATGCTCACCGTCAAATCATTCGGCTCATACTGCAGAATCCGGTTGAGGCCCGCCGTCGATATCGTCACATCCGATGGCAAAATCGGCCCCGCCATCAGCCGCTTGCTGTTGTTCCCGATTAGCGTGATGGTTTTACCGGTTGAAGCGGCGTCCTGAATTGTCTGCGCTAGGCGTTCCGCAGACGAGGGCGTGATTTGCGGCATGCCTCTCTATTTTCCATGTCGCAGCAGAGGCAGAGGACGGATGCTAACCTGACCAGAGACTCTGGAACGCTTGGGCACACCCCTATCTATCGGGCTTTCTGCCGATCTGGACGACAGCGCCTTACCGGGCGAACCACTATATGGACTTCGAATATTCATCGGAGCAAATTCAGCTTCGCAAATCAGTTCGCGATTTCGCGCAGGCGGAAATTGCGTTGCATGTTCTGGAATGGGATGAGAACCAAATCTTCCCGCTTGAGGTAATCAAGAAAGCCGGCGAGCTGGGAATGATGGGCGCCATCTTCCCGGAAGATCTCGGCGGAGCGGGCCTCGGCTACATCGAATACTCAATCATTATTGAGGAACTGGCGCGTGTCGACCCAAGCGTTGCGCTCATCGTTGCCGCCCACAATTCGCTCTGCACGAATCACATTTACCTGGCCGGCAGCAGTGATCAGCGCAAAAGATATATTCCAAAGCTGGCAACCGGTGAATGGATCGGCTGCTGGTCTTTAACGGAACCGGAAGCGGGCTCTGATGCTGCCGGAACCCGCACCACGGCGACGCTAAAGGATGGCGAATGGGTGATGAATGGCGGAAAAACGTTCACGACCAACGCGCAGTACGCCGATGTCTGTGTGGCAATGGCGGTTACCGATCGTTCCGCTTCGCAGCACGGGATTTCGGCATTCATTCTGGAGAAGGGTACGCCTGGATTTCGGGTAGGCAAGAAGGAAAATAAACTTGGCATGCGCGCCAGCGCCACAGGCGAAGTTCTGTTCAATGACTGCCGCCTACCTCAGTCGCAGCTTCTTGGAAAACAGGGAGAGGGTTTTGTCGATAGCCTTCGGATTCTGGACGGCGGCCGCATCTCCATCGCCGCGCTGGCTCTGGGCATAGCCCAAGGCGCATTCGACGCCGCTTTGAAATATTCCAAACATCGCAAGCAATTCGGGCGGTTCATCTCAGAGTTTCAGGCTATCCAGGACAAGCTGGCCGGCATGGCGACGGATATCGAGGCCGCGCGCTGGCTGGTGTACAGCGCCGGTGCGCGCAAGGACTCCGGAAAACGCGTTACCCGGGAGTCCGCCATGGCGAAACTCTTTGCCTCGGAGATGGCGGTCAAGGCTGCCGATCAGGCGCTCCAAATCCACGGTGGCTACGGGTTTATCAAAGACTATCCGGTCGAGAAGTTCTACCGCGATGTCAAACTCTGCACTATCGGCGAGGGCACCAGCGAAATCCAGCGGCTAGTGATTGCGCGCCAGTTGTTGAAAGAATAGAGGACGTTCTTCAGCGGTGGTGGGAAAACGCCAAAACCAGCAACCCCGCAAGAATCGCGCCGCCCGCGATGAACCACGGGCTTGTTGCCACTTCAGCGCCCACACTCTTCGCGCGCTCAACGCGCTCTGATAGTTCACCCAGGTTTTCGGTTATCTGATTGCCCGCGTCCAACAGTTCTTTGCCGGCATCGCGTAACTGCTTGATGTTGTCCACCGCTGATCGATTCGAATCGCTTTCCATATAGGTTAGATGCGCCCACCGAAGAAAAGCGATCAATGCGCCGCACGGGTTCGGGGGACATCTGGCGGCTTCCGGGTATTATGAAAATTCAGAAAAGCTGCCAACCCTCTCCGATCAATCCAAAAGAAACAGTTTGAGCGCACACATCTCAGTTGAGGAGCTTGAAAACCGGATTCTTTCCGGTGACTTGCGATCTCTCGCTCGCGCTGCCACTCTGGTTGAGAGCCAATCGGATACCGGGCGCGAAATCGTCGCCTCGATGTTCTCCCGGACAGGCCGCGCCATGATGATCGGCATCACGGGGCCGCCCGGCGCCGGCAAGAGCACCATTGTGGATCAGTTGGCAAAATTGCTGAGAAGCGAAGGCAAAACCGTGGGTATCATCGCGGTTGATCCCAGCAGTCCTTTTTCGCGGGGCGCAATCCTCGGCGACCGTATTCGCATGCTGGATCATCACACCGATCCCGGAGTCTTCATTCGCTCTATGGCGAGCCGGGGTAAACTCGGCGGCCTCGCACAAACCACTCTCGACATGGCTCTGCTGCTTGACGCCGCCGGCCGTGACGTCGTTCTAATCGAGACTGTCGGTGTCGGGCAAGATGAAGTGGAGATTGCGTGTCTGGCCGATGTCACTGTCCTGCTGCTGATGCCGGGCTCGGGCGACGATGTTCAGGCTCTCAAAGCCGGTATCATGGAAATCGCTGACGTATTCGTGATCAACAAGGCTGATTTTCCGGGCGCGGACCGTCTCGAGCAGGAAATCCGGGCCATGCAAAGCTTGGCCGATGATGCCGGAAAGGCAAATTCCGCGCCTGTACGTCGCGTCATTGCGACTGACGGGCACGGGGTGCCGGAGTTGCTCGCCGTAATTCGCACTCTATTCGAAGGGCGCGACCGCCGGGCCGCGGGCATTGAGACCTGGACCTTCCGTCTGCGCGAGATGCTCCGGGAAAACCTGCTTACCACGATACCCGAAGAGATGATTGAGCAGCACGCGAAACGAGTGGCCGGAAAGCTCGAGGATCCGTACACCGCCGTCGCCGCGCTGAAAGCGACTCTCAAATGAGTATAGAGATCGATCACTTGGGCATCGCGGTTCGGAGTATCGATGAATCGCTTCGCTTTTATCAACAATTACTCGGCATGGAGGTGACCGGCCGGGAAACGATGCCGGCTGAGCAGGTAAACGTCGCCATGCTCCCCGCCGGGCTTGGTTCCAATGCGCCCCGAATCGAACTGCTGGAAGCAGCCGGCGATACCTCAACGATCGCTCGATTCATCGAAAAGCGTGGACCGGGCTTGCATCACATTGCGCTTCGTGTCGATGATCTCGAACGAACCGCCAATCGTCTCTCCGCCGCGGGAGCGCGGCTCTTGAACGAGCCCCGCCAGGGAGCGGAAGGCCATACCTACGTATTCGTGCATCCCGCCTCAACCGGCGGCGTGCTCCTCGAACTGATCCAGAAGTAGCATGGCGGAACTAACCTTGAAACAAACAGCACAAATCGGCATCATCGGCGGCAGTGGCCTCTATTCCATGCCTGGTTTCGAAGCGCAGGAGGAAGTGCGCCTCGCCACGCCTTTCGGCGACCCGTCTGATGCCTACATCGTTGGCAAGCTCGAAGGCAAGACGGTTGCGTTCCTTTCCCGGCATGGCCGCGGGCATCGTTTCTCTCCCTCGGAACTGAATTTTCGCGCCAATATCTTTGGTATGAAAATGCTTGGCGTCGAGCGTATTCTTTCCCTCAGCGCAGTCGGTTCCCTAAAGCAGGAACACGCTCCTTTGGATTTCGTCATTCCCGATCAGTTTTTCGACAGGACCAACCGGCGCGTCTCCACCTTCTTCGGCGGAGGCATCGTCGCGCATATCAGTTTCGCCGACCCGATTTGTCCCCAGCTCGCAAAGTTCGCGCATGGCTGCGCTTCTGAAGTAAACATCAACAGCAAGCTCGGCGGGACCTATCTTTGCATGGAAGGTCCAGCCTTCTCGACTCGCGCCGAATCGAACCTGTACCGAAGCTGGGGAATGGACGTGATTGGAATGACCAATCTCACCGAAGCAAAGCTGGCCCGCGAAGCGGAAATTTGCTACGTGACCATTGCGATGGTGACTGATTACGATTGCTGGCACGAGCAGCACGCGGCCGTAACCGTTGATGAGATTATTCAAAATCTGACGAAAAACGCGGAGAATGCCTGCAAACTGGTCCGGCGCGCGGTCAAAGAAATGCCGGGCGAGCGCGCCTGCAAGTGCGGGTCCGCGCTGAAGCACGCGATCATTACGGACCGGTCCTCTATACCGCCCGAGACCAGGCAGAAGCTGGAGCTGCTGATTGGCAAGTATACCGGCTGCTGAACTGGCCCACGAGATCCTTGATGCTTGTTTGCGCGAGGGTACCTGGCCGGCCCGGGCTCTTGATGATCTTATCGAGCGCGCGCTCGATGAAGACGACCGGTTCCTGGCCATGGCCGCCACTCGCGCCCTGTTCGGAATCGTTATAGAACAATTGGGCGACCTGTTCGAACCGCATCTCTGCGACGTGTACGCCCGGCTGTTCTCGCATGTGATCTCGCGAGCGCTTCCTGAGCATGATGCCGGCGATCTGCTGGTTCGCTATCGTCGCGTTCGCCAGGTGCGGCGTTTTCCGGGCGGCGAGGTGAAAAGAGTCTTTGTTCTTTCGCGAGTTACTCTTGGCGCGGACATTGCCGTAACCAGTCTGGCGCTCGCTGCCGCGAAGCTGCGCTTTCCGGATGCGGAAATCTGCATGGTGGCGCCGGCCAAGAACGCGGAATTGTTCGCTGCCGACCCGCGCATCGTTCCCATCGCCATTATGTACGGGCGCTCCAGCCTGCTGCGCGACCGGCTTTTAGCCGCTGCCGAATTACAGGTCGCAGTCGACGAACTGGGCTCAATCGTTATCGATCCTGATTCCCGCCTCACGCAATTAGGGCTCATTCCCATCTGCGACGATTCACGTTATTTTTTCTTCGAAAGCCGCGCGTACGGAGGAGAGTTGCAGGCATCGCTTCCGCAACTCACCTCCGAATGGCTGACCGAAGTCTTCGATGTTGAACATCTGAGCACGTATGCCGCCCCGCTGAAACAGCAAAAAATCGCGGAGATTACGGTCAGTTGGGGAGTGGGTGAAAACGGAAACAAGCGCATCGACGATGAATTCGAATACCAGGTGCTTTCAGCCCTGCTCGATAGGGGGCAGCCCGTTCTGCTGGACCGCGGTGCGGGGGGCGAAGAAGCGAAGCGCGTGAGCGCGTTAGTAAACCGCCTGGGATCGCCTCCCAACCTCCACGTCCATGACGGCAGCTATGCTTCCTTCGCAAGTCATATCCTGCAGAGCCGGCTTTATGTCGGCTATGATTCCGCCGGCCAGCATGTCGCTGCCGCGGGGCAGGTGCCTCTGGTCTCTGTATTCAACGGCTACGCTTGCGATCGAATGCTGTCGCGCTGGCGGCCTGACGGGCACTCGGCCCATGTCGTTGCGGTTACCCCGGGTGATCCGCCTGCGGCCCTCGCGCAAACTCTGCAGGCTATTGCGGCGGCGGGGGAGGAGGAGGCGTCGGCAGCGTCCATGGATTAGAGCCCGATCCGCTCTTCTGCTCGCTCTTCGGACTGGTTGGGGTCGCAGGCTGCTCTTCTGTCTTGCTCGGGGGTAGCGGCGCTGGAGCCTTCGGGTCCATGTCGTACTTGATGCTGAATTCCGTTCCGAACTTCCGGTAATTCCGGAACTCAATCTCGTTCTTCGAACTCTGGCGGTCCGCACGCATATTGAGGCGCGCCACCAGAGGGACAACATACTGCTGGCCACTGATGTTTACTGCATCATAATCAAGAATCTCGGTTGCTTCGGTAACCGGAAAACTCTTCGGAATATCAACCGCGACAAACTTGATGCGATCGATTTCACCGGTATTCTCATCCGCGTAGACAAGACCCTTATAGGCGGTAATGATTCGCTGTTCATCCCCTGGCCCCGCGCTATAGGTAATTGACCAGCTTGAGTGGCCGCTATCGATGAAGTAGTTGAAGACGGCCATGCGCCGGCCCCGCAGCGTAGCCCAGTGATCCCATCCAAATTCGGCTTGGCTACGCGGCTCGAAAATCTCGCGCATCAGGCTTCCAAATTCACCCGTCGAAATCGCTCCGCCACCGTGCACCGGAACACCTTCCATGTTCGTTTCGACAAGCTGTCCATTGATGGAATAGACACTATACTTCTCTCGTCCTTCGTTGTAGCTGACCTTTGCCAGAATGTTTCCGAGACTTCGGTAATGATCGCTCGCATTGGGATCGATGTACCGCCGCGTTACTTGCACGCAGATAAAATTCGGCAGATTTTGCGTGTAGGACATCGCGTACTGCCGCATCAAGTCCAGAATCTTTTGCTGGCGAATGGAATCGGGCGGCGGAATCGGCGGCGCTTTTGAACTTAGCGTAACGGTTGCCGGACCAGTGGTGAGGCTGTTGTCCGGCGCGGTCGCGGGTGAATAGGTCGAATCGTGACCGGGCGGCTTCATGTTCGCCGTCTTGTCCCGCAGCTCTTTCAGTGCCTCCGCCGTCTTTGGCCCGGCACCCTGCGCCTCCAGATCCACAATCGTTTTGTCTGTGAGCTTTTCGGTGAGTTGCAGCTTCTTGACATACGCAGCTATTTGCTTGTCGGAGTGGTGCCCCAGGGCCAGCTCAGACCGGACAAAATCCGCCAACTGCTGCACGTTCATCTGCATCTGCGCTTGCAGCCCGATCGCAAAAGACACGACCAGCAGGGCAAGGCGGAACTTCATATTCAACATCATGACGTAACAGCGGCTATACAGGTTGCGGGCCGGCCCTAAAGCTTCTCCTCTTTATCCAACTGGATCGTTATGTTGCCGATGGGGAATCCCAGGTGCAGTTGAAGCTGCACCGGTAAATGTTCCGGGTCGTCCGTCATCCAGATGAACAACCGGCCTTTACGCTTATAAAGCACATTGTCAAACAGAAAGGCCTCGTAACGGATCGCGGAATAGTTCTTTCCGCCGACATTCACGTTCTCCTTCGCCTCGGCCTCTATTTTCGCGAAGACCAGCTTTTTGCCGTTTGTGACCGGCACGGTCATTGCCTTCCCGGGTTCGGGCGGCATCATACGCAGGGCCGCCAGCGCCCCGATCACCTCGTAAGTACACGGTGGAGCGTCGAATTCCTTCTTTGTAGTTACGCCCTTCGCCACGTCCTGCTCTTCGTAGCTCACCCGTTTGCGCGAGCTTTCGAAGGTTAACCGCGTCAGAATATGCTTCTTCCCCTCTTGGGCATCAAGCACCGCGCTCGAACCGCAAAATCGCTCACCGGTCGTGACCTTGTAAGTGTCAAATACCCGGTACAGGCGGCTCACCAGTCCCGCGCTCTGCAGGTTCAGATCTATGTTCCAGCCTTGGCGGCCATCGCGTGTCTGTTGCACGACTGCAGTCCCCGCATCTACAAGCCTCCATTCAACGTGATAGGTGAGCTTCTCCGGGCATGGGAAATCGGCTTTTTTGGACCGCTGTTGCGCGGGGATATTGGTGTTCAGCAACGTCCCGGCCAGGAAGAGAGCGCCCCCAACGCGGGAAACAGCAGAAAGCTTCATCAGGATTCACAAAGTTGCTTCGAGACGATCGGGCCATGTGAGCCCGGCTCACCCAAGTTTCGCAAATGACCTTCGCAGAAAATGGAATGAGCCGTTACGGCCATGACAATTCCTCCTCTGCCCAAGCCAGCGCTCCTGTTTGTGCTCACGTTTCTCGCCGCGATGCCGGGCCGGCCGCAATCGCCGGTTACGATCCGCGTAGCCGCCTCGCGGAAGATCGGTCCCCTGAAGCCCATCTGGGGCTATTTCGGCTACGACGAGCCGAACTATACGTACGCTCCCCACGGCCGTAAGCTCATTGACCAGCTCTCCGCTCTGAGTTACGCTCCGGTCTACATTCGGACCCACAACCTGCTGACCACCGGCAACGGCGTTCCAGCTTTGAAATGGGGATCGACGAACGCCTACACGGAAGACGCTTCGGGCCGGCCTGTCTACAACTGGACCATTATCGACAAGATTTTCGACACATATCTGGCCGCCGGCGCGAAACCCTTCGTTGAGATTGGCTTCATGCCGGAGGCCCTTTCTACACATCCCGAACCGTACCGTCATACCTGGCCCAAGGGAGGGATTGACACCGGCTGGGCTTACCCGCCGAATGATTACAAAAAATGGGATCGCCTGGTCTATGAGTGGGTGCGCCACTCCGTCGACAAGTACGGAAAGGCCGAGGTGGAATCTTGGTACTGGGAAGTTTGGAATGAGCCTGACATTATGTACTGGCACGGCTCGCCGCAGCAGTATGACGAACTATACGACCACACAGCAGCCGCGGTTAAACGAGCTCTGCCCACCGCTCGCGTAGGCGGCCCTGCCTCAACGGGGCCCGCCAGCCCTAAAGCCGCATCTTTTCTCCGGCAGTTTCTCCAGCACTGTGCAAACGGCAAGAACTACATTGGCGGCGGCACGGGCGCGCCGCTCGATTTCATTAGTTACCACGCCAAAGGCCGGCCGGAAATGCTAAATGGCCAGATCCGGATGGGCCTCTCCCAGCATTTGAGGGATGTTGCGTCCGGTATTCAGATCGTTTCGGAATTCCCGCAGTTCCGAACTCTGCCTGTCATCTTGAGCGAATCGGACCCGGAAGGATGCGCTGCCTGCTCCGCCCAGACTCATCCGCAAAATGCCTATCGCAACGGCACGCTCTACCCAGCCTATGAGGCCGAGGCACTGGACAAAATTCTGAAGCTTGCTGCCCTTCATCACACCAAGCTGGAAGGCATGCTTACGTGGGCCTTCGAATTTGAGAACCAGCCGTATTTCGCCGGGTTTCGCACGCTGGCAACCAATGGCATCGATAAGCCTGTGCTGAACGTCTTTCGCATGGCGGGCCTGCTGCGCGGCGAGCTGGTCAAAACGGAGAGCAGCGGCGCGATGCCGCTCGAAACTATTCTGAACAGCGGGGTTCGCCGGCAGCCCGACATCGATTCGCTCGCGGTCCGTTCTGAAAACCGCATCGCCGTTATGATTTGGAATTATCACGATGAAGCGCTCCAGGCGCAGCCGCGGCCGGTGGAGGTCGCCATCTCCGGCCTAGTCTCAGCCGGTAATCGTATTTTGCTGCAGCATTTCCGGATCGATCAAACTCATAGCAATTCCTATACGGCGTGGAAGAATATGGGATCGCCGCAGCATCCGTCGGCAGCACAATACGCAGCGCTCGAATCCGCGGGCCAGTTGCAAACTCTGGACTCTCCCCGCTGGCTCACAAACCAGAACGGCACGGTGACAATCCATTTCTCTCTGCCCCGTGAGGCGGTTTCATTGCTGGAGCTGAATTGGTGAACTGCTTGCTATGCCTTCCGCGCCGCTCCTGTCGATCCCCGCAGCACAAACTCCGGCTCCAGAACCAGCCGTCGCCGGCACGCTTCCGGCATAGGGGCAGGTTCGATCAAATCCTGCAGCATCAGTTGGCCAATCCGTTCACGCGGAATGTGCAATGTGGTTAACGGGGGATAGCAAACTTCGGCCAATTTGATATTGTCGAAACCCGTCACGGAGACATCCTGCGGTACGCGCAAACCCGCCTCGCGCAGTTCATGCAGCGCGCCCATCGCCATGAAATCGTTCACGCAGATCATGGCAGTCGGTTCAAAGCCCGAAGCAAGAATCTCGCGTGCAGCCTGCCTTCCGCCATCCAGCCCATCCACGCTCGCCGCAATCCTCCATTCGATCGAGGCCGAGTAGTTCTGCACCGTGTCGCGGAACGCGCGCTCCCGCACACTCAATGGGCCCAGCGTCCGGTGATGGCTGAGGAACGCCATGCGGCGGTGTCCCAGTTCCAGCAGATACTTGACCACCCGTTCAATGCCCCTCGCGTAATTTACGACGATATTGGAAAAGTTGTGCTTTGGTGCGCCAACGTCGTAGAACACCACAGGAATCGCCAGCTCAGAGAGTTCCTGAATCAGGCCGGGATCCATCTCCGATATCACCAGCGCAAGCCCTGCCACCCGGCGGCCAATCATCAGCCGAATGCTGCTGGCCAGGTTCTCCGGATTGTAATCCGTATTCGCCAAAACGAGATCGTAGCCCTTCACTCTCGCGTCCTGCTCAGCGCCCTTGTAGACATCAACGAAGAACGGATTCTCCATATTGGAGACAATCATCCCCACCGTCCGGCTCTTGCCTCCGGCCAGGTTGCGGGCATGCAGATTCGGGTGATATCTGAGCTCTTCGGCGGCCCTCAGAACCCGCGCCCGGGTAGATGTTTTGACCGGGCCGACATCGTTCAGAACTCGGGAGACAGTAGCAGTGGAAACCTTCGCTCGCTTAGCGACTTCTGCAAGGTTCATGGCGGAATTGTGCTTCTCAGGTACTATTCTCTCTCATGCCGCTAAATTGCAAGGACTAGGAGTACCGTGGAGCGAGTGCCTGCGCAGAACTCACCCGATCGCTGGCATCGTTCAGCGAAGTACTAACCTGTAAGAGCGAAGAGGAGGGAAGACTTTTGCCAACCGTTGAGACACAAACGTTAGAAGAACTTTGCATCAACACCATCCGTTTTCTATCCGCGGATGCGGTGCAGAACGCGAACTCGGGTCACCCCGGAATGCCCATGGGAGCCGCTGCCATGGCGTACACCCTTTGGACACGCTTCATGAAGTTCGATCCGAAGGACCCGAACTGGTTCGATCGCGACCGCTTTGTGTTGTCCGCCGGCCACGGCTCAATGCTTCTTTATAGCCTTCTCTATCTGACCGGCTACGATCTCCCCCTGGACGAAATCAAACGGTTCCGCCAATGGGGCAGCAAGACTCCTGGACATCCGGAACACGGCCATACAGTCGGAGTAGAGGTCTCTACCGGTCCTCTCGGTCAAGGTTTCGGCAACGCGGTCGGCCTGGCGATTGCAGAAGCCTGGTTTTCAGCCCGCTTCAATCGACCGGGGCACACCATCGTCGATCACTATACATACGGCATCTGCGGCGACGGTGATTTAATGGAGGGCGTCAGTCAGGAGGCGGCCTCGCTGGCGGGGCACTTGCAACTCGGCAAGCTTATTTTCCTCTACGACCAGAACCATATTTCGCTTGCGGGCGCCACCAGCCTCTGTTTCACGGAGGACGTTGGGAAGCGCTTCGAAGCGTATGGCTGGCACACACGCCACCTGGAGAACGGAAACGACACGGAAGATGTCGCGAAAGCGATTCAAGAAGCCCAAGCGGAAAGCCATCGTCCCTCGCTGATTCTTTCCCATACACACATTGGCTACGGCAGCCCCAAGAAGCAGGACACCTTTGAGGCGCATGGCAATCCGCTGGGCGAAGACGAATTGCAGGCCGCTAAGAAGGCCCTGGGCTGGCCCACCATGGACAAGTTCTACCTTCCGGAGGACGCCGTTAGTTTCTTCCGTCAGGCCATTGGCAAGGGCGCTAAGGCCCAGCAGGAGTGGCAGAACCGGATGGCTGCCTATCAGAAGGCCTTCCCCAAAGAAGCCGCCGAATTGCAGCAGATGATCAGCGGCAAGCTTCCCGAGAATTGGGTCGCGGATCTACCAAAGTGGAAGCCCGAAGATAAGCCTCTTGCGACACGCGCGGCCGGCGGCCAGGCCCTGAACGCGCTGGCCAAGCGCATCCCGAACATCATGGGCGGCTCTGCCGATTTAAATCCCTCAACCAATACTGCGCTGAAAGGGGAGGGAGATTTTCAGCCGCCCGAATCCGGCGGCCCGGCAAGCCAGGGTGCTGTCGGCGGCGTGTGGGGTTACGCCGGGCGTAACGTCGCGTTCGGCGTCCGCGAACATGCCATGGGCGCGGCGGTAAACGGCATGGCTGCGCACGGCGGATTGCTCCCCTTCAGCGCAACCTTTCTGGTCTTCTCCGATTACATGAAACCGGCTATCCGCCTCGGCGCACTCAGCCGCCACAAGGCTTTTTACGTCTTCACGCACGATAGCGTTGGCGTCGGTGAGGACGGGCCCACGCATGAACCGGTCGAGCAGCTTGCCGGATTGCGTTCCATTCCCGGCCTGAACGTCATGCGCCCGGCCGATGCCACCGAAACCGCCGAGTGCTGGGCTGTTGCCGTTCAGCATGACGGCCCCACGCTGTTCGCCCTTACACGCCAGCATGTCCCGCATCTTGACCGCAGCAAAGCGAAAAACATCGACGTGTCTAAAGGCGCGTATATTCTCTCCGAAGCGGACGGCGGAACACCGGAAGTCATCCTTATCGGCACCGGTTCCGAAGTTGCTCTCTGCATGAAGGCGCAAGAAAAGCTCAAAGGATACGGCGTGAAGGCCCGGGTAGTCAGCATGCCTGGTTGGAACCTTTTCGAAGCGCAGGCTGACGCCTACCGCGAGAGCGTTCTTCCCAAGAACATCAAGAAGCGGGTTACGGTCGAGGCAGGCTCCACCTATGGCTGGGATCGCTGGGCTACGGAACACGGAGTCATGATTGGGATCAATCACTACGGCGCATCCGCGCCTGGAGACGAGATCATGAAGCACTTTGGCTTTACGGCGGAGCACGTCACGGCGGCGGCTCTACGATTACTCGGCCGCGACGAAGAAGCCAGCAAAGAATACGGCGGCGACACGACTAGTTTCGCGGCCACCGCTCCGCACGAAGGACATTCGTAAGCAGCGCGTTTTCTCCGCATGGCCTACCGGCTCAAAAAAGGCGAATCCGTTCCCGCCGGTATCCGGCGAATTGTGATCGGCGAGATCGATTCTGCAATCGAAGGGCTGGAGAAGTGTAGCCGAACAAACCGCGACGAAGCAATTCACGAAGCGCGCAAAAGCGTGAAGAAGGTCCGCGGGACGCTGCGTCTTGTGCGCCCGGAGCTTGGAAAAGCATTTCGTGATGAGAACCGTCGTTTCCGCGATCTCGGCCATCACCTTTCCGAGCTTCGCGACGCGCAGGCCATCCTTGAAGTGTTCGATTCGATTGCCGCGCAATATGCCGGCAATCTGCAGAAGAACGCCCTGACTGAAATTCGCTACGGTATTGAAGCGGCGAAGCGCGAAAAAGAGCAGTCCATCGGGATCGAGAAGCTGATACGCACTGCGGTAGGCACGTTGCGCGGCGCCGGTAAGCGCGTTGCCGGTTGGCCCTTACAGAAGGACGGCTTCCGCGCCATCGCGCCAGGTCTAAAGCTCACCTACCGGAGCGGCCGCAAAGCGCTGGCCAAAGCGCAAAGCGATCCCCATCCGCTCAATTATCACGATTTCCGCAAACGCGTGAAGGATCACTGGTATCACATCCGGCTGCTTGAAAGCTTATGGACCGAGGTCCAGCAGGCTCGGGAATCAAGCTTGCACCAGCTGGAAACCTGGCTGGGCGACGATCACAATTTGGTAGTGCTCTGCGACCAATTGCAAAAGGATCCCGCCAAGTACGGCGGCCCTGAACACGTGCAATTGTTCCTTGCTCTTGCAGCCCAGCATCAAAAAGAGTTGCGTGAAAAGTCCATCGCTTTGGGACAGCGTGTCTATGAAGAAAAGCCGCGTCAATTCGTCCAAAGAATGGAAAAGCTTTGGGACGCCTGGCGCCAGGATCCCAAAAGCATGAAGGAACTCCAAAAGGAGCAGCGTAATCCCCCCAGGAAGCAGGCGGGAAAAGCCGCGTCAGCGAAGCGAGTTTCAGCAGCATCCTGATACCCCCTGACCCGGCCCGCAATCCGATTTCACTTGACATCGTACTCTATAGGCCGAATCACAGCCCTCTCGTCTGGGTTGTAGTAGTCGTATAGCATCGATTGCGCAGCTTTGGCGCGCATCGCAAACCGCGGCCGGAATCCGAATCGGAAGTGTGCACCAGCAGCTTGCGGCCAAACGTAAATCACCACATGATCGGGAGCAATTTCGAAGGAATCAATCGTGCCTTTCTCTACCAGCGCTGTGAGGCT
>Ga0308174_10000113_pt1 | contig 33423 bp, 25 predicted proteins | sample PhyPR2_FD_203894 | JGI IMG/M metagenome (GOLD analysis project Ga0308174, IMG submission 203894) | Soil microbial communities from UC Gill Tract Community Farm, Albany, California, United States - DLSLS.P.R2 | ecosystem: Environmental > Terrestrial > Soil > Agricultural land | place: USA... | reverse complement strand
TCAGTTGGTTGCGGCTCGGTTGGTTGCGGCTCGGCTTGAGGCGTTTCTGTTTGAGGTGGGCAACCGTTCTCCGGCTCTGTTATCTCCGCAGCGGGTCCAACCGCTTCGATGGTGGGCAGTTCCAACGCAAGCGCCAGTCCGGAGCGATAGATGGGATGGGCGAATCCTTCCGGCGCGATATCTACCGCCATACCCACGGGTGCAGAGCGAGCCGCAACAACCGAGCCTTCCGCGATCATCCGAAGGGCCTTCGTTTCCGCGCCTGCGCGGACTGCTAAGCTGTAGTCTCCGGAGGTCCAGTCAATCTGGTCCGCTGAAGCCGGAGAGTACAAAGAGAGCAACCAAAACTCAGAGCCGCCGTGGCCATTTGAGGAGCCATTTCGGTTGCCTAAAGTTCGGGTCAGGCGAGGAAACAGCAGATCTGGCCAGCGCCCATACTGGAATTCCGGCGCATGCGTCTGGCCCCAGCCGCTGGTGCGGCGGCCGCCAAAACCGCTGTCGGCGAGCAGGCGAAAAGCTGCCTGAATACGGCCACTCCAGGCGGATTCAGCCGGCTCATCGGCAAATCGTGCGACGCTCCACAGTCCTGAAGCTGCTTCGAATTCGACACAGGCGGCGGAATGGACTTCAACCGAACGGTTTTCCAGCCGGTCAACTGCCGCGCCGCTCCGAATGGCGATACGGAACGGACTCGAGCTGGGGCGATCGCGGCGCAATAGGCACCCACTTTCCGGATCGGGTATCCATTGATCCGCCAGGACGGGCTGACCGGCGAGCAGTGAATCGATCAGCGTGAGCGGAACGAACCGGGCCGCTTTCCAACGAATCTTGCTCAAAAACACGGGACTGGGCGTGGTCACTAGGCCAGGCGGCGGCGGCCAGGCGGTTGCGGGTGGAATCGCAAACAGAGAATCGCCTTGAAAAGGAAACAGCGAACTCAATGAAACCGCCGAAACCGGACTCTGCGCCGTGGCGGCCAGCCACTCTTCCAAAAAGCCGAGGTGACGCATGGCGACCGTAACAGCGGAGTAGAGCCGGTCACTGCGGTACAGCGTGTCGACGCGATCAAGTCCGCCATCGCCTGGACCATAGCGCCACGGACCCGCGGGCCGGAGGCGAATCAGAAGCGCCTGCTGCATTTAGGCAAGCTTCTCGGCGAAGTCGTCCGCGCTTGCAAGCTGCTGAAGAGCGGGCAGGCCGGCATCCGAGAGAAGAGCGCTTTCAGCATCGCCCTTGGCATAGTAATCTTTGCTGCGCCAAACCAGACTCAATCCGCTGAAATTCACGCGGCCGCTGCCACGGCTGCCGCCGCCACCAAGCGAATCGTCTTCCAGCAGGCGCAAACCTTCCGCAACCCGCGCCAGCAGCGGCTTATCTTCCGCGCAAAGCACATCCAGCACCATGCGAAAGCGGAACCGCGCGCTGGCCGGCACGCGCTCCAGGGTTCGAGGATTGGCTTGGGAAGTGATGCGATCGACTGCATTTTCGCTTTTCACTTCGGTCAATTCGTCGTCCAGATTCTCCCGCATCTGGGTGGTGATGCTGTCAATTAGAAGAGGCGCATCGTAAACGGTCAGTCGCGCAGGAGTGGCGGCCGGTGCTTCGATGGATTCTCCACTCACTTTCTCTACCCGGCCGGGATTGCGGCCAAACAGAACACAGATGTCGTCATCGGGGCGGTCGCTCTGGTGGATACGAACTTCCTGTCCTTTACGTTTGGACAGGTAAACCAGTTCGTTCGGAACGGCGAGACCCAGCGATTGTTCCAGAAGCGAGCGCAAGCGGCCGCGCAGTGAGCTGCCGGGAATGTAAGGGATACCGAAAGCATCTTTAACTACCGGGTTGTCCGCGCCGCCGATTTCAAGCGAACCCTTGCCCGCGCCGATGTGGAGGCCGGTCTGACACTGGATTTCTCCTTCGAGCACCAGCTTGCCCAAAAAAGTAAGCTCCGTTTCCGCAGTATGAGAACTCATGTTTCTTTGTCCAATCGTTGCTATGCGTTATTCGTTGTAAGCGATGATCGCTTCAAATAAATCGCGGAAGCGCTCGTACCCGCGTATGTCATTTTTACGCGTTACTTGCAGCAGCAGTCGCTCCAGCGCGTCCATACTGCGCAGAGAATGGCGGGCGATCGTGTAGGCCAAACGAGCCCGAACCATCACAAACTCATGCTGACGCTCCGCCTCCGGCGCTCGCGTAGCACGGCGCACCGCGTTGTAGAGCCGGCGCAACTGGCTTTTGGTGCCTGAATCCATGTCGCGCATGCGACTTACTACAACGTGCGCCTGGTTATCCAGATAGAGGCTATCGGCCATCAGCTTGTCGAGATCAATCTCGGGCGGACCTTCGCCGCGCCGGTCACCCGGACCTCGCCCGGCGCCAGGACCACCGCGTTCACGGCCACGGTCGCCCGGACCGCGGTCACCTCGTTCATTCGGCCTGCCGCCTCCGCGATTCTCTCGTGGAGGCCGGTTCTCCCCGGTACGGCGTTCCTCCGGTTTTTTCTCCTCTACTTCAGCCATGCAAATTCCTTTCCGAATAAGCTTTCAGCCATCGGCGGTCAGCACTCAGCTTTCAGCTTCCAGCCGCTAGGCGCGCCCATTCTAAACCCACACGCGCCGATGGGCGCAGCTTCATTCCTGCCGTTCTCTTTCCAACCAGGTTCGTAATCACGGCATTGCGCAGACCGCTTGCTTCTTTGCCGCGAGCCTGAGGAATGACTCGCGAGAGGCGCAGGTATGTGCGCCACGGCTTATCGACACGAACTACCTTACTGCGCCGGCCGGCTCGCGTCGAAAACGCTTCGCGATATACGGATGCTAGGTCGTGGATGTAATCGGCCGGGTACCCGAACCGGGTAACCAGCCTCACCAGATCTTCCTTCAGCTCTTCGGCATCGTCCAGTCGTTTCCATTCAAGCGTGCGTCCAAAAAGGTGGAATGAGCCGAGCTCGTTCGATTTGGCGGCGCGCAGCAGCATGCTTGCCTCCTGCAGCACCAGAGGCGCCGGAGTCCGGGGTTCGGCGGCGATCGCCAGCGCCATACTCAGCGTTTTCGCTTCCACGCCCGGCAGCGATTCAAAATTATGTTCGATGAATTTCTCGAACAAGCGCTGCAGCTCGCGAGCGAGCACGATGAGGGCATCCCAGGTCCCTAACACGGTGAATCCGTCGCCTCCGCGGTAAAGGATGCTGACCTTGCGCCAGAAGTCGGGAAGACGAGTGCAAACCAGAGCAAGCTCGCCCGCGAAGAAATCCTTAAACGCGACCGAGAGGTGCAAGTGATCTTCAATGCTGCCTGCACGCCGCAACTGAAGGTCGAAGTGATCCACATCGCCCCGCAGAATGCCCCATTTCCGATCACCGTCGGCCCGAGCGGCCAACTCTTCGAGCGAAGCAATTTCCGTACCTGCATCATTCATCGCGATGCAGCGCGGGAAGAGAATTCCATCCTCATCGAACCCGGACTGCTCCTTTAATGCCCAGGTGTACTGCCCTTCATCCCACGTCAGGCGCGCAGGCTGCTCGCTTGACCAGCCGATTCGTTGAGCGGAAGCCAGCTTCCGGGCGAAATCTTCAAAGTAGGAGTCCGCTCCCGGCCCCGCGGCTGGCACAAAAGGCGAAAAGAACGCGCTGCGGTCCCCGGTTTCGGATGCCAGCGCCGCGGATTCTTTGCCCTCAAGCGCATCGTCTACTCTCTTCCGCGCGACAGGCCACGCCCCCAGGTTTTCGGTGCTCGCCCAAATCAACCGCAGTGTTCCGTCCGAAAGCTCTACAATGGATTCTGCCGCGCGCTTCAGAAACTCATTTGCGCGCGGGACTTCCTCTTCGGCCAGAACCAGCAGGAACTGCTCCGCGCTGCTGGAACCAAGCAGCATCCGGGATAATTTCAGGTCGGTCAGCAGTGCGCGCGGTAGGATCTCGCAGAGCAGAGTAAGCCAAGCGCAACGCCCAAACAGCTCTTTCCCACCGCCATTGCTTCCGCCGGCCTGAGCGGCCAGGAAGTCTTCGGTACCCAGTAGTTGAGCTTGCAAAAATACTTGCAGCGACATGGCAAAAGGTCGTAGCGGCCCGCAAAACAGCGGGCTTAGCGTCTTCAGCGAGAACGCTAACAGGCTAACACAGGATTAAAGGCGGGCCGGGACCTGACGCCGCAGATGCTCCACTGCTTCATGCAAACGCACATCTTCCGATATCCGGGTGCGCCGGCTGCTGAACTCGACCATCGCATCGCGCAGCTTCTTGCCGATGGTGATGCGATACGGGATACCGATCAGGTCGGCATCTTTAAATTTCACGCCGGGACGTTCGTCGCGGTCATCCAGAAGAGCATCGATGCCGGCCTTGATACATTCGGCATAAAGCAAGTCGGCTGCTTCGCGCTGCAATGAGTCGCTGTAGTTTACCGGCGTAATTACGACGCCAAAGGGCGCAATTGCGTGCGGGAGGATCATCCCGTCTTTGTCGTTATACAGCTCGATCGCGCAGGTCAGGATGCGTTCGATACCAATGCCGTAGGAACCCATAATGGGCGTAATTTCTTTGCCATCTTCGCCGAGAACGCGCAGGCCCATCGATTCGGAATACTTGTAGCCGAGCTTGAAGATGTGCCCAATCTCAATCGCTTTCACGATCTCAAGTGCGCCGCCGCAGTTCACGCAGGCATCGCCTGCTGCAACCTGGCGCAGGTCGAAATACTCCGGATTAAAATCTTCGCCAGGCGTGACATTCTTCAGGTGATAATCGTCGCGGTTCGCGCCGCCGATCATGTTGCGGCGGCCGTGCAATGCGAGGTCAGCCAGGATGCGCAGGTTCTTCACTCCGACCGGACCAAGCGATCCGGCGCTTGCCCCGAACAGATCGATAATTTCCTGGGATTGCGCCGGCCGGAGATCGGTTGCGTGCAGAAGACCCTGCAGCTTCGTCTCGCTAAGTTGGTGATCGCCGCGCAACATGACGAGCAGGGGAACCTGATCGGCCACCATCACCAGGCTTTTCATCTGCGATGTCTCGGGCAGCTTCGTGAAACCGGCAATGTCGGCGATCGTTTTCAGATTGGGAGTGTGGAACTCCTCGGGCGCGTAATCGCCCTCGGGATCCGGAAGCGCGGGTGCCGCGGGCTTTGAAATAGCCTTTTCCAGATTTGCCGCATAGCCGCACGCGCTGCACCTGGCAATGAAATCCTCGCCGGCATCGGAGCGTACAACGAACTCATGCGACTGGCTGCCGCCCATGGCTCCCGAGTGAGCTTCGACGATCATGTACTCCAAGCCGCACCGGTCGAATATGCGCCGGTACGCATCGTAGTGCTTCTGATAAGCGGTATCGAGTCCGGGTGCGTCGACATCGAAGGTATACGAATCCTTCATGATGAACTGGCGAACGCGCAGCAGACCGGATTTGGGACGCGGCTCATCGCGAAACTTGGTCTGAATCTGATACCAGATCTGGGGAAGCTGCTTGTAGCTGCGGAGTTCGCCTCGGGCAATGGATGTGACGACCTCTTCGTGGGTCATGCCCAGGCACAAATCCCGGCCGAAGCGATCCTTCAACCGGAACATGTTGTCGCCCATTATTTCCCAGCGGCCCGACTCCTGCCAGAGTTCGGCGGGATTCAGAGCGGGGAGCAAGATCTCCTGGCCGCCGATGGCGTTCATCTCTTCGCGGACAATCTGCTGAATTTTCAACAGAGAGCGCTGGGCCAGAAGCAGATAACTGTAAATTCCGGCCGAGAGCTGGCGGATGTAGCCGGCACGCAGCAGCAATTGATGACTGATGACTTCAGCCTCGGCGGGATGTTCCCGCAGAGTCGGTATAAAGAGGGTGCTCCAGCGCATTGGGGTAAAGGACATTATCCGTTAGAGCCCAGACGCCCGCCTCGCTATATATTCATATATACTCAAGGTGTGGCGACGTACATCGCAGACGAAGAGACCTGTAATCTGATCGAACGTTACGCCGAGCGCGTGGGTAAGAACAAGACCGCCGCACTCCGCGAGCTTTTGCAGAGAGAACTGGCGGAGCGGGATTGGAAGGCTGGCGGCAATCAGAGGTATGAATCAGCGATGGAGATCATCAGGCGCAGGCCGAAGCGCTCGCCGGAAGTGCTGCCAAGGAGAGTCTTCGATGAGCTGTACTCGTATCTGGACGAAGAGCGCGAAAAGTACGCAGCGGAAGACAAATCGGGACACCGAAGCCGGAGTTCCACCTGAGTGGTGGTGATTGACACCTCTGCTGCGATCGCTATGATCCGCAGGGAGCCGGAAGCGGAAGAATTTGTCCGCGTTATCGCACTATCGTCGGGGAGGAGCTATCTCTCCGCCGTCTCCCTGGTTGAAGCGGCACTGGTACTCGGTGGAGTCCAATATACGGAGCTGATGGATCTGTTGAGGCGGCTGGAAGTGATAGTCGCGGAGTTCGACGCCGCAATGGCGACCCTCGCCATAGGAGCAGCGCGCCGGTACGGAAAAGGGCGAGGATCGAAAGCGCAGCTCAATTTCGGCGACTGCTGCGTCTATGCGACAGCAAAAGCGCTCAGACTGCCGCTGTTATTCAAAGGCAAGGATTTCGCCCATACTGACATACTGCGCGCGACAACTGAGGCATGAAAACCGCACTAATAGACAATTAGAACAGAGCACAGGAACGCAGCACCCATGAACGAACAGCGACGAATGGCACGGACTCTCGCGGAGGCCGATCCCGAGATCTACGACGCGATCCAGCATGAGCTGGAACGCCAGAACACGCGAATTGAATTGATCGCCAGCGAGAACTTCACATCGGAGGCGGTGTTAGAAGCCGCCGGCAGCGTATTTACGAATAAATACGCCGAGGGCTACCCGGGCAAACGCTATTACGGCGGGTGCGAGTTTGCCGACATCGTGGAAACGCTGGCAAGGGAGCGCGCCAAGAAGCTTTTCAACGCCGAATACGCGAACGTGCAGCCCCACTCCGGTTCACAGGCGAATGAGGCCGCATACGCCTCCGTGCTGCAGCCTGGAGACACCATCCTGGGCATGAACTTGGCGCATGGCGGGCACCTTACGCACGGACATCCGCTGAATTTTTCGGGCAAGCTGTACAAGGTGGTGGCCTACGGCGTTCGGCGCGATGACGAGCTGATCGATTATGAGGAATTGCAGAGGCTTGCCACGGAGCACAGGCCGAAGCTGATCATCGCGGGCGCGAGCGCCTATTCGCGGGTGATTGATTTCGCACGCTTCCGGCAGGTCGCAGATTCTGTTGGGGCGGTGTTCCTGGTCGATATCGCGCATTATTCGGGACTGGTTGCCGCGGGTGTGTATCCGAACCCTTGCGAGCATGCGGATATTGTCACTTCGACAACTCACAAGACACTGCGCGGACCACGGGCCGGGATGATCCTGGCGAAGGAGAAATTCGGGCCGGCAATCGACAAGGCGGTTTTCCCGGGCGCGCAGGGCGGTCCGCTGGTGCACATCATCGCCGCGAAAGCAGTGTGTCTTCTGGAGGCGGCCACGGAGGAGTTCCGCGGATATCAGCGCCGGGTACTGGCGAACGCCCGCGCCCTTGCGAAATCCTTACAAGAGGAAGGCTACCGGATCGTCAGCGGCGGCACCGATTCGCATATGTTTCTGATGGATGTCTTCGCCAAGGGCGTAAAAGGTAAAGAGGCCGAAAAGGCGTTGGATGAGGCGTACATCACGGCCAATAAGAATGCCATTCCGTTCGACACGAACCCGCCGCTGAATCCGAGCGGCATCCGGCTGGGCAGCCCGGCTGTAACGACACGTGGTTTCGGTGAGAACGAAATGAAAGAAGTGGGCCGCCTGATCGCGACCGTACTCAACGACGTGAAGTCGGAGCAGACGCGTGCCGAGGCGCGCAGAGGAGTGGCGGCCCTAACGGAGCGATTCCCGCTGTACGCGTGGAAGCAGCAAGCCGCGGTCGTTTAGCGCCCTAGGAATGCCCCAGAATCCGGTGCGGGCGGTACGGTTCTTCCAGCTTTTTCACGTCGGCTGCCGGCAGCTTAATCGATAGCGCGGCGATTGCATCTTCCAGATGCAGCGGCTTACTTGCGCCGATGATCGGCGATGTAATGCCTGGCTTCGAGAGAATCCAGGCAAGAGCGATCTTCACGTTGGATAAGCCGTGAGCTTGCGCCACTTCGCTGAGCCGGTCAACCACAGCGAAATCGTCGTCTTGATAATACATCTGGTGCGCGTATTCATCGGTTTTCGAACGTGCAGTTTCTCCGGCGTTTTTATTCCGATTCCCGGCTAGAAAGCCGCGCGCCAATGGCGACCAGGGAATAATCCCGATGCCCTGGTCCTGGCACAGCGGAATCATCTCGCGCTCCTCTTCGCGATAGATCAGGTTGTAATGATTCTGCATGGAGACAAAGCGCGTCCACGAATGCAACTGGGACACATAAAGCGATTTCGCGAACTGCCAGGCAAACATTGAGGACGCGCCGATGTAGCGGGCCTTTCCTGCTTTGACGACATCATGAAGCGCTTCCATCGTCTCTTCGACCGGCGTATCGTAATCCCAGCGGTGAATTTGGTAGAGATCGACGTAATCGGTACCGAGGCGGCGCAAGCTGTGGTCGATCTCAGTCATAATCGCTTTGCGCGACAAACCGCGGCCGTTCGGGTCCGGGCGCATGCGGTTGAAGGCTTTCGTCGCGATCACAACCTCGTCGCGATTGGCGAAATCGTGCAGCGCGCGACCGACAACTTCTTCACTTACGCCGTCGGAGTACATATTGGCAGTGTCGAAGAAATTTATGCCGGCTTCCAGCGCCCGTTTGATAAAAGGCCGGCTCGGCTCTTCATCCAAAACCCAATCCCGCCACTTACTTGAGCCGTAAGTCATGCAGCCAAGACACAGCCGGGAAACTTTGAGCCCGGTGTTTCCAAGATTCACGTATTCCATAGGATGCCCGCTTTCGCGCCTGTGGTAATCATCACATGGGCGCTATTTCCGTGCCACTGCACTTGACAGGCAAGTGAGAATGGTCCATACTCGCTTCAGGAGTGTACTTGGATGTCAAGTAAAGCTACGGACCGGATCGTCGTCCTCCAGGGGACGCTCGATCTGATAATCTTGCGGACGCTTCAAACCATGGGCGCGCAGCACGCCTATGCGATCGCGACGCGGCTCCAGCAAATTTCCGGCGATCTGCTGCACTTGAATCAGGGCACGTTGTATCCGGCGCTGGTGCGGTTGGAACAGCAGGGCAGGATTAAGGGCACCTGGGCCACGACGGAAAGCAACCGCGAAGCGAAGTTTTATTCGATCACCAGGGCTGGAGAGAAAGCGCTGGTGGAGGAGACGCTGCGCTGGCGGCGGATGTCCGGGCTGGTGGATAAGCTGCTCTCCGAGGGAGCCTGATTCATGCGCCGTTTTCTGGCCAGATTTGCGAACCTGTTCCGCGGCCGTGGCGCGGAACGCGAGATGTCCCGCGAGATAAGGTCGCACCTTGCGCTGATAGAAGAGGACTTCGAGCGCCGCGGATTGCCTCCGGAGGCGGCGCAATCGGCCGCTCGCCGCGCCTACGGCGGGGTGGAGCTGGCCAAGGAACTGCATCGCGAAGCGCGCTCGTTCGCCTGGATAGAGCACTTAATCAAGGACGTGCGCTACGGCGGCCGGAACCTGCTGCGGACGCCGGGGTTTACAGCCGTCGCGGTGATCGCGCTGGCTTTGGGCATCGGCGCGAACACGGCGATTTTCAGCGTAGTGAATGCCGTTTTGCTCAGACCGCTGGCGTACAAAGATGCGGGCCGGCTGGTTACCATTCTGCACTACGGTACTGGACCGGTGGCGACCGCGAACTACATCGACTGGCGCGGCCAGAGCCGTTCGTTCGAAGCGATGGGCGCAGCAGATTATTGGGCCGCAAATCTAACCAACGGCGATGTGCCCGAGCACCTGCTGGGCCTTAAGGTGACACAGAACCTGCTGCCGATGCTTGGCGTCAGGCCGCTGATGGGCAGGTTATTCGCCCCCGGGGAAGACCGGAAAGGCTCGGATCACGAGGCGATACTGAGCTATCCGCTATGGCAGCGGCGCTTTGATCGCGACCCGAATGTATTAGGGAAACCGATCGTCCTCAATGGCGAGGCGTACACCGTAGTTGGCGTGATGCCGCCCGGGTTTAAGTTTGCGCCGTTCTGGGCGACGCACGCGGAGTTGTGGGTGCCGGATGCATTTGGCGATACCATTCACGACCGGGACAGCAACCATCTGCGTGTTTTCGCGCGGCTGAAGCGCGGTGTCACGCTCGCACAGGCCCGGGCAGACATGGCGACGATTACAGGACGCCTGGAGAAACAATATCCGGCGACGAACCGCAATATCGTGGTTAGGCCGCTGAAGGAGAATGTCGTCGGGAACATCGAGACGCCACTGCTGATGCTGCTGGGCGCAGTGGGATTCGTACTCTTGATTGCGTGCGCAAATGTCGCGCACATGCTGCTGGCGCGGACATCCGACCGGCAGAAGGAAATGGCCTTGCGGGTTGCGCTGGGTGCTAGCCGGACTCGCGTAATCGCCCAGATGCTCACTGAAAATCTCTTGCTGGCAGGCATCGGCGCCTTGGCCGGCCTGCTGCTTGCGCTGTTGGGAACGAAGGCCTTAATTGCGCTCAGCCCGGCCTACATCCCGCGCGTAGAGATGGTGGCGATCGATGGCCGTGTGGTGTTCTTTCTGCTCGGCATCACGGTGCTGACGGCGGCGGTGTTTGGGCTGATGCCGGCCATGCGGGCGGCCGCCGGGAACCCCAGCGACGCGCTCAAAGAGGGCGGCCGTGGAGACAGCGACAGCAAGCACCGCAACCGGCTGCGGAATTTTCTGGTTGCCTCCGAATTCGCGCTGGCATTCATGCTGTTGATTGGAGCCGGATTGATGATCCGCAGCTTCTTCGCGCTGGAATCGGTCGACCCGGGATTCAATCCGCATAACGTGCTCTCGATGGTGGTATCAGTGGCCGGAACGAAAGAGGCCGAACCGCACCGGCGTGCGATTTTCTACCGCGAACTTCTTCAAAAAGTCCGGAGCTTGCCGGGGGTGAACTCCGCGGGCGCGATCAATCATCTGCCGTTGGCAGGCGATACGTGGGGATTATCTTTCAGCATTGAGGGGCGTCCCAAGCCCCGGCCGGGCGACGAGCCAGTAGCGGTTTACCGCATTGTTATGCCGGGATATTTTGAGACCATGCGTCTGCCTTTGCGCCGCGGCCGCACCATCACGGGTCAAGACGATGCCCGCGTCCCCGATGTGGTGATCATTAACCAGCGAGCGGCGAACCAGTTTTGGCCGGGGGAAAATCCAATCGGCAAGCGCATTACGTTCGATGAAGATAAAGGCAGTGCGTCAGACTGGGTGACCATCATTGGCGTAGTGAAGAATGCGAAGCAGGAAACCTGGGCGGCCGAGCCGGACCCTGAAGTTTACCTTCCGGCGCTTCAGAGCCGTAATTTTCTGGGAGAGGACAAAGGGCCCATCGCGGCGCACATGATGTACATCACGCTGGTGGTACGCGCCTATGGGAAAGCATCTGATGTCGCGTCCGCCGTAAAGCAAATGGTGTGGTCATTTGACCGGAATCTGCCGATTTCAGATGTCCTCACGATGGACCGGGTAGTGTCCGACGCCACCGCGGAACCACGGTTCGAGATGCTCCTGCTAAGCATGTTCGCGGCGGTTGCGCTGCTACTGGCGGCAGTAGGGATATACGGCGTGATGAGCTATTCGGTGTCGCGGCGCACGCGCGAGATCGGCATTCGCATTTCGCTCGGCGCAAGCCGGGCCGAGGTACTGCGGATGGTGGTGCGGCAGGGGATGATACAGGCGCTGGCGGGCACGGCGGCCGGGGTAGCGGGCGCTTTGCTGCTATCACAGCTTATGGCCAAGATGTTGTACGGCGTGCGGCCAACCGACCCTGTCACCTTCGGCGCTGTAGCGACGGTTCTCGGTCTGGCGGCGCTACTCGCGGCCTGTGTTCCAGCGCGCAAGGCTACACGGATTGAGCCCATGATAGCGTTACGCAATGAGTAACAAGGGCTTTGCTGTCGGTTTCTTTGCACTTGAAATATGCCTCTGGGCACAAGCCGGTCAAACACCGTCATCTAATGTTCCAGGCGCAACCAATCCACACCTGAACGCGGATCAAAGCGCCACTTTCAGCCTCAAGGCTCCGGACGCAAAGGAAGTCCAGGTGGCTGGCGGCGATGGCTTAGGCAAGGGTCCGTTCGCGATGACGCGAGGAGCCGATGGCGTATGGAGCGTCACGATTCAGCACCCGGTACCGGGCTTTCACTACTACTGGTTCGTGCTCGATGGTGTTTCGGTAAACGATCCGGGCAGCAAAACCTATTTCGGGTACGGCAAAGAAACCAGCGGCATAGAAATTCCGGAAAAAGGAGTCACCTACTACGATGCCGAGGATGTGCCCCACGGCGCGGTGCGGATGAACTGGTACAAATCGAAAACGACCAACGGGTGGCGGCGTTGCTATGTGTACACGCCGCCCGGCTATGACAAAGATGCGAAAGAGCGATATCCGGTTCTGATCCTGCAGCATGGGGCAGGTGAAGACGAGACCGGCTGGACCGAGCAGGGGCGCATCAACTTCATTCTCGATAACCTGATCGCGGAAGGGAAGGCGAAGCCGATGATTGTCGCGATGGATCGCGGCTACGCGACAAGGCCCGGAGCGGCTCCTTTCAGCTTCGGTCCGCACATCTCCGAGCAGACCATAGGCGAGGCATTCCGTGCTTTCGAGGATGTAGTAATGAACGATCTCATTCCGATGCTGGATGCCCGTTACCGGACCATTCCGGATAGGGATCACCGCGCGATGGCGGGGCTTTCGATGGGAGGAATGCAGACTCTCTTCATCGCTTTACGTCATCTCGACAAATTCGCCTACATCGGGTCGTTCAGCGGCCCGATCTTTCCCAACCTGCGTTCCGGAAATGAAGAGCTGAGCGCGGCCGCCAAACAGCCCTTTAATCCGTCAACGGCGTACGACAGGGCATTCGCCGATCCAGCCGCATTCAACCGGAAAGTGAAGCTGTTCTGGTTGGGTGCGGGTACGGAAGAGACCCAATTTCATGATTCCATTAAAAACGCCGCAGACGCGCTGAAACGCTCCGGCGTGAAGCTGGAGTTTTTCGAATCGCAGGGCACCGCGCACGAGTGGCTGACCTGGCGTCGTGACGCAAATAATTTCCTGCCCCAACTTTTTCGTTAGTCGGCTAAGCCGCTCATTTATTGCGCTTGACCGGCAGCGGCCCGTAGGCCTGGCTCACCGGCATGATCTGCATCACATTCACGTTTACGTGAGCGGGACGTGTTGCAACCCAGTGGATCGCGTCCGCCACGTCCTCGGCGGTCAGTGGCTGCGTGCCTTCGTAAACAGCGGAGGCTTTCTTTTTATCGCCCTTGAAGCGCACCTCGGAAAATTCGGTTCCGCCCGCCAGGCCGGGTTCGATGTCGGTCACGCGAACTGCCGAGCCTAAAAGATCCGCCCGCAAATTGTTGCTGAATTGGCGAACAAAGGCCTTGGCTGCGCCGTAAACATTTCCGCCCGGATATGGCCATTCGCCCGCCGTGGAGCCGATGTTGATGATGTGCCCGCGATTCCGCTCAACCATACCGGGCAGCAGCAGCCGCGTGCAGTAGACCAGGCCTTTGATGTTGCTGTCGATCATGGCGTCCCAGTCGTCCAGATTCGCGCTCTGCGCTGGATCGAGCCCGATCGCACCACCGGCATTGTTGACCAGAACATCAACCGCCCCAAACGCCGCCGGCAAAGATGCTATCGCCTTCTCAACCTGAGCGCGCCGGCCAACATCGAAGGCTAAGGGCAAGAAATTTTCCCCTATCTCCCTATGCAGATGCTCCAAGCGATCTTTGCGACGGCCTGTGCCGATGACTCTGACGCCGTCCTGCGCGAACTTCCTGGCGGTTGCTTCTCCAAATCCCGATGTTGCTCCGGTAACAAAGATGGTCATGGCTTCAGAATAAGAAAACGATTCGGCGATTATCCTTGGATTGACTCGCTGCGAGACTCCCATCGGTCCTGAGGTTTCAAGTCGCCCTGCGCTCGCAATTCACTAAAAAATAAAGAAGCGATTGAAATCGCCAGCGAGAGAATCACCGGGCCCAGGAAGATGCCCAGAACGCCAAACAATTCGACGCCTCCCAGCAGAGCGAAGAATAGCACTAGCGGAGGCAAATTGACTCGATCGCTCAAGACCCAAGGGCGAATGATGTTATCCGCCAGCGACACGAGTCCACCAGCCCAACCAAGCAGGATGAGTCCTTTGACCCATGATCCTGTCGCAATCAGATGGACGATCGCCGGAATCCATACGACCGATGAACCGACTATCGGGATAACCGAGCACATGGCCGCAATAAGAGCCCACAACAAAGGCGAGGAAATCCCCAAGAACCAGAACGCTAGGGCAAGCAGCGAACCTTGGACTGCCGCGACTGCCAGTGCTCCGACAACGTTGGCTTGGATCGTGGCCTCCACTCTTGCGATCAGGATGTCGATTTCGTCGGCATCCAGCGGCAGCAGACTCGCGCCGCCCCGGACGATCCTGCTCCCCTCTCGCAATAAAAAGAAAAACGCCACAAACATGATGACCAGGGAAACAATTCCTGTCCCCAATCCCCCAAGAATGTTTGCGGCCTTCTGCACGAATGATCCGCTGATTTCGTTCAAGCGGGAAAGAAAGGCTTCCCGCAGAGTATCCGGAGACACGCCGATGTGAACTCCGATCCAGCCCGCAGCGTTCGTGGCCCAGAGACTGAGCGCCGCGGGCCACCCATTCTGCGCTTCCGTATTCGTTCTTAGCCATTGGTAGGCGGCAACCAGTTCCTTTTCCACGAGGATGCCTAACAAGATGGCCGGCCCGATGAATGCCACAATGACGATCACCAGCGAAAGCGTGGCCGCCCAGTTCGCGTTTCCGAACCTTTCCCTTAAACGCCGGAACCAGGGGTGCAGCAAAGTCGCCAGAATCGCTGCCGCGACAATCGAACGAAAGAACGGCTCGGCCAGCAGATAACAGAAGTAGAAAGCTACTGCCGTCGCGATCCCGAGGAAGATTAACTTGGTTCGCCGCTGCTTCGCGTTTCGCATGTCTGCCTTCACGATTGGCCCACGCGTTTCCAAAATCCTGGAGTGCAACCGTCCTACAAAATCTTTTTTCCCATGGCCGACATGACCAATTCCACGCCCAGCAGCGCCGTCCGGTTCGCGTCGTCCAGCACCGGGTTAACCTCAACCACTTCCATGGACACCATCCGCGCGCAATCGCAAACTGTTTCCATGGCAAGATGCGCCTCGCGATAGGTCATCCCTCCGCGCACCGGCGTGCCGACTCCGGGAGCTTCATCCGGGTCCACGGCATCCATATCGAGCGACAGATGAAAGCCTGCAGTTCCGTCGTTGGCTCTGGCAATCGCTTCCTGCATAACGTTGCGCAGACCGCGCTCATCGATGTCCCGCATCGTAAAGGCTGTCACGCCGGATTCGCGCACCACCTCGCGCTCTCGGCGGTCCACGTCTCGAATGCCAACCAGGATCACGTTACGACCTTCCACTTTGGGCGCGTAACCAAAAATATGCGTCAGCTCGTGTGGACCGCGACCCACACAACACGCCAGCGGCATTCCATGTACGTTTCCGCTCGGGCTGGAATCGGGCGTATTCATGTCGGCATGCGCATCAATCCAAATCAGGCCGATCTTCTCGTCCTTTTGCCGGAATGCATGCGACAGGCCGGACACGGTACCGACCGCCACGGAGTGATCGCCTCCCAGCACCAGTGGGAATTTGCCGTCCTTTTGAATTGCTTCTACTTTGGCGGCCAGCGACTCGCACGTTTTCGCGATCTGCGGCAGATATTTCGCATTTTCCCGGCCGGTCGGTGTGTTCTCCTGTTGCGCAACCAGAACATTGCCCAAGTCTTCCACCGTGTAGCCGAGCGATTCCAATTTCCCGTTCAACCCGGCCAGCCGCACGGCAGAGGGTCCCATATCGACGCCCCTACGGCCCGCTCCTAAGTCGAGCGGCGCACCGAGGATGGCAATGTGCGAGTGACGCATCGAGGTTCAATCACTCTCAGGGCCGCGTCCGGTACAGCATGCGCGGATACGGAATCGTCTCCCGCACGTGTTCCAGCCCGCACATCCAGGCGACGAATCGCTCCACGCCCATTCCAAACCCGCCATGCGGAACCGTGCCGAAGCGCCTCAGATCCAGATACCATTCAAAGGCTTCGCGCGGCAGGTTGTGTTCCGCCAACCGCTTCTCCAGCAGCACAAGATCGTGAATGCGCTGCCCGCCGCCGATAATTTCGCCGTATCCTTCCGGTGCGATCACATCGACGCCCAGGGCCAATTCGGGCCGCTGTTCGTCAGGCTGGAAATAGAATGCCTTAATTGCCGTCGGATAACGATCCACCATTACGGGGCGGTCGAAATCCTGAGTAAGCAGCGTTTCGTCGGCGTTGCCGAAATCGCCACCCCATTGGATCTCGCTTCCCTTCGTCTGCAAAACCTTAACCGCGTCGTCGTAGCTCATCCGCGGAAATGGCGTCACCACGGCTTCCAGCTTCGAAGTGTCGCGCTCAAGTTCTTTGAGTTCTTCCCGGCGATTTTCCAAAATCCGGCCGACCAGGTAAACAACCAGCTCTTCGGCAACGCGCTTGATTTCTTCCAGGTCCGCGTATGCCATTTCCGGCTCCACCATCCAAAACTCTGTCAGGTGCCGCCGGGTCTTCGATTTCTCGGCGCGGAATGTCGGTCCGAAGCAGTACACCTTCCCGAACGCCATCGCATTCGCTTCGTTGTACAGCTGTCCCGACTGCGTCAGATAAACCTTCTCATCGCCGAAGTAATCCACCTCGAAGAGCGTAGTGGTGCCTTCGCAGGCGGCCGGGGTAAAAATGGGCGTGTCCACCAGTGTGAAGCCGTGGGAATCGAAATAGTCGCGGATTCCCTTTATGACTTCGTGCCTGACGCGGATTGCCGCATGCTGCCTGCGGCTTCGCAGCCAGAGGTGGCGGTGGTCCATCAGAAAATCGACGCCGTGCTCTTTGGGCGTAATGGGGTAGGGATGCTCCTCGCTTACGTGCTGAATCACTTGGGCACCGGTCACATCCAATTCAAACCCGCCGATTGCGCGGGCTTCGGCGCGAATCGTGCCCGTGATGACGAGCGAACTCTCCTGCGTTAGTCCTTTCAGGCTCTCGAAGACGGGCTCGGGCAGGTTATTCTTCACCGCGACACACTGCATCATGCCGCTGCCATCGCGAACGATCGGGAAAACAATTTTGCCTGATTTCCGCAGATTATACAGCCAGCCCTGGATCGTGACGCGCTCGCCTACGTGCTGGTGAGCTTCGCTGATCCGGATGGGCTTCGCATCCACATTTGGCGCGATGTTACTGCTCATGATGATTCGATAACTTCACCAGTTCGTCCATTGCCTGCCGCGCATCGGTGATGGGATGCTCGTGATCGGGCAATTCCTTCAATTCCAGCAGCAGCGCATACTGCCCGGCGCGCGATTGAAGCAAACGCATTGTGCGGGCCCAATCGATAGTTCCTTTTTGAGGGAAAAGATGCAGATCCTGCTCGCCGTCGTTGTCGTGCAGATGCGTCGACCTGATCCGCTCTTTCATTAACTCGAATTCGGCTTCAACCCCATTCGCCATGTGAGCGTGTCCGACATCGAAGCAGTAATTCAGTTTGAGATGTGTCTGCGCCAGGAAATCATTCAGGCGCGCCGCGGTGGAGAAGGCATTCGGAATATTCTCAAGAAGCACTTCTACCCCGCGCTGAGCGGCAAACACGCGGATCTCATCCAGCGATGAAAATGCGGATTCGAACCGCCGCTCGTCCATTTCCTCTCCAGCCACGCCCAGGTGTTGAATCAGGTAGCGAAAGGGAACCACCTCCGCAATCTCAAGCGCTCGCTTAATCTCATCCACCATGTTCATGCGCTTTGCCTTGATGGGTTCAGTAATATCGATGATCGCCTGCGGCCCGGAACGCCCCCACACATCGTCGGTATACATCGGAGCGTGAAGCGAGTGCATGGTGAGCGGAGAATCTTTGAACCAGTGCCCCAGCTCAGTGATCTGCGCGTTATCGCGGTAGTCGATGTGCTGCCGCGCGCAAAAGATTTCGACAGCCGGGAAGCCCGCATCCCAAATTCTTTCCAGCCAGACCGTCGTTAAGCGGTGCCGGACGAAAAGATGGGTAGATAGTACCTGCAGTTGCGGCATCAGTATGCAGCCACCTTGCCATGCAGCCGCGATTCTGTTCCGCCTTCCAGCCTGCCGTTCTTAACCGCAATTGCTTCGACTCTGGCCACTCCTTCGGTTGGTTCCACCCGGTATCCCATCTTTTTCAAAACATCTTCGGTCGCTGACGGGAACCCGTTCTGCAGATAGAGAATGTCCGGCCTCCATTGCTCGTGGAAGCGCGGCAGATCCACCGCATCCTGCGGATTCATATGAAAGTCGATCAGGTCCAGAATCACCTCCGTCACGCCAGTTGTAATGCGCGACCCGCCGGGGGCGCCCACGGCCATAAACAACCTGCCGTTCTTCGTAATGATGGTCGGTGTCATCGATGACACAGGGCGTTTGCCGGGCTCGATTGCATTTGCATTTCCGCCTAGCATCCCAAACATGTTCGGCGCGCCCGGTTTTGCGGCAAAGTCGTCCATCTCGTCGTTCAGCAGAAATCCGAGCCCCGGCGCGGTAATTCCATTGCCGTAGGAATTGTTCAATGTATATGTCACGGCAACCGCGTTCCGGTGCGAATCCACAACGTTGAAATGAGTCGTTTCCGTGCTTTCGTACCAACTGATTCCGGCGTTCATCGCTTTGGGCAATCCCGGTTCGACTAAATCGCTTGGAGTGGCGTGATTGGGATCGATTGTGCCCCGCCGCTTCGCCACATAAGCCGGATCGAGCAGCGGCTTTACCGGAACAACATAGAAATCGGGATCGCCCAGGTATTCGCTGCGATCGGCATAGAAACGGCGCATGGCCTCGGCTTCGTAATGAACGGCCTTCGTGGAATTCGGACCATCGCTGTCGTAATGAGTGCCCGTCAGGATGCCCATCACTTGCAGCAGTCCGATTCCGCCCGCGCTTGGCGGCGGAGCAGTGAGGATGTGGAAGCCTTTGTATTCGCCCGCCAGCGGCTTGCGTTCAATGGTTTTATAAGCCTTCAGATCGTCGACGGTGATCAGACCGCCGTGCGCGGCCATCGCGGCCGCAAGCCTGTGAGCGGTTTCTCCGTCGTAGAAATCCTGCGCTCCATGCTTTGCGATTCGATCGAGCGTTTCGGCGAGTTCGGGCTGGCTGAATGTCTCGCCGGGCTTGTAGTAATCGCCATTTCGCAAGAAAATGCGCTTCGATTCCGGATCTTGCTTTAACTCTTGCGCAGACTGCAAGGACGCAGCTACAGGGCCCGACACAACAAAACCGTCGCGCGCCAGTTTGATCGCCGGAGCCAGCAAATCGGCCCAGGGCTTGCTTCCGAACTTCTTGTGAGCTTCCCAGAATCCAGACACCGATCCGGGCACTCCCGACGAGCGCCAGCCATAAATACTGTCGCGAGTCGGTTCGCCATCCGGGCCCAGGTACATATCGCGGGTGGCTTTTTGCGGAGCGCATTCACGAAAATCAAGGAAAGTGGTCGTGCCGTCGGCCAGGCGCACGAGCATGAACCCGCCTCCACCCAGGTTCCCGGCTGAGGAATGAGTCACGGCCAGGGCAAAGCCCACAGCGACCGCCGCATCTACTGCATTTCCGCCGTTTGTGAGAACCGCCAGCCCAACATCCGCCGCGAGGGGTTCCTGGGCGCCTACCATTCCATGTGTCCCGGTCACGGGCTGTTTCGCGAGCATCTCCGGCACGAAGGTGCAGCATAAACACGCCGTGAGCAGGCCCGCACAACACCGGCTCCACATATGCCTGCCAGTCTAACAAGACCCCTGAGGCCTACGTTCTACTCGAAAAATTGGAGGGGATAACTAAGCCGCGGCAATTCCGCGAAGCCGCAGGCTAAGGCGGCTCTTGTAACGGGCGGCAGTATTCTTTTTGATAATGCCCCACTTCGCGGCGCGGTCAACGATTGAAAACGTATCCGGAATCAACTTCGCTGCGCCTTGCGCATCTTTCTGATCGAGCAGCCGGCGCATGGCGCGGATCTGATGCCGTAGCCGGGATTTGCGCATGCGGTTGATCGTGGTCCGGCGCTCAGTCATGCGGACGCGCTTCAACGAGGAAACTGTATTTGCCATTAAACCTATTTACCTGATGTCTTTTAAGTACAAACTTTAGGATAACCGAAGGCGCAGGAAACGCGCAAATGCCATGCAGGGACTGGCAGGAACCGAGAGTATCTGAGCGCCCCACGTACTCATTTGGCGATGTCCGCACCGCCAGAACGGAACCGCGACCGTGAGAAGCCGTGAAAAAATCCGGGACTGACTTAAGCGCCGTACGCCAAATGCCTGAAAACGCAATCGCTCGACCCGGCGCGGCTGTCTGTCCCGTTGATTTTTTCACGGCTTCTGAGGATAGTGTCCACGCGGCGATTCAATACGTTGTTCACGAACAAGGTGACTCCAAGGCGGTGCTCCAAGCTCCTTCCCCTCGCTAAAGCTCAAGGTTCCGCAGGCTACCCCCAATCGAGTCGCTTGCGTCCCCACTCGCCGTGAACGTGATGACGCTGGTCCAATACGTTAGGCCCGCAATTTCACTTCGTCTCGTCCATCTTCCGAGATTTCTTCTCCGTTTCGGTTCACAATATAGGTTCACAATATAGATGTTCCCAAAACAGATGCTTTCGAAAATGATTAGCCGCTTTCTTGCGCCCGCTGCCATTGCCATCGCCGCCGCTGCGATTGGCGCAGCAGCCTGGGCCGGTTCCGCACCCATTCCCGACTGGAAAATAACCGGGCCGTTCGGCGGGACGGCGACGGCCGTCGCTCTGGATCCCGCCAATAGTAACGTCGTGCTTTCGGGTGGGTTGAATTCGCTGCTTTTCCGCAGTCAGGATGCGGGCGCTGATTGGGAGCTGATGGATTTCCCTAAGCTGAGCCTGAGCGAAATTACATCCGCGCTGGTCGACCCAGCCGACCCAAATCATTACCTTGTCGGCGTGATTTCGGCCGAAGGCGGTGGGCTGTTTGAGACAGCGGATGCAGGCAAGAGCTGGCAGAGCGTCAAGGAGCTTCGCAATGTGGGCGTCCGCGCGTTGGCATCTGCCCCCAGCAAACCATCGCGGTTTGTGGCGGCAACTTTGCAAGGCGTCTGGCTCAGCGATGACTGCGGCAAAAGCTGGAGCCGCATTTCCGATCTTCAAAACCTGGAGATGGTGGGAGTAAGCGCCATTGCCGTCGATACGAAAGATCCGAATATTATCTATGCGGGCACTTCCCATCTGCCCTGGAAAACAATGGACGGCGGCAAGACCTGGCAATCCATCAGCACCGGAATGATCGATGATTCGGATGTATTCTCTATCTTTGTCGATCCTCAGAACCCGAACACGGTTCTGGCAAGCGCCTGCAGCGGCATTTACTCGACCGATAATCGCGGCGATAAGTGGCGCAAGTTAATGGGTATCCCAAACACCTCGCGCCGGACGCATGTAGTGCGCCAGGATCCTTCGAATGAGAGCGTCATTTACGCTGGTACAACTACTGGCCTTTTCAAGACAATCAATCACGGCCTTAGTTGGAAGAGTTTGACCGATACGCAAGTCAACTCAATGGCCATGGATCCGTCAAATCCCAGCCATATCTATCTCGCGCTGAAAGATGATGGCATTGGGAAAAGCGAAGATGGCGGTCAACAAATCAGCCTGTCTAACCACGGGTTTGTCGATCGAACCATTAGCGCGGTAACCCGTTCGGGCAACCGGTTCGTCGCGGTGGAAAGCCAGAACCGGGCTACCAGCGGGATTTTCGTGAGCGCCGATCGCGGAGAAACATGGTCGCAATTGCAGAGTGTGCGGGGCCTTGCCGGGGTGCATCTCATGACCGTAGCGGGAATGCAGAGCGAAGATCGCATTCTGCTCGCGGCCAGTTCGCATCAGTTATATAAATCCATCGACGGCGGCCTGATATGGAAAGCAATTCCGGTGCGCCTGGTCATCCCGCCCCCGCCGCAGCCGCCGAAGGCCGAAGCGCCTCGCCGGACCAGGCGCGGCAAACAGATTGCCCGTACCCGGACTTCTCGCCCGGTGAAACCAGCCGTTAAGATCCGCCAATTGAGTCCCTCTCAAGTGTTCGCGCTTTACTCTGCCCGGAGCGGTCTTAAAGAACTCATGTTTGCGGCCACGGACCTTGGCCTTTTTCGCAGCGAGGATGCAGGAGAGCAATGGACGCAAGCCGAGGTGGCCGGCTCAGGAGGCGTGAACGCGTTATATTTCGCGGCCAATTTCGATGGCCGCGTGATGGCGCGCTCACCAGGCGGACTTTTCATTTCGAAAGATTACGGCGACCATTGGACAGAAGTTCGCTTTCCATTGCCCGCCTCGGACGTGAATGATATTGCTATTCCCGCAGATCCGCAGGCCCCTCTGCTGGTTGCGACGCGGCTGGGGCTCTATTCTTCGCCGGACGAAGGCGCGACCTGGTTCGCGAACCTCGGCGGTATCCCCGCTTCGACCGTTGCGTCAGTCGTCTATTCCGGAACAAATCAAACTGCATACGCGGTCGAGTACGGCCGTTTGTTTGAGTCGAGCGGCTCAGGCCTCTCGTGGGTACCGATTCCGAGTTCAATTCCAAATCTGAGAATCCGCCAGCTCTGGACACCCGATATTGCTTCCGGACGGCTGTACGGAATTACGAGCGATCTTGGAATTATCTTTCGCGAATAGATGGCTTATCGGCTAATATCAGTTACTTGGGGTCACTTACAACTCGCAAGCACGTCACAGCTGCCACGCTGACCGTTGCTTTGTGCCTCAGCAGTCCGGCATTCGCTCAGAAGACAAGCTCCGGCACGACGGATGAATATCCCGATTTGGTGGAGCTCGATCCTTTCGGCGGCATAAGCCTCTGGGGAACCGTCAATAAGGGTCTTCAGGAATCGCTGGTTCCGGGCGGCACGGCGGGTGGACGCGTTGCGTTCAATGTCACACCGCACATCGGGCTGGAACTGGGCTACAACTTCATGGTGAACAATGTTCGCCTGCTGACCCCGGTTGCTCCTGGCCTTGCGAGTTACACGTTCGGAAACCAGATCCATTACCTTGCCTTGAATCCGGTTTTCAATCTCACTCCGCGCGGGTCTCGGTTTCAGCCGTATCTCACGGTCGGTGTGGGTGCGGCGCAATTCACGCCTACCGGTAACGCAAAGAAAATCGCCCGGGATCCGGCCATGGATGCCATTTACCATTCGGCTAATTTGAATGACAATCTGCAGCCTGCATTGAACTACGGCGGCGGTGTGAAATGGCATCTCAGCCCGCACGTAGGGTTGCGGTTAGATGCGCGCGGATTCTGGTCGCGCAACCCGACCTTCGGGTTACCGAACTATCCCACGGGCGGAATCTACATTCCGGCGCGCGACCATATCAACGGGTTTCAGGGGACTCTTGGCCTCGTGCTTTATGTAGGTCAGACCAAATGCCCACCTCTACCCGCGGCGCCAGCCCCGGTTACGCTACCCCAGCCAACGATTAGTGGAACGGAAGGCACTTTATGTCAGGGCAAGCCGATCACCCTTCATGCCCAGATGAACGGCGCGCCTGGCGGGCATACCTTAACCTACGCATGGACTGTGGACGGCCAGGCGCAAGGCGGGAACAGTCCCGACCTCACGATTACGCCGAACAACGGCGGGACTTTCAATGTGCAGCTGACAGTAACCGATACTACCCCGCCTCCATCTGTGACCAAGCCGCCGGATATTCCGGAGCGCTGCTGGGTACAACCAGTAATTCAGCCAGTGGCCCCGGTGACTGCGACAGCCAAACTAACAGTAAGTGAGTATGAGCAGCCGCAGATCGCTAGTGTGACTGCTGATCCTAACACTTTGAGTTGCCCGGCTGATACGAACGGAGTGCACTCTGCGGCGCTAAACGTGCAAGCCACCGGTTCTGCCTGCGGCGGGAAGTTGACCTACAACTGGACCGTGAGCGAAGGCAGCATTGCCAACAACAGCAGCCCGAGCGCCACCTTCGATGCTTCATCTTTGAATTTCGAAGGCGGCGGCCAGAGCCAGAGCAAGAACGTGACCGCAACCGTAACTGTGACCGACGAGGCCGGCAAATCGGCTGCGCGAAGCACATCCATCACGGTGAACTGCCCTCCGCAATTCAAGCGCCTGCCGGATATCGTCTTCGCGAAGAACAACGCCCGCGTGAACAACTGCGGCAAGCGCATTCTCATCGACCAGGCCGCCCAGCAGGCAGGGACGACATATGACATCGTCCTGGTGGGCCACCGGGCGAGTGATGAAAAGGCGAGTGCCGCTGTGCCCAGGCGCGGCCGCAGGCCACAAGGAGCAGCCCGGACCATCGACGAACAGCGTGTCCTGAATGCCGCTGCCGTGCTTACTGGCGGCCACGGAACCTGCGCCAATATCGACCCGGCACGAATCAAGATCGATTGGGTCGGAACCGATCAGACAACGACGCCTGAACCGGGACTCTGCGGCACATCAAACCTGCCCTCCGTGAAGGAACGGCGGAGTTCGCAGGTTTCGCAGGCGGACCAGGAACGCCGCGTTGAGGTCTACCTGGTGCCCAAGGGCGCGCAGATTACGCCTCCCGCGGTAAAGAATTTAAAGCCAGTTCCGGAAGCGGTAATCAAAGATCTCGGTTGCCCGAGGTGAGACAGTAGTAGTACACCTATAAAAGGGCCAGCATTGTCTGGCAGGTTCTTTGTACTATTTCTTACGTATCTTGATTTGTTTCACAATAGATGCGTAATAAAAGGTGGGGAAGCAACATCAAATTGCGTTGTGGGTTACAACTCTCGTTTTGGAGGAGCAGGATGAAATCTCGGCTAAATTGCAAGCCGATCGGTTCGGTAATCTTATGCGGGGCTCTGTGCTTTTCGACAGCAGCTTTTGCACAGGACACGAACACCGCAAACAATAATTCAGCAAATCAAGCCGCAAATCAAACAGCCAATCCAGCGGCTAATCAAACGGCTAAAGCAAACAACTCGTCAGGGGAGGATGAATTTCCAGATATTGTGGAAATCGATCCCTTTGGCGGCATCAGCACATACGGGAACGTGGCAAGGGGCTTGAATACCAAGCTGGCGAATGGCGGCTTGGGCGGCCTTCGCATTGCAGTCAACCCGAGTAAATATTTTGGAATTGAACTGTGGGCAGATTACGACGTGGCGAATGTAAGATTTTTGCTTTCGCCCGGGCTGTATCCGGCGGGGAACCCCTTGGCCGGAACCCCGATCCCACCCTACAGCTTTGGCGCGCGAAACTACTTCTTCGGCTTGAACCCGATTCTGAACCTGAGGCCTCGCGGATCAAAGGTTCAGCCATACCTGACGGTGGGCGTCAACGGTATCCAGTTCACGCCGACCAACAGAGCCAAGGCCTTGGCGCGCGATCCCGCGGTCAACTCGCTGTATGGTTCCGCAAACCTGAACGACAACCTGCAGGTGGGCCTGAACTATGGCGGAGGTGTGAAATTCCATTTGAGCGATCACTTCGGGCTGCGGTTCGATGCCCGCGGGTTCTGGTCGAGGAATCCAACCTATGGTCTGCCGAATTACCCGAACGGCGGCATCTACATACCCGCCCGGGACAAGATCAACGGTTTCCAGGGAACCGTTGGACTGGTATTCTACCTTGGCCAAAGCAAGTGCCCGCCCATGCCGGCCGCGCCCGCTCCGCCTCCGCCGCTGCCGACGCCGACCATCAGCGGTGCTGAAGGCACCATCTGCCAGGGCAAGCCGGTCACTCTGCATGCAAACATCACAGGTGCTCCGACGGGCCACAATCTGACCTACGCCTGGACGGTAAACGGCCAGCCGCAGGGAGGCAACAGCCCCGATCTGACCTTTACACCGAACAATACCGGCAGCTTCAATATACAAGTGACCGTCACCGATACCACTCCGCCACCGCCTCCGATGGAGCGGCCGAAGAAGTTCCCGGTGCGTTGCTGGGTACAACCGGCTACGCCTCCGCCGGCAGCTCCGGTGAACGCGACGGCAACTCTAACTGTGAACGAGTCGGCGCCCACCATCACCGGTGTGACCGCTACTCCGACAGCACTGAGCTGCGCCGCCGACAAGAACGGCCAGCACACGGCTAACTTGACCGTTACGGCAACGCCTTCCGCTTGCGGCGGCAACTTAAGCTACAAGTGGACCGTCAGCGAGGGCAGCGTATCGAACGACAGCAGCGCAAACGCGACGTTCGATTCTTCAACGCTGAACTTCGAAGGCGGCGCGCAAGCGCAGACCAAGACTGTCACCGCAACCGTAACAGTGACAGACGAAGCCGGCAAGACGGCCTCGCAAACCGCGACCATCACCGTCAACTGCCCGGCGCAGTTCGTACGGCTGGATGACGTGGTCTTCGCCAAGAACAACGCCCGGGTAAACAACTGCGGCAAGCGTGTCCTGATCGATAATGCTGCCCCGCAGGTTGCCAGCGGCGATTACGACATCGTTCTCGTGGGCCATCGGGATACCGATGAACAAGAGAACCTTCCGAAGGCGCGCCGCGGGCGCAGGGCTCCGGCCGAATCCGGTATGGCTCTGGACGAAGCACGCGCGCTCAACGCCGCTGGAGTGCTAAGCGGCGGCACATCGACCTGTGCGAACGTCGATCCTTCCCGCATCAAGATTGACTGGGTGGGAACCGATCAGACGTCCGAAGCCAAGCCTGGACTTTGCGGTACCTCGAACATCAAGGAACGCAAGGGCCAGACGACCACAGAGGCAGACAAGAACCGCCGCGTTGAGGTTTACCTGGTGCCTCACAACAGCACCACCATGCCTCCCGCTGTGAAGAACGCCAGACCGCTACCCGCGGACACGATGAAAGCCATCGGCTGCCCGAAGTAGACAGCAACCACGCATAGATAGAGAGAAGGGCCGGGCGAGAAATCGCCTGGCCTTTTTTTTGCGCCAAAGGCGGATGCGTCATCGGGTTCGCTTAGGATAGTAAGTTGTCAGGAAACTTACTAGGACTTCCATGAAACTGCTGGCGCGCTTTAATTTGATTTTTATCGTGGTTTTCGGTTTGGGAACCATCGTTGCCGTATGGGTCGCCTACGGGTTTCTGAGAAATGACGCGAAGCAACAAGTGCTTGGACAGGCCAAGCTGATGATGGAGACCACGCTCGCGACTCGAGCGTATACGACAGATCAGATCAAACCGCTGCTGCAAAAGGTGCAGGTGCGCGATTCGGTTTTTCTCGCTCAAACGGTGCCTGCGTACTCGGCCACCCAGGTGTTCAATTACATCCATAAGAAGAACCCGGACTACGCCTACAAAGAAGCCACTCTGAATCCGACCAATCCGATTGACCGCGCGACCGATTGGGAAGCCGATATCGTGAACCACTTCCGCGACGATCCGACCCAGAAGGAGATCTCGGGCGAAAGGATCACGCCCGTTGGCAAGTCGCTTTTCCTGGCGCATCCGCTGCAAGTGAACGACGCTTCGTGCCTGGAGTGTCACAGCACGCCGGCGGTTGCGCCGAAGACCATGGTCCGACAGTACGGACCGGATAACGGCTTCGGCTGGAAGCTGCACGAAGTCATCGGTGCGCAGATCGTTTCAGTGCCGGAGACGCTGCCTATCCAGATCGCCGATCGCGGACTGAAAACCCTGATCGCGTACCTTGTGATCATCGCCTTAATTGCGCTGCTTGTGCTGGATTTCGTGCTGGTTGCAACCGTCATCCGTCCCGTGGCAAAGCTTTCCCGGGTTGCCGATGAGATTAGCCAGGGCAAAGTGGACGTCGAAGACATTCCGGCGAAGGGACGGGATGAAATTTCAATGCTCGCCGTGTCTTTCAACAGAATGCAGCGCAGCTTGGCGCGCGCAATGAGATTGCTGGAAACGGAAGAAGAAGCGGGCGAGCGTTAGTTTAAACCATCGCGGCGCGGCCGCGCTCGCTCCAATTACCGGAAGTTCTCCGCGAGCATGATGTCCGCTTCCATGGAATCGACTTGGGTGTATACCAGGTGCCGGCCATCGCGCGATGCGGCTAGAGTCGGCGTCCCGAGCTGTACTGGATAGGGAAGAGTCGCGAGTTCGCGCACGCTATGTTCCGCAATATCGAACATCTTTAAATGGACTCGCGCGCCGGAACCGGGCAGTTCAAGAAAATTAACCACTCCGGGTCCCAAAGCCCACCATCCCCATTCGCGAACGGATTTCAGAACCGGTTCTTCTTTACCGCGCGAACCGTTCGAGAGACTCAGCCTCCACAACCCGGGCTTGCCGCGTCCTTTGGCGTAATACAAATACTGCCATCGGAGGATTCAAAAGCCCGAAATCCACCCCCGCGCGTGACCTGGGTTGCCGGGCTCGATCGCGTTTCACCCCTTGCGGCAGGAACTTTCCAGATCTGAAATTCGCCGCTCCTGCTCGATGCAAAATACACGAACTTGCCGTCTTGCGACCAGGAAGGCACGCAATTGTCACCCGCATTCGCAGTGATGCGCCGTGGCATGCCGCCATCGGCCGGTACAACAAAGATTGCGGTACCCTCCGGCTGTTCGGAATCGAATGCGATTTCGAGACCATCCGGAGACCAGCTCGGCGAACCCGTCGGCGGGCCTCCAAAATGAGTCAACTGTGTCGAAGTATGTGCATCCGCTTCGGCGACCCAAATTTCCTGAGAGCCACTCCGGTCGGAATGATAGGCAATTTTGCGCCCATCCGGTGAAAACGCGGGATCGCCTTGCAAGCGACTGGACGGAGCGACCTGCCTGGCACCGGCGGCGTTGACAGGCGTTGTTGAATCCACGTCCAACTCCCAGAGATCTATGTTCGTTCGGGAGAGCACATAGGCTAACTGATTCCGTTGGCGGGAAACGGTAGGCAGCACAGTGTATTCTTCGCCTGATGTAAGAGGCACGGGTGGATTTCCCTTCAGGTCGTATCGCCACAGGCTATGAACCCCATTGCGAATTGCCGATACTACAAGCCCATCGCCCGAAGGCGTCCAGGTAAGTCCTTGGGGCCAATTGCCCTGCAAAGGCCGGCACTGTGGTTTGTTTTCACTGAGAACCGCCAAGCAAATATCCACCAGATCGGTGTCTTTGAAGCGGACAAATGCCAACCTCTTTCCATCGGGCGAAATAGCGGGCCAGGCGTCTCCCAAGCTGCCGGCCGCCGGGATAGTAATTGGGCGTCCGCTACCTGTATCCAAAGAGATTTCGACTAGCGGCGATGAGTGCGCTCCCTCAGAGAAGTGCGACACCAGCAGATGACGGCCGTCGGGAAGCCACGCAATGCCGGCCGTTTCGGCTTCCTCGTGAGTGAGTCGCCGTTCCTGTCCTCCGAAAGCTGAGACAACGTAGAGCCCTGATGCTCCCGGTTCCTCCCTATAGAAAGCAATGTATTGCCCGTCGGGTGACCAGGCCGGGTTGTAATCAGCCCCCGGATGATTGGTGACCCGTAGCTCTGTTCCCGCTCCCACCAGCTTTGTGTAGATGTTGGCGTCGCCCACGTCTGTGGCCCAGAATTGTACCTGGAGGGGATCGTGCTCGGCGCGCACATAAGCGATTTCCTTCCCATCGGGCGAGAAAGCCGGCATGGTTTCCACTCCCGGATAGCTGGTGAACCGGGAAAGCTGAAGCCCTTGAGTTTGATCGTTGCCGGGAATGCGTCCCCGCCAGAGGACAATACCGATGAGCACGGCAATTAGTACAACCGCGATCCCGAATGGAACGAAGCGATTGATGCGGCGAAATCGATGCGGTCTCCCGGTTGCCGGCAAGGTCGTCGTGACTTCCGTGACCGGCGCCACAAACTGGTACCCACGTCCGACAACGGTCGCAATGTAACGGTGATCTTTCGGGCTGTCTCCCAGAATTTTGCGCACGGCAAAGATGGTCTGGGTCAAATTCGCTTCTTCCACCACACTGCCCGCCCAGATCCGCGATAACAACTCTTCTTTATCGACCAGCCGCCCCCGGTTCTCAACGAGCACAATCAGGGTGTCGAGCGTTTTGCCGGAAAGCGGGACCGGTTCGCTATCGTGGCGCAGGAGACGGGCTTCCGGATCGAGTTCGAATGAACCGAAGCTATAGCGCAGCATCGATTTCAACCATTTGAGAGGACAACTAAGAAGCTTTGAGACGGTTTTGAGAACGCTTGAGCCACGGCACAGGAGTTTAATGCCCTTCCGGCCCGATGATCCACGGCATGTACTGCCGCAAAATGACTCTGGTTGCTTCTCTTTCGGTCCTGTTTTCTCTGGCTCTGAACGCTTCAGCCAAGGGACACCCCCGATTAGGTTTTCAGTCTACACCCACATTAGAGGTATTTGTCTATGGTTTTCCCGGGCTTTCAACGGCGCTTCTGCAGGAAGCAGAAGCTGAAACTGACCGCATACTGAATCCCGTGTCGATCCGGCTGGATTGGATCAACTGCATCTCGCGAACGGTCACACCTTCGTGCTTTTTGCCCCAGCTTGCAACGGACATCACTGTTCGATTCCTTCCGAAGGCGTTGCCCCAGGCGGCGGCTACGGCGTTGGGGTTCGCCAATTCTTCAGCCGATTCCGCCGCGGCGTTCCTGTTCTACGACCGCATCGCGGCGTTGCGAACCGAGAAGCGATTGCTATTCCCCATGTTCGGTCGCGTACTCGCCCATGAGATTACGCATTTGCTGCTGCCAAACGAGGCCCACTCGGATTCCGGGCTCATGCGTGGGCTGTGGAGCACGGCCGATCTGACGGTGACGAGCACTGCGTGCCTCGGCCTGTCTGCCCGCTCCATCCAGTTGATGTATGGCGAAGCGCTACGCCGGGTGCGAATCAAAGATCGTGCGATGGGAAGGTAACCTGAAGGGCTATTTCTTGCCAGTCCTCAAACCGGCCGCTTCGACAAAAACCGCTTGCGCTCTTGGCCTTCGGGCACTTCCGGCCCCAGCAGATCGTAAAGCTGTTTCCAGGAACCAGCTTTCTTTGCGGCGCGGCTTACCAGTAATTTGGCCATCGGACCGACATATACGGCCAGTTCGCGCGTCAGCCGCTCCAGGCGGTCCGGATCGAACTGTATGGTTCTGCTGGCGGAACCTTCACTTCCGGCGCGGGGCGTGGAGGGCGGAGTGGGCGTCGCGGATTGCGGCGAAATCGTTGGTCCGGAGGGCGGTGTCGGTGTTTGCAGTAGCACAGGGGCTGCTCCGGAGGTTGCAGGCTGATGGGCCAATTCCGTAACGTGGAAATCGAACGCGCGTCCCGGGCTTAGAGCAGCGCTCGTGAAATCTTGCGGTACGCGGCGAAGCACTAACTTCAGGACGCCGGAAAACTCGTCCGCGCTCTGATACCGGTCAGCCGGATTCTTCTCGATAGCTTTCAGAATGGCCAGCGAAAGCGCCGGCGGCAGATTCGGATTCACCACATTGGGAGCACTAGGCACGTGGTGAAGGTGTCCGTTCATCACAGCCCATGAAGACTCGCCTGTGATGGGTCTTGCGCCGGTCACCATTTCGTACAGCAGAACACCCACGGAATAGAGGTCCGAACGCGCATCCACTTCGGTCCCTTGCACCTGTTCCGGCGACATATAGTAGACGCTTCCCACGGCAGCGCCGGCCCGGGTAAGATGCTGATCGGCCAGCGAACGTGCGATGCCGAAATCCATCAGCTTCGCGGTTCCGCTGCTGGTGAACATGATGTTCGCGGGCTTAATATCGCGGTGTACAACACCCTGTGTGTGCGCATACGCCAATGCGCTGAGTACTTGCAGGATGATATCGATGCTGGTAGCGGCGTCCATACTCCCCTGCCGGAGCCGGGCATGCAAAGTGCTGCCGTCGATATACTCCATCACCATCAGAAACCGGTTATCAAGCCGCAGCGCATTGTGCAGGGCAGCGATATTTGGATGGCTGAGGCGCGCTTGTACCTTGATTTCCCGGATAAAGCGATCGGCCAGTTCGGACGAGTCGATGAGTTCGGGAAGCACCACTTTCATCGCCTCAATACGGTCGGAAATCAGGTGCTGTACCTTGTACACGGTACCCATGCCACCCGCTCCAATGACATCGATGATGCGGTACTCGCCCACCGTCTGCCCTATGCTCAATGACACTTCGCTCCCCAGAATAACAGTAAGAAAGATTGCCACTTCAGCGTGACAGAATGGTGAATCTACTCGTATGAGATTCGCCGCAATTGCGTTCGTTAAGCTTATCGTCTGTTTTGGATTGGTTGCTGAGGGATATTCCGCAAATGCCTCTTTTAGCATCCAGCAGGTAATGAGCGCGCCCTTCGCAAGCGAGCTGATTGCCGCGCCAACCGGCGCAAGAGTTGCCTGGTTACTGAACGAACAAGGCCGCCGGAATATCTGGGTGGCAAGCGCACCCGGCTGGAAAGGCCATAAAGTCACGGCCTTCAACCAGGATGACGGGCAGGATATCGCGGAACTGGCCTGGGCCCCGGATGGGAGCTACCTATTGTTTGCGCACGGCGGCGATTTTGAGACTGGAGGCGATAATCCCGATCCGGAGTTGAGCCCGGAAAAACCGGAGCAGGCGATCTGGTACGTGGCCATGGACGGCTCCGCGCCGAAGAAACTGACCGAAGGCCACGCGCCCGCGGTTTCTCCGAAAGGCGATCTGGTCGCATTTTTGCGCGCCGATCAGATCTGGATGATGAAACCGTCGGGACAGGATGTCAGGAACGTAGTCACGCAGAAAGCCCGTGAGTCCGATTTGAGATGGTCACCCGATGGCTCCATGCTGGCGTTCATCAGCGATCGCCGCGACCACCGCTTCATCGGAATCTACACGCCGGCGGACAAGAGCCTGCGTTATCTGGACGCGAGCGTCGATAGAGATCAGTTTCCGGTCTGGTCGCCGGAGGGAACGCAAATCGCCTATGTGCGAATTCCGGCCACCGCTCATGGGGCGTTCTTTTCAGCGCGCAGAGAGGGCCAGCCGTGGTCGATTCGCGTCGCGGACGCCAAGACCGGTTCCGCCCACGAGGTATTCCGCGCCAAGCCCGGGCCGGGCAGCCTGTTTCACGAAATCGAAGCAGATCACCAGCTATTTTGGGCGGCCGGCGACCAGCTGATCTTCCCTTGGGAGCGGACGGGCTGGTGTCATCTGTATGAAATGCCGGCTTCGGGCGGCACTCCCGTGGAACTGACACCCGGCGAAGGTGAAGCCGAGCACGTCGCCATTTCGCATGACGGCAAACGCTTGTTTTACTCCACG
>Ga0308174_10000112_pt1 | contig 33605 bp, 28 predicted proteins | sample PhyPR2_FD_203894 | JGI IMG/M metagenome (GOLD analysis project Ga0308174, IMG submission 203894) | Soil microbial communities from UC Gill Tract Community Farm, Albany, California, United States - DLSLS.P.R2 | ecosystem: Environmental > Terrestrial > Soil > Agricultural land | place: USA... | reverse complement strand
TTTATAGCTGACGACGGTCACCGGCCACGCGAGGCCCGTCACGCCCGTCGCATTCTGCGCCGACGCCGCGATGGTGCCCGCCACATGCGTGCCATGCCCGTTGTCGTCCATCACAGTGCAGAGCGGCGAAGAAATTGTGCTTGCCGTGAAAGCGCGGCTCAAACTCGTGTTGATCTGCCCGCCGTTGGCCGAATTGGCCGAGATCCCGCCGGCATTGATGAAGTCCGGATGGCCGCAATCCACGCCCGTGTCCAGCACCGCGACTTTGATGCGTTGTCCGGTTGCGGTCGCCTGGGTCAGATACTGAGTCGAAACAGAGTTCCACGCCTGCAGCGCATTGACAGCGGTAAGTGCCCACTGCGACGCATAACTCGGGTCATTTGGCGCCGTAACGCTCGTGTGGCGGATGCGGTTCGGCTCCACGTAGCTGACATCGGAATGCGACGCAAGCACCTGCGCGATGGCGGCTTGCGCGCCCGCCGGCAATTGCAGCAAATACAGGTTCGCGGTTGCGTTGATGGCGTTCGCTTTCGCGGCAGGAGCGGCGGCGGCAAGCACGTTCGAAATCGAAGCGCCGCTCTTCAGCCGGACCAATAACTGGCCGGGAACGGTTTCCTCCCCCTTACCGGCAGGAAACTGAACTTGAGCCTGCAAAGCACCGGCGCAAATCACTACCGCTAGAGAGCCGCAAATAGCTCGAAAAATACGCATGGTGTATCACTTTCGAAGGGGAATTCAGGCGGTGTGAAATTGATTCCGAAGGAGGGAACGGTGCCGGAGAGTACCGCCGGAACGTTCAGTATATCGCATTCGGCCCGGAACGCGGCTTCGGCGGGCCCCGACTATACCCCGGCTCGAAGAGCGTCGAAGGTGGTCAGCAATTCCGAAGGATTCGTGGTCGCGGTCCCCAACTTCCCTACCACGATTCCGCTGGCATAGTTCGCCATCTCGGCAGCTTCCACCGCCGAAGCGCCCGCGCAGAGACCCAGCGTAAAAACGCCCAGTGCCGTATCGCCGGCCCCCGATACATCGAAAACGTCTTTGGCGCAGGTAGGAATGTGATACGGAGCAGCGCCGCGCCGGAACAAAAGCATCCCCTGCTCTCCCAATGTCACCAGAAGCGACTCCGGCTGCCAGCGCTCCAACAGCACTCTTCCGGCATTGAGCAGCGCGGCGTCGCTGAACGCGGGCTCGAACGGTTCGCTCCACGGCATCCCTGCGGCCAGGAACGCTTCCAGCCGGTTCGGTTTCACCGCGGTAGCGCCGCTCCATGCCAGCGAGGTATGGGGATGCGGATCGATAGCCAGCACTTTGCGATGCTTACGTGCCATCTCACAGATAAAGTCGGCGAGCGCCTGGGTCAAAAAGCCTTTCCCGTAATCCGCCACCACGATTCCATCGGCCTTGGCGATGGCGTCTTCGCAATCGCGCATGGCGCGCTCCATCTCTTCCGCGGTGAGCAGGGTTTTGCGTTCGCGATCGACCCGGACCACCTGCTGATTTCGGGCAATGATCCGCGTCTTCACGGGCGTGGCGCCGCCTTTCACCCGGCGCACGCCTGCCGTATCGATGCCACATTCGCCGAGAAGACCGAGCAGGCGCTCTCCCGCCGCGTCCGCCCCAATAGCGCCGAGCACGGACGTTCGTGCCCCGAACTCGCGGACATTCCGCGCGACGTTAGCCGCTCCTCCCGGATAGTACGACTCCGATGTCACGTTCACCACCGGAACCGGCGCTTCCGGAGAGATGCGCGATACCTTGCCCCATACAAATTCATCGAGCATGAGATCGCCGATCACCAACACATACTGTTGAGCGAAGCGGGACACGATACCGGCAAATTGGTCGCGAGTCATCAGGTTGAATCGAGATGATAGCAATCTTCGCTAAAGCTCGATGATCGCTACAACCGTCAGCGAGTGCTTTCCGAGCGCGCGGTGACAGCGCCAGGCTGCGCCGAAGCGGCACGCGGTCCAGCGCCCTCTTCCTTCTTCGCGACAATGATGAGCGACAACCCGCGCCACGGGAGGATCGGGTCCAGACGGCTCCAGATCCAGACCGTCTTATCGAAAATCTTCAACACGATTTTGTTGAAGCGGCGGATCTTGAGCAGTTTGCTATAGATCCACCACGGAGGCGTCCCGACCTTGTTGAAGTTGTAGCTGCGATCTACCGCGAAGCCGGTCCGCTCCAGCATCTCGCGAAGATCCCCGGCGCGAAATCGCCGCTTGTGTCCGAGCGACTGGTCCAGGCTGCCGTAGAGCGCCGGTCCGCTGGGAACGAGCACGACGATATTGCCGCCCGGCTTGAGCGCCGCACGCATCCCCGCCAGCGCGCCTAGCGGATTTTCGAGGTACTCCAGAACGCTCAGGCACAGCACCGTGTCAAAACAGTTTTCAACGGAATCGAAAGCTCCCGAAGAGTCCGGGTCCAGGTGCTGCACTACAACATTCGGTGTGCGTAGAAAGCGGTTGCGGAGCGCGTGCAGGTGAAGCGGATCCTTTTCCGCCGCCACATACAGCATCTTCTTTCCCATGAGACGGCCGGAGATGTTGCCGATTCCGGCGCTCACCTCCAGCACCGTATCGCCGATATGGCCGCGAACGATACGGGTAATCCAACCGATATAAGCAGGAGTGCCGGAAAGATTGTTGATGACATTGCGCCCGTACGGGGCCGAATACAAATCGTCGATGAGCCAGAACTTGAGAATCACTCCAAAAGCTTTTAGCCCGTCCTTCCAGCCGATTTTTTTCCCCTCTTCATACGTGCGGCCGTGATAGCTGATGGGGACTTCATAGATACGCAGCTTGCGCTTGGCGCTCTTCATCACGATCTCGGGCTCAAAGCCGAAGCGGTCGGAGCGAATTGGAATGCTCTTCAGAAGGTCTGTCCGGAACACCTTGTAGCACGTCTCCATGTCCGTCAGATTGAGGTTGCAAAACATATTGGAGACGATCGTCAGCCCCTTGTTGATCATGGAGTGCCAGAACGGCAGCACGCGCGACTGCTCGCCCGACATATATCGCGACCCGAATACCGCATCGGCGTGCCCGTCCAGAAGCGGACGCAGCAGGCGCGGATATTCGGCCGGATCGTATTCCAGATCGGCATCCTGTACCAGCGCAAAATCGCCGGTTGCCAGCTCTACCGCGGTGCGAACTGCGGCGCCCTTTCCGGCGTTCTTCTCATGCCGGTATAGCCTGATCTCGGGAAAATCGCGAGCCAGCCGCTGCAGAATATCCCAGGTGCCATCGGTCGAACAATCGTCGACAATTACCAGTTCGCGTTCCATGTTTTCCGGCAGCGGCGCTGCCAGCACCAGCGATAAGGAGCGCTCTACCACGGTGCGCTCGTTATAGACCGGAATGAGAATGGACACCTTCACAATGACGGAGTGTAGCAGATGGCCTTTTGCCTGAGTGCCGCCGCTCACACCCTCTTCCCGGATCGCGGACTGTGCCCTACGTCCTTGTCCTGTGCTCTAGCGCGCTTTCTAGGGCAATCGGAAAAGTAGTTGCTAAAATGGCCACGTCGCCATGGCTAAGGTCGTACTGGTAACCGGATCTTGCGGACTCATCGGCTCTGAAGTGGCGCGCTTTTTTGCGCGAAACGGATTTCAAGTTGCAGGTATCGATAGCAATCACCGTGCGGTGTTCTTTGGACCGGAGGGCGATACAAGCTGGGTGCTGCAGATGCTCCGCCGCGATATCCCCGGCTACCGCCATGAAGCGCTCGATATTCGCGACCGCGAAACTCTGCTGCGCGTCGTAAAAGAGATTAAACCGGATCTCATCATTCACACGGCTGCGCAGCCTTCGCACGATCGCGCCGCGGCAATTCCGTTTCTGGACTTTGAAGTGAATGCGGTCGGCACGCTGAATATGTTGGAGGCGGCCCGGCAGGCCTGTCCCGAATCGCCGTTCATCCACATGTCGACCAATAAGGTTTATGGCGACCGGCCGAACACCATCGCGCTGCGCGAGCTCGAAACACGCTGGGATTACGCCGACCCCGCTTACGAAAACGGAATCGCCGAAGACTTTTCCATCGATCAGAGCAAGCACTCCGTTTTCGGCGCATCCAAGGTTGCCGGCGACGTGATGGTTCAGGAGTACGGCCGCTACCACGGCATGCCTACCTGCTGCCTGCGCGGGGGGTGCCTTACCGGGCCAAACCATTCCGGCGTGGAGCTCCACGGCTTTCTGAGTTACCTGCTGAAGTGTAACGTCGAAGGTCGTGAGTATAAGGTGTACGGGTATAAAGGCAAGCAGGTCCGCGACAACATTCATTCCGAAGACGTAGCGCGCTTCATGTTCGAATTCTGGAAGTCGCCGCGCGTCGCGGAGGTCTACAATCTGGGCGGCGGCAAAGGAAATGCCTGTTCCATTCTGGAGGCATTCCGGATGGCTGAGGCGGTTACCGGCCGGCCGGTGAAGTGGCGCTATATCGACGAAAACCGAATTGGCGACCACATCTGCTACTACAGCGACTTGCGCAAGATGAAATCCCATTTCCCGGCCTGGGATATCACCAAGCCGCTGCCGGTCATCTTTCAGGAGATAGCCGATAGCTGGATTGAGCGGTCGGTCGCACACTCGACGTAGCCGCGGGCGCTAGGGCCGCGCGGCCGCAGGAGTACAGCCTTACATAATCGTTCCCAAAGATGGGCGGCTCGCGCCAGACCCAGCTCCGCCGGTCGGTCCACACCGCATCCGTATCTTTTGCAATCACCACGCTGACGCGCAGCGCCGAACAGGCGTCGCGAAGATCGCCGCCGGGCGCGTACAGCGCATTCGCGCGGTCCACAAGGGGGGCGCAATCGCGCGCTCTGCCGCCGAAGACAGCGCTGCAAGTGGGGTCAGCCGCCGCGATGCGGCGTGAGGCGTACAGCATCTCTGCCGTTTCCTGAAACACCACCTTCGGATTGAACTGAACGGTGGCGTTCTCCGGCGTGGCGGTGCGCAGCCATTCGTATGCCGCGCGGGCCGCATAAGTGCGCTCGCCGTAGTGACGGTCCGGCGACATCCAATCGAGCGGCGGAACGATGCCCGCATCCGCCAGCATGGGATATGTGCGTGTGAGGGCGAGGTCGCAGACGGTCCCGGCAGCACCGATCACGAAGAAGATCGCCAGAATTGCGCGGTCTCCCTTTGCAAGAACATGGCGATCGCTAACAACTTCTACTCCCATCAGCAGCAGGATGAACTCGGCGATGAGGAATCCGCGCCAGCCCAGATCGTTACACCCGATCACACTCGATCGCAAGAAGGTGCAGATAACAATGCTGGTCGCCGCCATCGTCACAAATGCCAGTTCCTGGCGCGAAAACGCGCGGCCGCGGCGCTTGCGCCACCACAGCGCTCCCGTCGCAAAAAATACTCCGAGCTCCAGCAGATAATTCAGAGGCAAAAGCGGACCGTTAATCAGCACAAGCCGCCAGGGACCTCGCAGTCCCGTCCACCACGCGAGAATCGGCGCGAGAGAAAACTCGCGAACCGTAAACTGCAGCGGCGCACCGGCGGAATCGGCGCCGGCGGGTTGCATCAGACTTGCCGCATACGGAAGCACCAGCGCGCAGCCGATGACTCCGGCCGAAAGGAGCGTGCGCACATCGGTAGACCATCGCTTCCAAACACAGATAGCCAACCAGACGGCGAGAAACGCGGCGAAGACGAAGCCTACGTAGATGGAAGCGCCGGCGGCCGAGGCCATCGCAGCTCCCGCCGCGACGCGGTTCCGCCATCGCGAGCCGCCGTGCCACAAGAGCAGAAATGCGGTGAAGCACGCGATCATGCTCGCCAGCGCATGCGGCGCCCACACCGCCGAGTACACAAACCAATCGACGTGCTCGTTCCACCATTCCACGCTGGGCAGCAGGAATGTCATTTTGCCGGTGAAATACGCCGCGGCGAGCAGTGCGCTCGGAATGAGATCGAGTCCCGTCACGGCAGCCAGCGCAAGCGCGATGCCCATACGCCGCCGCAGCGCTCCCCTGCCTTCCGCGCAAAACACCCGCAGGTACAGCGCCAGCAACATCATGAGGCCGAAGCCGCACCATACCGTTCCTCCGGCGATCGCCTGGCGCGGCGTGATGGATCCGGCTCCCGTGCGCTCCACCAGGCTGCACAACATCAGCCAGAAGTAGTGATATCGCAGCGGGGCAGGCCGCCCCGGCGACAGAAACGGATTCTGCGGCGGGATACCCTCGGTCGAAACCGCATGTACGAACGAAGAGCGTACCGCCGTATCGATGGAACTCACCGGATAATACAACCGGCGGCCGATCTGCACATCGCAAAGCGATAGGGCGGCTACTGCCATCCATACAAACGCCGCCAACACGAATGGCCACCACTCGCGCGGAATCCCCCAGTTTCCGCTGCGCCTGGTGCGTGCAAAGGCGGCCACGAACGCGATGCAAAGCGCCCCATAAACAGCCCACACGGCCGTCATGGACACCCGGCCTGCGAGATAAGTGAGAATCGGGCAGAAGGCCAGAGAGAGCGGCACGCTGGCGCACAACCGGAATGCCGCGGTGCGGCGCCGGAAGTCCAGCAGATCGCCCCACCATGCGATGGCGAAGCCCGGAATCACGACATACAACGGGAAAAGCGCGACCGCACGCAGTATGCCGCTTACGTCATCGAGCATGAAGTTGTGCGGCGGCATAAGTAGCTGGTGCGTCAACATAAATCGTGGCTGGCGGCGGCCTTCCGGAACAAGTTGGCTAAAGTATGTACCCTGGACGATATCCCTTGCGGTATTGTCTGTGGACCTGGGATAACGGCAATCTAGACATGTCTAAGACATGCTCGAAGAGCCTCTAATCCTTGCGGCCCAGCCGGTGAATACACCGGCGCGAGCGTTCCTCGACCGGCATTTCCGGCTGTGCACGATCGTTTTGCTGGCGATCATGGCGGGTGTGCAACTCGTCGCCGCTTTGCTGGATAGCCAGGTGGTCGACGAGGGCTACCATTTGACGGCCGGGTATATGTTTCTGAAAACCGGCACGCTCAACGCCGAAACGGAACATCCGCCGCTGGCGCAGGCGCTCACTTCCCTCCCCTTGTTGACAATGCCATTGCGCCTTCCGCGTGCGGTAGCCAGCGGCTACAGCGAAGGACGCCGCGAGGTGGATTTTCTCTATCGCAATACCGTGCCGGCGGACCGCATCCTGCTGGCGGCGCGCTGCGCGCATATCTGTTTCACGCTGCTGCTCGGCATTCTGATCGCGTGGTGGACACGGAAGCACTTCGGCCCCCCTGCCGCGCTTGCGGCGCTCGCATTTCTGGCATTCGACCCCAATTTCCTGGCTCACGGCCATTACGCCACCACCGATGTTCCGGCGGCGCTGTGCTTCTTTGCGGCGTGCCTGGCCTGGTCCGCGTATCTGCGGAACGGCGGATTCTCGCGGGCTGCGCTCTCCGGTGCAGCGGTAGCCGTCGCGATGTCCACCAAGTACTCCGCTATTTTTCTGTTTCCGATTTTCTTCCTGCTCTACGTGCTCGCGTGGTGGCACCGCTCCGGAACACCAGGGCAGCGTCCGTTCCAGCCGTCGTTTCGCCACTTTACCCTCAGCATGGCGGTGGTGCTGCTGGCGATGGGGCCGGTGCTGTACGTCTGCTTCGGCTTTGAGGCGGGCCCGCTGTTTTCACCGGCTGATGGGCGCGCTCCGGGACCCGGCTGGTCGCAAATGCCCGCGGCCATCCAATGGGCCGCCGCGACTATCCCGGTTCCCGCTCCCAGCATGTTGCACGGCATTTTCATCCTGCTGCGCCACAATTTGGGCGGACATGTCTCGTATCTGCTCGGCCGGTATTCGGAGACGGGCTGGTGGTATTACTTCCCCGTCGTGATGGCAGTGAAGACTCCCGCCGGCATTCTACTGGCATTCGCGCTATCCATAGCCGCGGCCGCTGCTGCGTTGCGAACGCACCGGCTGCGGAGCCTGCCGGTCGAGTGGCATGTGCTCACCGTTCCGCCGCTGTTTTACTTCCTAATGGCGCTGCGCAGCCATATCGATATCGGAATTCGTCATATGCTGCCGCTCTATCCGTTCGTGTTCGTCTGGATCGGCGCGGCGCTGTTCGTTCCGCGCGCACTGCGTCCGCGACGGATCGCGACGGTTGCGGCTCTATGCCTCGCGCTGACGCTGGTGGAATCCGCGAGTGCGTTCCCGCGCTACCTGGCGTTCTTCAACTTCCCCAGTGGCGGCCGCACGAACGGGTGGAAGTATGTAGCCGATTCGAATCTTGACTGGGGGCAGGATCTGAAACGGCTGCAAACGTACATTGCGCGGCGCCGCATTGCGACAGTCTGCCTGGGAGACTTCCCCGTTACGTCGCCCGAATACTATGGCTTTACCGTGAGGCCTCTGCCCGCCGGCATGGACGAAGCGCGCGCGCAGGGCTGCATCGTAGCGGCGAGCATTACGCACACGGTGGAGTGGCCGCTGTGGGAACGGGGCTACGCCTGGGTGGCTCGCCAGCATCCCGTGGATCAGGTGGGCGATTCCTTCTGGATTTACGATCCGGCAATCTCCCGGTAAAATGGCGTCTTGGCCGCTAAAACCGCCCCAACCATGAAAGAGCCGCTCCCTGGCGTTACCTCCACCTCTGTCGCTGGAGTTACACTGCACAACCTGCCGCACATTATCGATCCGCGCGGCGACCTCAGTGTGGGCGAGGTGGGCAAGCACATTCCCTTCGAGGTTAAGCGATATTTTGTGGTGTTCGGCGTCTCCAGCGGAGAGATTCGCGGCGAGCATGCACATCGCACGCTCCATCAGTTCCTGGTGTGCGTTCACGGGCGGTGCGAACTGGTAGCGGACGATGGCGCCAGGCGCGAGACCTTCGTTCTCGACCGCCCTTCTTTCGCGGTATACCTGCCGCCGATGGTCTGGGGTATCCAGCATAGTTACACGCCGGGCAGCGTGCTCCTGGTGCTGGCTTCCGACGATTACAATCCGGCCGACTACATCCGCGATTACGACGAGTTCCTCGCGCTCGTCAAGAAGACGGCGTGATTCCGCTCAACGACTTTCGCCGCCAATGGGAGGACACGCGCAGCGACGCACTCGCCGCCTTCGATGCTGTAGGCTCATGCGGCTGGTACATCCTTGGCCGGGAGACGGCGGAGTTCGAACGCGAGCTTGCAGACTCGTGGGGGATGGGGCATGCGGTGGGAGTCGCGAGCGGGCTGGATGCCATCGAGCTCTCGCTGAAGGCGCTTGGATGCGGCCGCGGCGATCGGGTTCTGACCACAGCGCTCTCGGCATTTGCTACCACGCTGGCGATCGTGAAGACCGGCGCTGTTCCCGTTTTCGCCGATACCGACGAGTTCGGCCTCATCGACCTGGAGCGCTGCCGCGAGGCGCTTTCGTCGCGGCCGGAGATCCGATTCTTCGTACCGGTCCATCTTTATGGACACGCGCTCGATATGACGCAACTCGCGGCTTTGCGCGAGAAGTTCGAGTGCAGGATTGTTGAAGACTGCGCGCAGTCGATTGGGGCCTCGCATCGAGGCGTGGCTACCGGCACGGCCGGCCATCTGGCGGCAGTCAGCTTCTATCCGACCAAGAACCTTGGCGCGCTGGGCGACGGCGGGGCCATCCTGACTGGCGATCCGCAGCTTGCCGAGGCGGTCCGCACTCTGCGCGATTACGGCCAGAGCGCAAAATACCGGCACGAGACGATTGGATATAACAGCCGCCTCGACGAGTTGCATGCGTCGTATCTCCGCCGCGTCGCGCTGCCGCGGCTGGCGGGCTGGACGAAGGCGCGCAGGCGCATCGCGCGGACGTACCTGGAAAATCTGCGGAACGAAGCCAATTTGCCGCCGGGGTCACCCCACGGGTCCGATTCGTGCTGGCACCTGTTTCCGGTGTACGCGAGACGGAAGGATTGCTTGATGAACTGGTTACGCCAGCACGGCATAACCTCTGGCGAACACTACCCGGCGCTGATTACCGAACAGCCCGCAATGTCGGGGGTGAGCTTCGAAGTATTCGGCGACCTCTCGACCGCCGCCCGGATCGCACGGTCCGAAGTGAGCCTGCCGATTCATCCCTACCTCACCGGCGAAGAAATCGCGCGCGTGGTGGACGCATGCAACTCCTGGCGAGGTTAGTCCGCGTGGAAGGGGTTTCGAGCGGTAATAACGCCGTAACGCTGCACCTGATTGAGGTTTTCGGCGGCGGAGACGATCAGCGCATCTTGCGTGTTAGATTCATCTTTCTGAATAAGGGTGAACTCAACTGTCCGCTGAACCGCGAACCAAAAACTTAGCTTTTGAACGCATTGGGGCTGGTTCTACCCATGAAAACAGTAGAAAAGCTGCTGCAAAAGTCGCGTACTACTTCGTAGGGTATCGCCGCGCTTTGCGCAGTGATGACACGGCGGTTTTTGTAGGCGGTGGCGGATTCAGCAGGAGTTCCCCGAATGCGGCCGCCTGCTCGGGTGTAGCCAGCGTCGTTTTTGTCACTCGATGAGCCTCGCGCAACGCTGAGGAGACAATGAACCCGGACAGCGTGAGACCAGCGGCGCAGGCAGCAGCTTTGAGGAAGTTTTTTTCATTCGAACGCATCCTGACATCAACGCGTTCTTCTCTATTTTTTCGCGGCATTTCGGCTGGCATGGCGGCACTCCTTTGCCTATTCAATATTGTACACCCTTTGTGTGTACACATTCGTGGAGACCGGGGGGCACATTCCGTGTTCCACGAGAGGCAGCAAACGTACGCATCCTCAGCGCGAGTTTTCTTGGCTAATTGTTATACTTGGGGCGGTAATTACGAACCTGCCAGCCATGAGAGTCACCGTAATAGGAACGGGATACGTTGGAACAGTGACAGGCGTCTGCCTCTCTTATCTGGGACACCACGTTACGTGCGTAGATACCGACGAAGCGAAGATTGCCAAGCTGAAGCGGGGCGAGTCGCCGATTTATGAGCCGCATTTGGAGCGGATGATCGAGCTCGCGGGCAAGCGCGGCGGCATTGAGTTCACCACGGATCTGGCAAGCGCCGCCGTTAAGAGCGACGTCATTTTCATCGCGGTAGGTACGCCGCCGCTACCGAGCGGGGAAGCGAATCTCACGTACCTGGAAGCCGCCGCTCGCGGTATCGGCGCAGCCATGGATGGCTCGCGCTACCGTGTGGTGGTCAATAAATCGACGGTGCCCGTAGGCTCGGGGAATCTGGTGGAAGCGCTGGTGCGCGACGGCATCGCGGAAGCGCATCCGGAAGAGCGGCGTACCATCCGGTTCGGCGTAGCAAGCAACCCCGAATTTCTGAGGGAAGGTACGGCTGTCGCGGACTCCCTTTACCCCGACCGCATCGTGGTGGGCACATCGGAGGCTCAGGCGCTGCACATCATGCAGGAGCTCTATAAACCGATCGTGCTGCAGTCCTTCGATCCTCCTCCGGGGCTGCCTCGCCCGGCGGGAACCGTTGCCCGTCTGCTGAGCACCTCTCTTACCAGCGCGGAAATGATCAAGTACGCCGCGAACGCGTTCCTGGCGATGAAGATCGGGTTCGCCAACGAGATCGCCAACATCTGCGAGCGCGTGGGCGCGGAAGGCCCGGAAGTGATGGCGGGCATCGGCCTGGATTCGCGCATCGGCGCGAAGTTCCTCAACCCGGGAGTCGGCTGGGGCGGCAGTTGCTTCGGCAAAGACATTCAGAGCCTCATGCACACTGCGCGGGAGTACGGTTATGAAAGCAAGCTGCTGCAGGCTTCGCTGGAAGTGAATACTGTTCAGCGGCAGATGGTGATTCAAAAGCTACAGGAAAAGCTCTTCATCCTGAAGGGCCGGACGATCGGGCTGCTGGGACTGGCATTCAAGCCGGACACCGACGATTTGCGCGAGGCGCCGAGCCTGCACATCGCCGAGCGGCTGATGGCCATGGGAGCACGCGTAAAAGCGTACGACCCGATTGCGATGCAGGCATGCAGAGAGCAGCGCCCCGATCTCAAGATCCGGTACTGCGATTCGGCGCAGGAACTCGCGGCCGAGGCGGACGCCCTGGTGGTGGTGACCGAGTGGAACGAGTTTCGGGGTCTCGATTTGAGCGAACTCGCCAACCAGATGTCTACCCCCATTCTGGTGGACGGACGCAACATCTATCAGCCGGAAGCGGCGATTGCCGCCGGGTTCGACTACACGGGAATCGGCCGCTACACGCGAGCCAAGCCGCAACCGCGAGAGGCCGGAGCGCCGGTTGCCGCGGCGCCGCGCAGCTAACTACCGCAGAAACGCGCGGACGCTCTCCGCAATGCGCTCGCTTGCGTGACCGTCTCCGTACGGATTATGCACCCGCGACATGCGCTCGTACTCGGCCGGGTCGCCCAAGAGCCGCGACGCTTCGCGCACAATCACAGCCGCGTCTGTGCCGACCAGTTTCACCGTGCCTGCTTCCACGGCTTCGGGACGCTCCGTGCACTCGCGCATCACCAGCACCGGCTTGCCGAGCGAGGGCGCCTCTTCCTGGATGCCTCCGGAATCGGTAATCAGCAAATACGCCCGCTGCATCAGATCGACGAAAGACACATAGTCCAGCGGATCGAGCAGGACGATATTCGGCTCGCGCGACAAAGTTTCGGTAACGGGATCCAGGACGTTCGGATTGCGATGGACGGGGTAGACGATTTGCACGTCACCGCGGCCGTTAAGTTCGATGAGTGCCTCGCAAATACGTTGGATGCCGCCGCCGAAGCTTTCGCGGCGATGAGCGGTGACGACGATCAGCTTCTTTTTCTCGTCGCGCCACGGCCACGCCGGCGCCGCGAGCGTACCCTGCCGCAATGCGCCGGCAATATGCAGCACGGCATCGATCCCGGAATTCCCGGTAACCACGATCCACTCCGGCGGCGTGCCTTCGGCGAGCAGGTTCCTGCGCGCCGCTTCCGTGGGCGGAAAATGGAGGCGCGCCAGGCGGCCCGTCACGGCGCGGTTCATCTCTTCCGGAAACGGCTGCGCCATGTCACCGGTGCGCAACCCCGCTTCCACATGGGCAACTGGAATTCCGCGATAGAACGCTGCCAGAGCGCCGCCCAAAGTGGTGGTGGTATCGCCCTGCACGATGAGAATATCGGGCTGCCCGGCGGCGAGGAGCGGGTCCAGAGCCGAGAGCGTACGCGCGGTCAATTCGGCCAGCGTCTGCCCCGGCGTCATCAAATTCAGATCGTGGTCGGGCTGGATTCCGAAGACATCCAGCACCTGGTCCAGCATGTGACGGTGTTGCGCGGTTACGCAGACACGTACGTCGAGGCCGCCGGCCGTTCGCATTTGCCGAACGACCGGACACAGCTTAATAGCTTCCGGACGAGTGCCGAAGACGAAAAGGACACGCTTCATTGCTTATAGAAAGCACTAGAATAGCGCGGTGGATATACCGGACCGGCGCCAAAACTCATAGGCAGGCCGGGGTAATGCGTACCGGATACTTTTGCATTTCGTCATCGGCAGTTATGAGGGTCATATCTTCCACGATGGATTGCGCGATCAGAATCCGATCGTATGGGTCGCGGTGATGCCACGGAAGTTTTTGCAGCTCCAAGACATGGCGTGCCCGAATCGGAAGAACGCGCGTCCCGCCGGCGGTCACGTAACGCTCCCACCACGCAGCCGGATCTTTTACCGGAGCATCCCGTTTTTCCCGCTTATTGATGAGCTCCCACAGGCTGGCTACGCTCACTGCGTAAGCGCCCTTTTGGATCAGCGACCGAATGCCCGGCGAGAGGCGTTCCGGCGCGGAAACGGCCCATAACAGAACGTGCGTATCCAGCAGGCCGCCGTCATTCATACCAGTCTTGACTGTCGTCAGGGGAACTCCCTTTCCACCATTCATCGCGCGACAGCACGTCCAGATTCACGTTGCGATCTTCGAGCCCGGCGCCCAGGATGCTCTTCGGCGAACGCCGCGCGGGCGTAAGGCGGGCAATGGGCTCTCCGCGCCGCGTGATCATAACTTCCTCGCCTTCAGAAACACGATCCAGGATTTCCGAAAAGTGCGTTTTGGCGTCGGCGACGTTATAAGACTGCACAATTTGAGTATGACCAACTGTGTTGGTCACGTCAAACACCATTCGCCGGGAGAGACTTACGCCATGTGCTGGCGGCGCTGGCCCGGAGGCAGTTGCGCCGCCGAATGCACAAAGTCCTCGACGGCGGCAATGACGGCATCGCGCTCATCCGCCGTCATCTCCGGGAAGACGGGCAGGCTGATCACCTCATTGCTGAGCATGTCGGAAACGGGCATCGGCGGGTAAGGACCGCCGGCGGCGAAACATTCCTGCGCGTGCAGCGGCACGGGGTAGTAAATCTCCGAGGCGATGCCCCGCTCTTGCAGCCAGCGGCGGAGAGAATCGCGGGGCGGCTCCGCCCATTGCCAAGCCTTGCCGCGGCGCACGCGCAACGTGTACTGGTTGACGATGTGGGTGCGGTCCGGCTGTACCGTGGGGAGGACGAGCTCCACCGCTTCCCCGCCCCGGGCTTCCGCAAGCGCGCTGTTGTAGGCTTCGAAATTCCGCTGGCGGGCGGCGGTGTAAGCCGCCAGGTGCGGCAATTTGACGGAAAGAAAAGCAGCCTGCAGCGCGTCCAGGCGGAAATTTCCGCCTACCAGGCTATGGAAATACCGCGGATGCGCGCCGTGGTTTCGGAGAAGGCGCGCATTCTCGGCGAGTGCGGCATCGTTTGTCACGAGCAGGCCGGCATCGCCGAGCGCCCCCAGATTCTTTGTCGGGAAGAAGCTGACCGTTCCGAAAGAACCCATGGAGCCGGCCGGCCTGCCATGGTATTCGGCGCCGAAGGACTGCGCGGCATCCTCAATCACGGAAATGCCGTGCCGCTCCGCAACCTCTAGAATCGGCTGCATTTCCGCGGCTTGACCGTACAGATGAACGGGAATAATGGCTTTCGTGCGCGGCGTGATCAGGGCCTCAATTTGGCCAGGATCGATGTTGAAGGAAGTGGGACAGCAATCCGCGAAGACGGGCTTGGCCCCGACGCGGGCCACGCATCCCGCAGTGGCGAAAAACGTAAAGGAGGGGCAAATCACCTCATCGCCCGGACCAATGGCCAGGGCCATCAGGGCGACGAGGATGGCATCGGTTCCGGAACTCATGCCGATGGCGAAGCGGGCGCCTGCCAGAGCCGCGGAAGCAGCTTCGAAGGCTTCCACCTCGGCGCCCCCGATAAAGTGGCCGGAGTGGAGAACGCGGCGAAAGGCTTCGGAAAGTTCGGCCTCGAGGGGGAGATTCTGGCGCCGCACGTCGAGGAGGGGGACGTTCATGGAAAAGATTAGGATAGCAGGGGCTGTGGGCCTGAAAACGAGTCGAATATCCTGTTAAACTAACTGGAGTTCCAAAACTCAGTTACTGGCGAAAACGGACGGCGACAATTGTGCGCGTAGCGCTACTGCAAATCAACCCCACGGCGGGAGACATTCAGGGCAATGCCTCTCTGATCGTCCGCGGAACGCGCGACGCACAAAGCCACGGCGCCGACCTTGTAGTCACGCCGGAACTGGCGCTGATGGGATACCTTCCGCGCGACCTTCTGATGAGCGAGGGCTTCGTACGGCGCGGCTGCGAGATGCTGACCCGCATGGCCGTGGATCTGAAGAATGCGCCTCCGCTGCTGGTCGGCGTGGCGACGCGAAATCCGTCCGATATGGGGCGCCCTCTGTTCAACAGTGCCGTTTTACTGAAGGATGGCGAGGTGGGCCAGGCGTTTCATAAGACGCTGCTGCCGACGTACGATGTCTTCGACGAAGACCGCTACTTCGAACCGGCTAGCGAACCGGGGATTCTGGAACTCAAGGGCCGCCGCCTCGGCATCAGCATTTGCGAAGATGTGTGGAACGATCGCGATTTTTGGCAGCGGCGCCGCTATCACCACGATCCGATCGAAACCCTGGCGCAAAACGGCGCCGAAGCTATCGTCAACTTATCGGCGTCTCCGTTTACCGTCGGCAAACAACCCCTTCGCGAAAAGATGCTGGCGCAGATGGCCCGTAAGTACGGGCTTCCGCTCGCGTGGGTAAATCAGGTGGGCGGCAACGACGACCTGATCTTTGACGGGCGCAGCGGCGCTTTCGACGCCCAGGGAAACATCACGGCACGAGCCAAAGGTTTCAGCGAAGACCTGGTGATTGTGGAGCTGCCTTCGGGATCGGGCACCATCGCCGCCGACGATTACACACCCGAGGCTGAGATTTGGAACGCGCTCGTTCTGGGCGTGCGCGACTATGCGCGCAAAACACGGTTCACCAAGGTGCTGCTGGGGCTTTCCGGCGGCGTCGATTCGGCGCTGACGGCAGCGATTGCAGCCGATGCGATGGGTCCGGAAAACGTCCTCGGCGTCATGATGCCGTCGAAATATTCGAGCTCGGGCAGCGTGGACGATTCCGTGGAGCTTGCAAAGAACCTCGGCATACAGACGCTCACCCTGCCGATCGCCGGCATCATGGGCACTTACGATCAGGTGCTGGCGGACGCGTTTAAAGGCTTTTCAATGGATGTCACGGAAGAGAACATCCAATCGCGCATTCGCGGCAACCTGCTGATGGCGCTTTCCAACAAGTACGGATCGCTCCTGCTGACCACCGGAAATAAGTCGGAGATGTCGGTGGGTTACTGCACGTTATACGGAGATATGAACGGCGGATTGGCTGTCATCGCGGACCTGCCGAAGATGATGGTGTATCGCGTCTGCGAGTGGCGGAATAAACGAAAGCTCGATATACCGCTGGCGATTTTGACAAAGGCGCCCTCGGCCGAGCTGAGGCCTGACCAGAAAGATCAGGATAGCCTGCCGCCATACGAGTTGCTGGACCAGATTCTGGAGTTGCACGTAGAGCAAAGTAAGTCAGCCGAAGAAATCGTCGCGATGGGCTTTGACGAAGGCACCGTCCGGCGAATCCTGCGGCTGGTGCGGATCGCGGAGTTTAAGCGGAAGCAGGCCGCCCCGGTGCTGAAGGTAACATCGCGGGCATTTGGCACCGGATGGCGGATGCCGATTGTAAGACAAGAATAATACTCAGGAAAACGAAGCATGAAGTTATCGATCATCGGTTTAGGCAAGCTGGGCGCGCCCATGGCGGCGGTGATGGCCCACAAAGGACACACCGTTATCGGCGTGGATGTGAATCCCGCTTACGTAACAGCGATTCAACAGGGCCGGCCTCCCGTAAATGAGCCCGGTCTGGCGGACATGATTCACGCGAACCGCGAGCGCCTCACGGCGACTCTGCAGTACGAAGAGGCGATTCTCGCAACCGAGATCACGTTCATCATCGTGCCGACGCCGTCCGACCCCGATGGCACATTTACGATGCGCTTTGTGCTGAGCGCGGCCGAAAAGATCGGCGCGGCGCTGAAGAAGAAGAATTCGTGGCACCTGGTGGTTCTTTCGAGCACGGTCATGCCGGGGTCGACAGGCAGCCGGTTGCTGCCCGCGCTGGAAGCGGCTTCGGGTAAGAAGTGCGGCGTCGATTTCGGCCTGTGTTACAACCCCGAGTTCATCGCCCTGGGCAGCGTAGTGCGGGACATGCTGAATCCGGACATGATCCTGATCGGCGAATCCGACCAGCGCAGCGGCGAATTGCTCGGCAGTCTGTATGAAGGCGTTTGCGACAGCAATCCGCGCATTCAACGGATGAACTTCGTGAATGCGGAGTTGACCAAGCTTTCGGTGAATACCTTCGTTACGACGAAGATTTCCTATGCCAACATGCTGGCGCAGGTGTGCGAAACGCTGCCGGGCGCGGATGTGGACGTGGTAACGACGGCGATCGGCTGCGACACGCGCATCGGCCAGAAGTATTTGAAGGGCGCGTTGGGCTACGGCGGTCCGTGCTTCCCGCGCGACAACGTCGCATTTTCGGCGCTTGCGCGCACCAATGGCGTGCCGGCGCTGCTGGCGGAGGCCACGGACGCGATGAATCGACGCCAGGTGCCTCGCATAGCGGACCTGATTCTCTCGCGGCTGCCGGAAGGCGGTACGGCAGGCATCCTGGGGCTCTCATACAAACCGAATACCGAGGTGGTCGAGGAATCGCAGGGCGTGGCGATCGCGAAGGAACTGCTGGCTCGCGGGATAAAGGTGGTGGTGTTCGATCCGGCGGCGATGGAGAATGCGCGGCCGCAGCTGGTGGGTCACGTGACGTTTGCGCGGAGCGCGAAGGAGTGCGCGGGGGCGGCGGACGTTCTGGCGATCACGACACCTTGGGCGGAGTTTAAGGCACTTGGAGCCGCGGACTTCAAACCGGCTGTGACGGTGCTGGATTGCTGGCGGGTGCTGGGGACGAACGCCGTTCCCACAACTGGCGAGCGGTTCGCGTTGGGGGCGGGGCCTACCCTGCCGGCTGACACGGAAGCGGAAAATATCGCGGTCGAAGCCGAAGCGAATTAAGGCGGTAACCGGTATGTCGAAGAAGGGACGGCCGGCGGCGCAACCAGAAACCGCTGCTTATTCCACCAAAACAGCGCCAATCGCGGGCAGCGGCCCCGCGCAGGCGTGTGCGGCGGAGACCGCTGGAGAGCCCAGTCCCGAAGTGGAAGGGCGGGGCAAGATCGCGTTCTGGGAGAACAAGCCGGTTGGGCTAGATATCGTTCTTCTTCTCTTACTGCCGCTTCTAGCCGCGGTCCGCAATATCGATTACCTGTTCAGCCAAGCCGGGTACTTGGATTCCTGGATCTATAACAGCTTCTTCAGACATCCTAGCGAGCTAACATCTCTCTTTCCGGGCACCTACTACGGAAGCCGACTAGGCTGGATACTGCCCGGCTCCCTGGCATATCACATTCTGCCAGCGCTAACGGCCAATTTTTTATTGCATTCTTGCGTACTTTACACGGCTACATTCTCTCTATATGTTCTTATGCGAGAGCTGTTCGGCCGACGTACTGCTCTCATTTCCGCGTCATACTTTGCACTGTATCCGTTTACATGGATCGCGATGGGAACGGACTATGTCGACGGGGCAGCGATCGCATATTACCTACTCTGCGCCGCTCTTACGGTCAGGTACTGCAGGACGTCAAAGGTACTGAATCTGTTTCTGGCGGGTTGCGCGTTTGCATTGATGATTTACACGCAGCTGTTCTGTATCGTTTTGGCGTCCAGCATCCTAATCCTTTATCTGGCATGTCTTCCCCGCATTACTCTTCCTTCTGCAGTCTCTGCCGCCATGCGCTTCGCCGCCATCTACCTCGCGGCCTTGGCTATAGTCACCGTCGCTCTCGGATTGTTTAGCCGCTATCTGGGTGGGCAGTTTTGGTTCTATGTGCCCTCCTTGAAAATAGGAAACACTATCGCTCTTCAGCCGAGCCCATGGCGCCTTCGAGACTACGCATGGCTGCGCCAGGCTTTCTGGCTACCATTGCCTGCGATTGCATTTATTAGCTCCGCGTCAGCTTTGCTCCGGCGGGCTGTTGGCCGCAGGACAAGGCCCATTGCGCTTGCACTCGCGGCGAACGTCGTATTGACATCAGCGTTAATGCTTTACTTTCAGCTCAAGAGCGCGCCAGTACTCCAAATTTATTACTACGCCTCGTACTTGATCCCAGTTGTATTTCCTTGGATATGTGCCCTCTGTTTTGCAGACCTTGAGACTGCCAGCAAAGGGTGGTGGGGTGCGGTCGCTGCTTCTGTCGCCTGTGCCGCAGCCACGTGGCTGTCGACGCATCCTACTGGCTCCGCGGTTCTATTGTCTAGTTCAGCGCTGTGGGTGTTCGTCTATACATGCGCATTATTTGGAATCGTGATTACTTTCCTGCCGGGCCGTTTTCGAGTGGGCGTTGGGCTGATAGCGATTCCGATGCTTATACTCGTTTGCAAGCTTAGCGGTACTGGGGGAATGGTTTCACCTAAACAAGCAGCAGCGTTCAAGCGTATTACTAGCGCTTCTGGATACATCGAGCAACAGCGGAAAGACAATTCACTGCGTTTCTGGTATTCCTCTAAGGACCCGAACTCAGCGGATTTCGATTCTATCAATTCCTGCTATTTGTGGGCATATACCTACATCAACCGCGACTTCCCCGCGCTTGACGCCTCTGTTAACCTCCCCGAAGGAACTCTGATAGCTTTATTATCTTCACAGCCCACGGCGCCCGACTTAGTCCGAAAGGGGTTTGCCGAGCGCAAGAAGGTGCTCGAAGTAGTCGACCGTCGCGAGATTCACGATGGAGTGGCCGACTACTATATCAATCTTGTGCGGGTCTCCCGAGACCCCGTATCGTTGATCCCGCTAGAACTCGATGCCGGGTCCGTGCTGAGGGCGGCTGGCGACGGCGCGGCGCATCCGCTGTCTCCCGAAAAATGGATCATGGCCGATTACAAAGGCGAGGGTAACTTGACGCGAGTGAACGATGGCGTGCGCGTACAAACGGCATCGAATCATTGGGCGTACGGCAGCCTTTATCCCCTGATCTCTGTTGGGGACGCTGGCGAATACTTATTTGTTCTAAAGTATCAACTCGTGGTCGGCGACATGAACATAGGCGCGCTCAAAGGCGACATGAGTCAGTGGATCAGCCAAGCTGGTCCGCCGGTTCATAGCGGAAGCGTGCTCACTAAAGAGTTTTCTCTACGCCTCAAAGCTGGCGAAAGCATACGAGTCATCACGGAGAACAACCGTGCTACGGAAAACAGGCCCTCCGAGTTTGTAATTCGAAGTGTCAGCGCGTACCGGGTTAAAGATGACCACGCCGTACGCTAGGCAGCCAGCCGGGCAATTGCCACAATGGAAGACCCCGCCGGCAGCCGGCGCCTGTTAGCCAGCCATGCCGCTTCCCATTCCAAGGCGGCCAACATTACACTGTTTACTACCGGAACTACTTTGAGGTTCCGCTCCACCGTATCTTGCGGATTCTCCCGCTGTCTGCCTGTTTTCCGGCTAAGCCACATCAGCGGATAGAGAGCCATCATATACTCACTCAGGAACTCCACCTCGTATCCGGTCGCCTCCAGCTTTTCACGAAGCGCGCCGCATTCGTAGCGGCGGCAATGGCCCGCGGCCACATCGAAGTCGCTCCACAGAAATTGATGCGCGGGCACAGTCAGCAATAACCTGCCATTCGGTGCGAGAAGAGTCTTTGTGTGCTTCAGGATGGCTAGATCGTCGGAGATATGTTCGAGCACATCGAACATGCCAATGAGCTCAAATGCGGTCGCAAACGGAGCACACCGGACGTCGCCCTGGATCAATGGGGACGCAACACGACCCCGGGCGAATGCGAGGCCCTCGCCATACAGGTCCATGCCGATGGCGGTCGCGCCGCTGCACGCTTTCTCGAGAAAACGCAGGACATTCCCGTTACCACAACCCATCTCCAGAACTTTGTACGGCGGACCGAAGCCCGCCGCGATGCCAGCTGCTATGCGAGAAATGATGAGGTTGCGAGCGCGAAACCAAAAGTGCGAATCCTCGACGGCGGCCAATTGCGCGAAGTGAGCCGGATCGTAACCGCCTTGCAAGTCACGCCGGGCGTTCATGCCTTCGCGGCCGCCCGGTGGCGAAATTGCCGGACGGCTGAGACCACTTCCGCCTGTTCGCCTTCACTGAGATCATTGTAGAAAGGCAGGCGAAGCAGGCGATCGCTGACGGACTCGGTAATAGGACATTGCGCCGCGTTTCCGCCGTACTGCATACCCATCGGCGATAAATGCAACGGGACGTAATGAAATACGCTCAGAATGCCAGCGGATTTCAAATGCTCTATCAAGCCCTGCCGCATTTCCAGAGTGGGCAAGAGCACATAGAACATATGGTATGACTGCTCGCAATGAGACGGAACAAACGGCAACTGGACGTTATTGGCAACGGCCCACTCCGCGAGATGCGTCTTATAGTATTGCCACACTCGCCGCCGGCTCGCAGTGATTGTTTCTACGCGCTGCAATTGAGCCAGGAGAAAGGCGGCTAGGATATCGGACATCAGGTAGCTCGAACCGGCTTCCACCCACGTATATTTATCGACTTGGCCGCGCAGAAACCGGCTGCGATTCGTGCCCTTCTCGCGAAGTATCTCAGCGCGCTCGATATATTCCGGGTCGTTAATCAGCAGCGCGCCGCCTTCGCCGCAGATTACATTCTTGGTCTCGTGAAAACTCAACGTCGCGAGCTTGCCGATCGTGCCGAGATAAGTGCCCTTATACTTCGCCAGTAAGCCGTGCGCATTGTCTTCGACGACCGCGATGCCGTAACGACTCGCGATCGCGGCAATGGTGTCCATTTCGCAACCTACGCCCGCATAATGCACCGGCACAATCGCGCGAGTTCGGGGCGTGATCAACGATTCCAATTGAGTCTCATCGATGTTTAACGTATCGGGACGAATGTCGATGAAAACCGGTGTGGCGCCCCGAAGCACGAAGGCATTCACCGTGGAAACAAACGTGAACGACGGCAGTATCACTTCATCGCCGGGTTTGATATCAAGGAGAAGCGCGGAAAGTTCCAGCGCGTGGGTGCATGATGTGGTCAGCAGTGCACGCGCACAAGACAAAGTCTCCTGCAGAAGCTTGTGGCACTCACGCGTATAACTGCCGTCCCCGGCGGTATGCCCGCGAGTGATGGCGTCCGCCATGTAACGCAGTTCATCGCCGCTCAAGCCAGGTTTATTAAAGGGAATCCGATAACCGCTCATTGTGTTACTGTTTTTCAAAAATAAAGAGTTTTTGCGTCCCGTAGTCGCCGGCCGCGGGCAGTTCAGACACCCAGTGATTCCACTCCGCCGCCGGATTGGCTACGTCGACCGCGCCGCCCGCAATACGGCCGAGAAGGGGCTTGATTACGCGCGTGCCGACATAGTAGCTGCTCGCGAAGTTGTTGACTTCGCGCAACCGTAGTCCGGCCGGGCAGTCCCCCCGCATGCGCTCCTCGTCGAGATACTGATTAAATGGCGGCATTGGAATATCAGATAGGCCCCACTCCTGCCGGAACGCATTCAAGCGCTGCCAGCCCTGCACGGTCGCTTCGGAAACAAGCAATGTGCCACCCGGCCTTAGAACACGCGCACATTCCTTTAATGCCAATAACTGGCGGTCCCACGAGCCTAAGTTGATCAGAACACGGATGGTGATCACCTTGTCGTAAGCATCGTCGGGTTCCTTCAAATCGGTGATGTCGCCTTGCGCAAAGCTAACGCTTCCCGGTAATTGGCCGGTTATTGCGGATTGGCGGTGTTTCGCGTTCTCGATCATTTCCGGGATGTAATCCAGACCGCGGACCTCGATTCGCCGTTGAGACGCGAATTGCACTGTCGAGAAGCCGTTCGCGCAGCCGACGTCCAGAACCCGGTCGCCATCGGCCAAGTGCTTCAGAATCTCGCGGACTTCCATTTCCATGACACGGAAGTCGGACCACGACGCAGCCGCTCCTTGTCCATGGATGCGTGCTTGTTCAGTCCAGAAGTTTCGTATTTCGTCTAGTGTGTATTTATCGGACATATTGCGACTGTGGCTTGGCTGCATAAGAATCTGCCGTGGAACTCACGGGCTCCGCCGTGACGGAACGGACTGCATAACTGGGACGATCCATGACTCGAAAATGCATTCGGGCCAGATACTCTCCCATGATGCCGAGCGCAAACAACTGCGCGCCGGAGAAGATCACAACGAGAGAGGCCAGGAATGGAAAACCGGGAACCGCGTCACCTTGCATGAAGTAGCGGGCAAGGACGTAAATTAAGAGGACGAGCCCCAGAAGGGTGCAGGAAAAGCCGAGTACGCTTGCGACCTGAAGCGGCACCGTACTGAAGCCTGTCATCATATTCATGGCGTGGGCAATCAATTTACCGACCGTATAATTCGACTTCCCGACAGTACGCGGATCGTTTCTGACGGGCACGGAACCGAAGCGCCGTGTGCCCCAAGTCAATAGAACGTCAATGGAAACGAAAGGGCCTGAATACTCCGCAAAAGCATCGCGCAAATACGTGCGAAACACACGGAAGGAACTTACCTTTCGAGCCGTTTCGGCTCCCATAGCGCTTTGCAGCGCGAGCTTGGTGACGGTGGATGCCATGTTGCGGAAGAGTCCATGCGCCTGTTCGCGCGGCGTTCCGTAAACGACGTCAACGTCATTCTGCAGAGCGGCGAGCATCCGCGGAACCTCTTCCGGAGGAGTCTGGAGGTCGTCATCGAGCGTGGCTATGGTTTCGTGGCGCGCCGCCCGGATTCCGCAAAGCAAGGCATTGTGCTGGCCAAAGTTACGCATCATATTGATGCCGCGGATCCACGGAAAACGAGAGGCTAACTCCTGAATGATTTCCCAACTGCGGTCGCGGCTGCCGTCGTTGACCAGGATCAACTCGCCGAGCTGCGAAGCGGGGTCGAGAACCGCGCCGATGCGGTCGACTAGAGATGCTAAACAGCCCTCGGAATTGTATACGGGGATTACGACGGAGACCGCCACCTGTCAATGATAACATTCGCCAAATACGTCCTTTCTTCGCTACGAGGGCGGGAAAATGGGCCGAATTCCTTGTTGCCGCTGACCTGCGGCGCGCCGTATGGTACCGTGCAAAAGTAACCCATGCTTGCATCGCCCACCCAATCCTCATTTACCCCCGGCGCCGCCTATTGGAAGCAGCGCCATACGGTTGGCAAGTCCCGCGACCGGCTGCTGGCACTCAGCCGGACCGTGGGACGGCAATCCGATCTGACGCCATTTCAGCTCGCGCAATTGTTCTCCGCCGCTCAGGAGTTCGCCCCCGACCTGATTGTGGAGCTCGGACGCGGGACGGGTAACTCCACATGCGCCTTTACCGAGGCGGCGAACCAGCTTCCCAACTCCTGCCGGGTGCTCAGCCTGTGTAATAGCGCCGATTGGGCAAACACGACGGCGCCGAAACTGGGCGATGTAGTGCCCGCCTCGTGGTTCCAGCCATTGACCGCGGAACGCGGCGACATTCTGGCATTCGATTACAAAAAAGCCCTCGCGGGCGCCAGGCGGGTTCTGCTGTTTTGGGACGCGCATGGCTTTGAAATCGCCGAATGCGTTTTGGGCATCATTATGCCGCTGCTTGCCGGCAAGGAACACGTTGTCCTGATGCACGACATGTCGGACCTGCGTTATTGCGGTTCAAAACACAGCCAGTACGGCGAGAGGGGATTGTGGAAAGGCGTGAGCGCCGGCGATACGCGCTTTCAAATCGGCTTCATCGACTCAGCGGTGGCGCAGGCTATCTCGATTATGGATTTCACGAGACGCAACAACCTCACGCTCGATTCCGCCGATCACAGCATCGATATGGAAATCACGCAAGTCCCCGGCCGCGTGGAAGAAATGCGCGCTCTTCTGGGAGAAGAACTGTTTTCCCAACAGGGTCACTGGTTTTGGTTCACGCTCAACGAGCACGCGGGGCCGTATACGTTCCCGCGCTATACGCTCGGGTAATCACTTCCGGCGAACCAGATCAAACCAGTTGAAATCGTTGTTGTGAAAATTGAAGGCAAGCACGGTTTCGAACTCCGCGGGCGCGAGCCGCTCGAGAATTTTGGGAAGGTCATACCACTGAGCCCAGGGAGTGGCCGCTCCGTCCGTGCACTTGCCCCATTGTTCGAACGGCAGACTGCCTTCCCGCTCCCATCGCTCTCGCGGATACGTCAGCTCCACCCAACGGCCGCCGATGCGCAGATGCTGTAGCAGGCGTTGCGCCTCGCGGCGCGAGAATTCAAACGGCACGTGCAACATCGAGCCCTGGCACCAGATCACATCGAAATCCGCCGGCAGCCGGTCAAGCGAGCTCAGATTCTCGAGAAAGAGAAACTTCGCGTCCTGAATCCCGAGAAGGCCGCAGAGGCGCTGCAGTAACCTGAGGTTCGTCTCGGCGATATCCACGAAGGTCATGGAAGCGCCGCAGCGAGCGAAAGTGAGGCCGTCGATCCCCAAACCGGACCCGACATCCAGCACCCGCTTTCCTTTGAGCACATCGCCGTAGAGTTGCTGATACCAGCCTCGAGCGGCAAAGCCTGATCCCGTTGTGGCTTCCCGGTGCGTCTCGATCCAGAGAGCCTTCAGCTGTTGATCGCTGAGCTGCAGGAGATCGAGCGTCTTTCGCCGGCCGGCAAGGCCGAACGGCACTTCGTTCCATTTCAGTCGCAGCGCGGCAAAGAGACGCTCGCCGGTCTCATCTTTTGCCGCCCACTCGCCGAACCCGCGCAGGGGGCTTGCCGGCAGCGCTTGAATTGCGATGCTTTGTATTGTGCATTTCGATTGCACTCCGCCCGGCGCGTTATTGCGAATCACGATCCAACCGGAGTCGGGGACATCGTCGACTTCGATTTCCACGGTGCTGCTATCGGCCGCCGAACGCTCCTGGTCTGCCAGGATTTCGCGGAGATCATCCTTAACAAAAACGATGCCGATGTGCCCCGCCTCCACCTCCGCTTTCACCTGAATACAGACTCGTTCGGCCGGCGCGACATCGGCCTTCGAAAAGCGGAAACCGGCGGCGTAAGACCATTGAGAAGCCGGGGTAACAATACGAGCCCCGCCGGCCACGGAAACAGCGGCATTGTTATGCGGCGTCACGCTGCCTAAATCCAAATAGTGCGGCGCACGAGGCTGTGATTCGGGAACGATTGCCATGGAATTGCGCATTATAACAGCCAATCCGAAATGCGCTTGCTCATTCAGCTACAATGTCCGTTCTACAATTCAGCGTTTCAGACAGGCATGAACCCGATGAACCCGGCCGTCCCGTATCTTTCCGTAGTCGCCACAAGTCGCAATGACGACCACGGCGGAAGTCTACTCCGCCGCACGCAGACGTTTGTCAACGCCTTGGCGGATCAGGTGAAGCGGTATCAGTTACCCGCGGAGCTCATCATGGTGGAATGGAACCCGCCACCGGACCGCGGGCCTTTGCACGAGGCGCTGCAATGGCCTGCGGATTTATCGCCGCTCCAGGTACGTTTTATCCAAGTCCCGCCGGGCGTCCATGCGCGGTATCGTCACGCCGAATCTCTGCCTTTGTACCAAATGATCGCCAAGAATGCCGGCATCCGGCGGGCCCGCGGAAAATATGTTCTGGCGACAAACATCGACATTCTCTTTTCTAACGAGCTGATTCAATTTATTGCGCGACGTTCGCTGCAACCCGCGTTCATGTATCGGTTGGACCGCCACGACGTTATGACCGATGTGCCCATGGATGCAGACGTGGATAGCAGGCTGGCGTACTGCAACAGCCACCTGGTACGGCTCAACGCCAGGGAGGGGACTTACTATTTAACGGCGGAAGGTGAGCACGCCGTCGTGCCGAATGACATTGTCGACGAGGGAAGCGGCATCAGCCTCGGATCCGGTTGGTATCCGCCGGGACGCGAAGGCGGTCAGTCGTCCCGCTGGGTGGAAAATGACGCCGTACTCGTGGTGACTCCTCCGGCCGAGCCTCCGCCGCCGTTGGTGCTTGAGGTGGAACCCGGGCCGAGCATCCCCGAAAATGCCTTCGATTTGCTGTTTTTTGACGAGAGCGGAAATGAAGTAACGCGTGCTGAAATCCGCGGCCGCTCCCGGCTGGAGTTACAAATTCCCTCGGGCGGAAAGCGCACGCTCCGGTTGCATACCTTAAACGGCGGCTATCCGATTCGTTACAACCCCCGCGTTCTGAACTTCCGCGTATATCGCTGCGCCTGGGGAGAAGTGAAAGTCCCGGCGGTGGAAGCTCCGGCGGTAGAAGCTCCGGCGGTAGAAGCTCCGGTGCCCGGAGTAACGCCTGAACTTGAAGTGCCTGTTGAACAGGAGCCGGTCAGCGTGGCTGCGCAGCCTGAACCCATGCCGGCAGCGGAGCCGGAGGAGGCCGAGCCTGAGGTGCAGGTCCCGGAAATCCAGCCGGTGTACGAGCGCGCAGAAGCTGCGCCCATTGCTGTCGTCGTCGAGCCCGTCATGCCTCCCGCGCCGGCCGCCATTGTGGAGGATAGCGGCTACAAAGTTCTTTCGACCGAATCCGTGGCCTCCAACGGCGCGGGAAGTGGCCCAGGAATTCTGGGGAAAGTGGCAGGCGTGCTCCGCCGCGCTGCCGGAGACGCTCCCGCCATTCCAGTGTGGGTCCCGGTACCGGGAGTCGTGCGGCATACAGTGCGGCTGTGCTTCCGGCTGGCGGGTCGCCCGGTGGTGGCGGAGGAAGAACCGGAACAGAAGCCCGTCCCCCAAGACGCCGAACAGCCCGTCGTTATTGTCCAGGACGTGCCGATGGCCGCTCCGGTGGAGCAGCCGGTCGCCGTCGCCGTAGCCGCCCCCGCGGAACCGGCTGTCTTCGAACCAGTAACCCCGGCGCACTGCGAACCCGAACAGCCTACCGAAGCGGAGTCCCTCGCTATTGAGCCGGAGCCTGCTCCGGCGGCAGAACCCGTCGCCGCGGAGCAAAAGGCTGCTCCGGAGCCTGCTCCGGCAGCGGAACCCGCCGCCGCAGAGCACAAGGCCGCGCCGGAGCCCGAAGTTCCGCCCGCGCCGCGGAAGCGCGTGGCTTCGTCCGGTTTGCTGCGGCCTCAAGACGATCCATCGTCCGACTACTACTATCAGCCCGCGAACCTTCACACCAATGGCTGCGGCGATTTCACGTTATTGGCCAGAGAGCATTGGATGGACCTGCGAGGCTACCCGGAATTCGATATGTACTCATTCCATATCGATTCCGTGTTCTGTTTCGCCGCGCATCATGCCGGGGTCCGGGAAGTGGTTCTCAAGAATCCCATGCGCATGTATCACATCGAGCACGGCCGGGGATCGGGCTGGACCCCGGAGGGAGAGAACGACCTCTTCGGCCGTTTGCGCGCAAAAGGCATTCCCTGGCTGGAATATAGCGAAGTAATGATGTGGGCAGCGCAGATGCGCCGCTTGGAGAGCCCCCTGATTTTTAACGGGGATGCCTGGGGGCTGCGGGATATCGAGTTGCCGGAAACGGCTTTCTGAGGCGGCTACGCCGGCGCGGCGGAATATGCTGCCGGGCTATCCGCGTATGCTTCCAAAACTTCGTCAGCGGGCCCGTCCATGGCAACCTCGCCGTGGGAAAGCCACAATGCGCGATCGCACATCACCCGGACCAGCGGCGAGGAGTGTGAAACGAACAGCAATGTTTTGCCGCGCGATCGGAATTCGCGGATTCGTTTGAAGCACTTCTCCTGGAATGCCTGATCCCCCACGGCAAGCACCTCATCGATGATGAGAATATCGGGGTCCACGTTGATGGCGACGGAAAATGCCAGGCGCATCATCATTCCGGTGGAGTAGGTGCGGAGCGGTTCGCGGATGAAGTCGCCGATATCGGCGAAATCCACGATCGCGTCGTGCAACTCCTCGGTTCGGGCCTTGGAGATTCCCAATAGCGACGCATTCAGCCTGAGGTTCTCTTCACCAGTCAATTCCGGATGAAAACCGGACCCCAGCTCGAGCAGGGCTGCCACGCGCCCGTTCACCTGAACTTTACCGGAGGTGGGTTCCGCGAGGCCGGCGATCAGGCTGAGGAGCGTGCTCTTGCCCGCGCCGTTGCGACCGACAACGGCCAAACTCTCGCCTTCGCCGAGATTGAAAGAGACGTTGCGTAATGCAAAAAAGTCCTCTTTCTTCTTGCGATTCCTAAACACATCAACAATGTGAGTTCGGAGCAGTTTTGAGCCTGCGCCGTGCCGAAATGATTTGCAAACCCCGTTAAACCGGATCACGCGTTTTTCCTATAGACAATCGTAGAATCCCGTTTTCATCCGCCTGAACGCCAGCACTCCCACTAAGAGGACGGCGCACGACCCCACACAGAGTTTGACCAGTAGCGAAGCCGGCGGCGCGGCAGCGTGCAACAAGATATCCCGCAGGGCCATGACAAGCGCGGCAATCGGATTATACGCATACAGCTTCGCAAACCGCTCGGGGATCTTCGAAAAGTCGTAAAAGATCGGGATCAGCCAAAACAAAATGGTGTTCAGGGATTCGACAACGTAGCGGGTGTCTCGAACATAGACGTTGATCGCGGAAGTAATCATGGAAAGCCCGAGAACGAAGATCACTTCCATGCCCCAGATGAGCGGCATCCAGAGCCATTGCCGGTTCACGCCCTTACCGAAGAGCAAGGCAAATGTCAGCAACAGCCCGATCTGTATGAACATGTGCACGCAGTTGCCCAGAATCGTCGCAACGGGAATGAGTTCGCGGGGCACGGCGACGCGCTTGATGATCGTCGCGTTGTCCGCCACCGAGCTGGTGCCGGTGATCCAGGCTAAAGAAAAGAAGTTGAAGGGGACGAGTCCACACAAGACAAAGACAGGATAATCCTGCTGTCCGGACGGAAAGACCTTTGTAAACACAAACGTCAGAACCGCCATGGTGACCAGCGGATTGAGCATAGACCACAGCACGCCGAGTGACATGTTGCGGTATCGGATCTTAAAATCCTTCTGGATCAGATTGCTCAGTACGAATTTCAGATCACCATTCCACATAGGCGCAAAGTGCCCGCAGCGGATGGGCCTTGGGATCCAACCAAACTCCGGGGAGATTTTTGACCCTTCGATTGTAGCGCATTTGCAGACTCCGGTATTCCTGCTACATTGATGATTCGACAGCGCCAGCGCCAAAATCTACCGTGAAAGCACCCCCATACCCAATCGCCGGAATACCTGCTCAGTGCCCGGGCGGAGGAGGCGGAAGCAGCGTCTTCGACACCCCGGAAGCACTTCAAATCAATACGGCGAGATTGCAGCATCTGGACAGCCTGGGGTTACCGCTCGCCAACACTTCCGTGCTGGATTTGGGCTGCGGCGTGGGCCATCTGGCCCGTTTCTTTGTCGATAAGGGCTGCAAAGTAACCTGCGTTGATGGACGCGCCGAGAATATTGACGAAGTCAGGCGGCGCTTGCCCTCGGCGGAAGCGTATGTCGGCGATGTGCAGACGGACCGCCTGAGCCGCTTCGGCCGCTTTCCCGTGGTCCTTTGTTACGGGCTGCTATACCATCTGGAAAACCCCGCGGCGGCACTGCGAAACATGGCGTCCGCCTGCGACGGCATTCTGTTGCTGGAGACCGTGATCTCCGACCATGAACTCCCGGTGGTTCGCCTGCTGGATGAGCCCCGGCTGACAACGAACCAGGCCCTTAGTGGACTTGGGTGCCGGCCCACTCCGGCGTTCGTCGCTATGGCGCTCACACGCGCGGGCTTCGACTTTGTGTACGCGCCCCGCTTTGCGCCTGAACACCCGGACTTTCAATTCGAGTGGCTGAACAACCTGGATTGCGCGCGCAACGATCATCTCTTGCGATGTGTCTTTGTCGCGTCCCGCAAGCCGCTCGATAATCCCAATCTCACGCTCCTTCTATCCGCGCCCGCGCACCCGGTGGCAGCGTTTACGGGCGTGGCTCCGCTCGCAGGATCAGAGCGCGTCTGGATCGATGTGGGAGCGCATCTCGGAGCCAAGACTCTCCCGGCGGCACAAGCAGACCCCTTGCTGCGCGTGTATGCATTCGAGCCAAACCTCACCGCCGCGAGCGGGCTGATGGGGAAGCTTGCGAATTTCGTGGCGCTGCCGTTCGCCGTCGCGGAAAAGGATGGCGCGGCGGAGTTCTTCGTCAATGAGTTCGAGGCGGCAAGCTCGCTTCTCCCGTTCGTGCCTGAGGGCCTGAGTTCCTGGCTTGGCGGCGAGCAACTGCGCGTCAGAGAAACGCGCATCGTACCCACTATCCGGCTCGATACGTTTATGGACGGAGCGGGCATCGGCGCGGTGGAGTTCCTGAAAATCGATGCTCAGGGGGCGGACCTGGACGTTGTTCGTTCCTGTGGCGCCCGCCTGAAGGACATCGAGCGGATCGAGCTTGAAGTCCAGATCACAAGCATCCCGCTTTATAGCAATTCCGCTTCAAAGCAGGATGTCATCGACTTCTTATGGAACGCGGGCTTCGATCTGGAATCTTCCGAGCTGCAAAGCATGGGCCAGGAAGAAAACCTCCGCTTCGTTCGGACGCCCTTTTCGGATCCCGGCGCGGCACTTGCTCAAGCACGCCCGCTAACCTATGCCCGTCCATTGGAGCTTTATCCAGGCTGGCACTTCGGCATCGATTGGAACAGCGCCGATCCCCTCATTGCGCAAAGGCGCTTGATTTGGAACTACTTCCACGGGCGCGCCATGGAAACGCCGCTGGAATTCGCGTGGTATGCCGGCATTTCGTTGCTTCTCTATATGGGCAACGACATCAGCCGTTCTCTATACGTGGAAGGTTGCATCGACCCCAACGAGTTCGTCTTCCTGGATCGTTTTCTGAAGCCCGGAATGGTGGTGGTGGATGCTGGGGCGAACGAGGGCTTGTACACGATTTTCGCGGCGCGCAAAGTTGCGCCGGAAGGCGCCGTCTTCGCATTCGAACCGAGCGCGCGGGAATTTGCCCGTCTGCGCAACAACGTCGAAAGAAATCATATCCCGAATGTTCGAGCGCTGGCGATGGCGCTGGGGAGTATCGATTCCCAAGCCGTGCTTCACGTCGCCATGAACGAGCACGCGGGGCAAAACACGTTCGGCGCGTTCGCTTATGAAGGCGTCAAACACGTGCACGATGAACTGGTCACCGTGCGGTCTCTGGATTCCTTCGTTCAGGAGGCTCGTCTCACTCGCCTGGACTTGATGAAAATTGACGTGGAGGGCGCCGAACCAGCACTGATCGCCGGAGCCTCGGAGTCTCTACGCCGCTTTCGCCCTGTGCTCCTGTTTGAAGTCTCCGATGCCTCGCTACGGCACTCGGCCAGCAGTGCGCATGAGTTGCTGCAGACAATCGCGTCATTGGGTTACATTCTGTATGTCATTGATCCCCGCTCCGGTCTGCCCAAACCGGCATCTCCATCTGAGTTTTCGGACAATATGATTGCCGCTCCTTCCGAACGCCCCCTGCCGGCGGAGTTGTGTGTGGACCCCAGCGACAGTACCGGCCAGGCGCACGCGCCTCGCTTGCGCGCTCTGCCGGAGGACGTGGCGCCCTTCTCACTGCGCGAATATGCGCTCTGTAACAGCGGCGAAATCGTTGATGCCGAACCCCTTCGCATCCGTACGTCACCGGAGCAATGGTCGTACGGCGCTCTGTTCCGTGTCCTTGAACCGCACCTCAACAGCATAGTGCCGGCTCTCGGTTTCACCATTCGGGCCGAGGTGCAAGTACATGTGGGGTGCGTTGCATTCGGGCTCGTTACGCCCGATTTGCAGACTTATATTTCAAAAGAAGTCGCTGTTCAAGCTTCGGAGAGTACCGTCGTTTTCGACATCGCCTGCTCTGTCTTGCCGCCGCAAAGCGCTTTCATGATCAGGAATTGGAATCCGAACGGCGTTCCTTCCGAGGTGACCTTGTTTTCACTCACCGTTTTAACGCCGGAGTTGAACGAAGAATAGCCGCTTGGGTGCTTAGGTTTACTGCGCGGTCGCTGTCCACGCTCCACGCGTCTGCCATCCACTGTTAGTGGCGGACCCGTTCGCAAACAAGTAGACGTTCTTAGGGCCGGCGAACGCCGCGGCAAAGGAGACCGGCAGTTGTACCGTAAGCGTATTCCCGTTGAGCGCCGCGACAGTAGTAGCCAGGTTGATTGAGCACTGGTGATTGCTGAGGGTCCCACTGCTTCCCGAT